>Ga0099364_10002328_pt1 | contig 30452 bp, 29 predicted proteins | sample TergutTh196P3_FD_73070 | JGI IMG/M metagenome (GOLD analysis project Ga0099364, IMG submission 73070) | Microcerotermes parvus P3 segment gut microbial communities from Pointe-Noire, Republic of the Congo - Th196 P3 | ecosystem: Host-associated > Arthropoda: Insects > Digestive system > Gut ...
TCGGAATGACGAATTATACTTTGGGGTAGTTCAGGTTCCGCTGCGGCAGCGCCGCAGCGGAAACATGCCACATTAAAGGAATGAAATGGTCATTCCGAGCGTAGCGAGGAATCTTGGTCTGCGTCATTATACACATAACTTTACACTAGATAATGAAATCCACTTTATTAACCGCTAACTCTAATCTGCTGTACAAAAACAACTATTTTTTCAATAACGATTCCAATAATTTGTTTTGGGATTCCATCATGGTAAAGATTTTTTGTTGATTCGATATAATATCTTCCAAAATGTTTTCAGGAAAATTATTGATAGTTACTTGACTTTGAATATTGCCAATTCCCTTATCAAAGATATTTTGATTTATAAAATCCTCTTTCAATAGCTCGTTAATATCCACGTCTAATACTTCAGCTATCCTACGAAGCATTACTGAATTTGGAATGCTTTTATCAGATTCTAAACTTGAAATAATACTTTGGCTAACATCGGATCTTAGAGCCAAATCACTTTGTGACAGCGACTTAAGATTTCTGAATTTTCTTACTTTGGAACCGATACTCATTTTAACAATATTTGGGTAACATTTTAACAATATTTTGTTAACGTTATATTTTTCATTATATTATTTTTGTACTTTATTTTTTAAAAATTATTTATAAATTTACTAAAATTTGTACACTATGAAACAAACAATTTTTGTTTTTATCGCAACACTCCTATTTTGTGGAGTAGTTGCCGCACAAAATCAGAACGAACATGAGGAGTTTTTGAACGCTCAATTTCTGATTTTAGACGAAGTTCAGCCGCTAACGCAGGCAGAACGAGATCAAATGAAAAGCATTTTCTATGAAGAAATTGCTGAATCGGGTATTCAAGATTTTGCCTTTAATATGGCAATGAGTGCAACGCTCAAAAACATTGAATACTACAAGCATTATTACAAGGATGCGATTGCAAAAAGAGCATGGGTTTTGTACCACGAAGATCTATTCTTTTATGAAGAAGAAATGGAACTTGCTGAGTCTACGCTCGAAACAGTTAAACCTGATTTAAAAGAGCTTAGCGAGCAATTAGCACTTGTTGAACTCTATTTTTTTGCCACACCGTTTGATATCTATGATGTTAAAGCGGATGTCAGGTTTAGGTACGAAAAAAAACATTTCAGATATTTATATCAGAAATGATTCCAAAGGAACGAGTTATAATCTTGGGTTGGTGTTGCAAAACAGAGAAACATTAAGCCTTGATGCAGCTCAAATTGATGCCATTGTTGATGCAGCTCAGAATATTAAAGAATTGTCTGCTGATGGCACTATTGATGAGTTGAGAAATAATTGCTGGCTCTACGAAAGAGAGTTTATAATGCAAATATTAAATGAAGAGCAGGTAGGTGATTTTGCGATGCTTCGTTACAAGGACGAAGCAGTAGAATACACCATAAAAATGTGGAAAGAAGGGATGTCGTATAACATTGAGGTTGAAGACTCCATTGCGGTATTAAATCAAATTTTTCATTATCAGGTAAACAAAATCAAAATTCAATATATTTACCAAGATGATGACGAGCAACTGCGAGAGATGGAGGATTTTTGGTATAGAGAGGCATATCCTAGATTTTTAAGTCAACTTATGGCAGAACGCCGCAGAAGGCAAGCGGAAGATGTAGATGATAAAGATGTTTTTAGATTTTAAAAAAGAAAGGATATGAAAAATCAATTAAGATGTCATTGCGGGATTGACCCGCAATATCCAGAAATACAAGTGGTACATAAACAAGCGCATCGTGAATTCGGTTTTATAAAGATGTGCTTTACGTTATTTGTACTATTTTTTTGTATGGCACTTTCTGCGCAAGAACCCGATCCTCAAGATTCGGTAATAACAATGAAAATGCGGTTGGCAAACAAACTGATTTTATCAAACGGGCATGAACAGGCATACCAACTCTATCACGAGTGTGCAAATGCGGGCAATGGTAGCGCAATGAATGCCATCGGCATTATGAAACAGCGAGGATGGGGTACAGAGCAAGACGAAACTGGCTCAATGGATTGGTTTGTGCAAGCAGCACAAGCAGGGTATGCTAAGGCATATTTCAATCTTTTTAACATTTTTGCAAAAGCGCTGGGTGTTGAGCAAAATTTTGAAAATGCCGTTAATTACCTCGATACATTGCACAATACGCAACACAGATCAGTAGCACTTTTTTTTCTTGGTTATTATTATTACAAAGGTTTTGGGGTAGAGCAAAATTATGAAACAGCGGTAAACTTTTTTTTACAATCAGCAGAGTTTGATAAACCTGATGCCCTATATTTCCTTGGTTTATGCTATCGAAACGGCTACGGAGTGGCTATTGATGAAGAAATGGCACAATATTATTTAAACCGTGCCGCAGAACTCGGTCATTATTACGCTTTTGAGGAATTAGAGGACGAAACAACTGAAATAATTATCGAGCCAAAGCATATTTCAATGAACGGCGAAAATGGCAACAGCGAACACGAAAAATTGCAAATTCCAAAGCAATTTCGCCAAATTGAAAAGCAAAATTTAGATAAAACTATTTTGGGTGAATATAGCGGCACTATTGTGATGTATGACTACAGCGGAAAAAATATTGTCAGCAAATCAAATCTGAAAATTTTGTTTGAAGAAATAATAAATGGCAAAATTTTTGGCAAATGGATTGAAAATGATACACTTTATACTGATTTTGAGGCAATTTTAACCGATAGCACTTTGCAGTTTATTGATACGGAATATAAACGCACAGACAGGTATTCAAAGAATTATGCAAGAAAATGGAAATTTGATAACGCCATTTTGGAAAAAACCGAAACCGACAGCGTCTCTTATCTTCTGGGTAATATAAGGCAATACGATATAAAACGTAAAGAGCCGGGAAAACCGCTATATATTTCATTGCAAAAAAATAAAGTTGCTCCTAATGCCGTAATTTTAGAAAAAGATTTTTTGATTGCTTATCCAAATCCGTTTGATGGCGAGATAAACATACTCTTTTCTATTGAAAGTGAGCAAAATATATCAATTTCTGTATATGATATAAACGGCAATCTGTTCGACCAACAAAATCTTGGCATATTGTATGCAGGACAACACAATTATCAGCTTGCTCTTTCCGCACCAAAAGGGCAATACATGCTTGTGGTGCAATTAGAAAACAAAAAATTTACACATTTAATTATAAAAAAATAGACGATCATGAACAAATTATTGAAAAAAATTATTACTTTTGCATTTTTAATTATTATAAATATGCAAATATTTGGACAAGGATGGCAATGGGGTAACCCGTATGATGTTTATTGGTTTACCAATATGGTACATTCTTTGGAATGGCTTAAAGAAAATCCATGGTTTGAACCGCCGGGAGGGGGCACAGGCTCAGGCAATGGCCAATTTTATGTAAACATTATGACTTATAATTTAAACACCAAACTCAAAAAACCCAAAGAAATTATTAAGGATAGCGGTGCGCAGGTAGTTGCGATACAGGAAATGCTGGGGACCAACCCTTTCAAAAGACTTAAAAAGAGAACAGATATGGATGGTAGTTTTTTAGTTTTGGATAGTGATTATAATAGTTGGGTTTATAGTAGCTGGGGCATAGTTCTACTGTGGAAAAAACCACACACCTCTGGGAATGTCGGAACTCCAACAATAACACATAGAAGTTCTTCAGATGAGGACGGAACGGGTTATATAATTGGGGAATTTTATAATTTTTGCATTGTTTGTGTTCATTACGAAGCAAGTGAATATGACAAGGGTATCCAAACTTCAAACGCAATTATAGCTGATGATATTGTTACAGCCTGCAAAAATAAAGGAAAAGCGATATATATAGCGGGTGATTTTAATTATGAGCCAGGTACCGATGTTATCGATATATTAACAGATTCAGAATTTAATTTTAAAGTACTGAATAAACATAACGATGGCGATCATGCAACTTATGAACATAAAAGTTTAGGATGGCAACATATAGATTTGATACTTGAGCATAACACCACTCCTTACCCCAAAAAACAACTTATTTGGCGAGGAAGATCCCCTTCCTTCGACATTGACAGGCTTGGTTGGGCTTGGTGGTGTGATAATTGGTGGGATTTTTGGAAGTTTTGGCAATCAAATATATCAGATCATATTCCATATCTTGTTAAACTTAGGGTTTATTAATTAATCGTATGAAGTTAAAAATCTCGGTAATTCTGGCATTGTTTGCTGTTTTTGCAACCTTAAATAGTTGCAGATGTAATATTCATTATCTTGAACTTTCAAAGACTCAACAACAAATGATACCCTATGAATTAGGGCAAACAATAAATTTTGTTGATTCAGTAGGAAAGAAATTTGATGTAGTCGTTATTAGTGATACAACATATTGGGAAAATCCCATTGTGTATCATTATAATTGTGAAATATATAGAGAATATCGAGAGGTAACATTACGTTCTGATTCTGAAAATCTAGAAATAGCATTGACCATTTATGGTGAAGCTAAAGAAATAGATAATCTTTCTTTAATTATTTCTATAGCTCAGAGCGATATTGTTATAAAGTACTTTACTTTGGGTTATGACAAGAAAGGAAGATTTAGAAACTATGAGAGCTATTTTGGAAGCCAAAATTTGTACGAAAGATTTGAAATAAATAGTCATGTTTATTGCGAAGTGTTAGAAAATCAATTTTCTTTTTATGTAATTTATTTCAACAAAACCTACGGTATATTGCAGATAAAAATAAAGGATGAAATAATTTTTACCATAGACAATTAAATTTACGGTGGATGTGCGGCAGCACATCCACCGTAAAAATATTGTTTTGATAGTTTCAATGTACATTAATTTATAAAGAATAATGAAAAAAATATGAGAAAATTTTTAACTATCGTGTTATGGGTTTGTGCGTCAATTCTTAATGCCCAAGAAAATACAATTCATAATGATAATTCTAAACTACCAAAATATGAATTATCCTTTTCTGTTGGCCACTATGTGACTTTTGGTAAACTGGTGGAGGGTTTCGGTACTTATTCAATCTCTTACCACAAACGTAATAATCATAAAAATTGGTTTTGGTATGGCTTTTATTCTTACCTTTTTCCTGGCTGGGTAGTCAATTCTCCCCCTTGTCGAGACTATTTTCGATTTTATTCAATTGCTTCATCAATTAGGCTTTCTTATTTAAACAAACCAAAAACAATAATGTATTCGGGTTTGTCACTAGGAATAGGATTAATGAATGGTGACGTAGGTGGAATCTATCCTTTCTTTCAAGTAACTAGTTTTGGTTTTTCTTATGGAAAAAACTTCTTTGTTGGAGGGGAATTAGGTTATGGACTCAAAGGCATTGGATGTTTCAATGCAGGATATAGGTTTTGATAAAACATACGAGACCTCACAAACCTATATTACTCTTTCCGCACCAAAAGGGCAATATATGCTTGTGGTGCAATTAGAAACCAAAAAATTCACAAATTTAATTATCAAAAAATAGACAATCATGAACAAATTATTGAAAAAAATTATTACTTTTGCATTTTTAATTATTATAAATATGCAAATATTTGGACAAGGTTCATGGGATCCTAACCCGTGGGATGTTTATTGGTTTACCGATATGGTACATTCTTTGCAATGGCTTGATGAACATCCATGGTTTGATCCGCCAGGAGGGGGCACAGGTTCGGGCAATGGAGACCTGCCATCAGGACCTGATATCACTTACGTAAATATTATGACTTATAATTTATGGCGAGAAAGTGCGCTGTTTTGGAAACACAAAGATGTTATCAACGGTAGTGATGCTGATGTGGTAGCACTTCAGGAAGTGTTAACTTCATCCAACTTCAACAATCTGAAACAAAATACTGGAATGGCAGGTAATTTCTTATACAAACATAGTGGTGTGTTTGCTCTGCACTATGGTATATCGATTTTGTGGAAAACATCCAAAGTGGGCACACCTAAAATTTTTCAGTGCGAAGGGCATACGGATGGATATCCTTCTTCTTATATTGTAGCGGAGTTTGTTTCTTTCTGTTTTGTTTGTGTTCATTATAGTCATGATAATCAACAAGCAAGAGAAGCCAATTCACAATCAATTTTGATAAATGGTCATATTAACAGCTGCAAAAATAAAGGAAAGCCAGTGTATATTGCAGGTGATTTCAATTGCGGGCCACCCAGTGCTCCAATAAATAAATTAAAAAATTCCCCAGGTAATTTTATAGTGCTTAATGATGTGACGTACTTTAATGGAAAGTATAACCATGCTACTAAGAAAAATGGTACGATGATTGACCTTATACTTGAACATAACAACAATCCTAATAAATCAAATCCTCCACTTTGGAGAGGCACGCCTTCTTCTTTTCCTAGTAGTTGGTTAGGAAAATGTTGGTGTTGTGAAAGGTGGTGGTGTCTTTGTCCAAACCATGTTTCAGACCACAAGCCATACCTTGTTAAATTGAAAATTAAATAATTACATAGCATGAAGTTGAATATTTTAATTATCCTATTATTTTTTGGTTTTTTGATTTCATCATGTTGCAGGGGAAAAGAAGTTGAACGTTGGGAAATTCCAGAAGATGGCAAACAGTTAATTCAATATGAATTAGGACAAACTATAAATTTTATTGATTCCTTAGGAAATCCATTTATTCTGACAGTAACAAATAATACTACAAGTTGGAAAAAATGGGATTTAGAAGAAAGTCATTGCGAATATGTGTCTGTAAAAGAAAAATTGGTAACTTTGATACCTGATAGTGATTATTTAAGTATCATTTATTTGGGCATACATCATATTGGAATTTCTGGTTGTCAGAATTGCTTAATAATGCACTTAAGTCAATATGCATTTGTATTAAGCTACAATATTGATGGCCTTTTTTTGTCAGATGATCTTTATCAATATTTTTATGATAGTTTGAAAATCAATAATAAATTCTATTACGATGTTGTTGAACGGGAAGAAAGACATAATCATCGGTACAATGAAAATGGGGAATTTATTTCTTTGCCCGACCAACTTTTTTATAACAAGGAATATGGTATTCTGCAGATGAAAATTGAAGGTAGAGATTTTTTTACGATAGATAATTAACATTTCAACGATATATGAAAAAACTTGTATGTTTTATTTTGGGACTGATTCCATTGCAATTCGCCTTTTCACAGGATATAATTGTTACCACTAATCAGGATACTATTTTTTGTAAAATATTGATGGTATCGTCAAAATACATTAGATTTCAGGAAAAAGTAGCAACAGGCCAAACTGTTGCAAAATTTATTGAAAAGAATTATGTGTCTGAATATCACAAAAATAAGTATCCTACAAGTACTCCAGCCCGTCAAAATCAAAATTTGCAAGAAAATGCACATCCATCAAAAAAATACCAATTATCAAGACATGAGTTTTCCATTTCGGCGGGCAGCAATTTTGGTGTGAAGATATTTGAAGGCGATCCTAAAAATCAAATAAAAAATATTCAATCTTTCACACTCTCTTATCATAAACGCATTGATGATTCTTTTTGGTTTGGCGTTCAATCAACCGCAACACTTATTGAGTATTCAAATAGTGATATATATTATGGAAGTGAGCCTTATGATAGCTATCTTTCACATGCTGCTTCACTGCGTGTTTCATATTTTAACACACCCAATGCCATGCTTTATTTAAGGATATCTTTAGGCATAGGATTTATGGGAGCAATTGTCCCGTTCTTTCATATAACTCCTTTTGGTTTTTCATTTGGAAATCACTTTTTCGCCAGCGGAGAATTAGGTTTTGGTATGCAAGGATTTTTCGGCTTAAACGCTGGTTATAGGTTTTGATTAATGCATATAAACCTCACAAGCATGTATTTCCCTTTCCGCACCCAAAGGGCAATACATGCTTGTGGTACAATTAGAAAACAAAAAATTTACAAATTTAATTATAAAAAAATAGACAATCATGAATAAATTATTGAAAAAAATTATTACTTTTGCATTTTTAATTTTTATAAATATGCAAATATTTGGACAAGGAGGATGGGACCCTAACCCATTTGATGTTTATTGGTTTACTGATATGGTACATTCTTTGGAATGGCTTAATCAACATCCGTGGTTTGAACCGCCCAGTTCGGGGTCCGGAGGAGAAAAAACACATACTTTAAACTTAATGACTTATAACTTATGGCGCGGAAGTGCTCGTTGGGGAGAACATAAAAATGTTATTAACGGAAGCGGTGCTCAGGTAGTTGCATTGCAGGAAATGTTAGGTTCCAATAGATTTAAAAGAATTAAGAAAAAAACCCATATGAATGGAAGTTTCTTGATTACTGATGATTGTGCAAATTGGCTTTTTCAAGACTACGGTATAGCTCTATTATGGAACGATCTAATTACATCTCCAACCATAACTCATAGAATAACTAGTCAGTCCCCCTATATAATAGAAGTCTTTACAAATTATTGTGTTGTTTGTGTCCATTATCCTTTAACTGAAGCTAACCAAACGTTTATGTCTAACACAATATTAACCGACCCCGTGATTGTCGCTTGCCAAAACAACAACAGACCTATTTTTATTGCAGGCGATTTTAATTGTAGTCCTTGGGCAAATAAAGAACCTATAAAAGCATTTACAGACGTAGGTTATGAAGTGCTTAATTTTATGGGCACATATGAGGACCCTCCGAATTCTGGTAACTATAAATGGGATCATGCAACAAAAAAGAATGGCACTATGATAGATTTGATACTTGAATATAGTACTAAATCAAATAAAACAACTTTGTGGAAAGGGATACCCTCTTCTTTTCCATCTAACTGGTTAGGAAAGTGTGATTGTTGTGAATGTGATTTGTGCCCATGTCATGATCATGTTTCAGACCATTATCCATACCTTGTAAAACGGCGTTGGAGGTTAAATTATTAAAAATATCGTACAAAATGAAATCAAAAATATTATTACTGTTATTTGCCCTGCTGGTTGTTTTTGTTTTATCTTGCGAGAAGGAAAAAATCGATTACTTTTATTTGACAGAGACACAAATTAAGATGATACCATACACCTTAGGTCAGTCTGTGATGTTTCTTCATACTGATGGTGATAGTTTTGAACTAAATGTAGTTAGCGATGGTATATTTATTGAAGAATATAATGATGATGGTATAGCCCCTAATTATTCTATACAGATACAACGTAGAATAGTAAGATTGAATTCTAATAGAAAATATAGAAAAAATTATGAAATAGAAATGACTAATTCAGGAGAGGGAAGTGCTATTACGATTAATATTTTTGATTATTTTTTGACTGGTTTTTATCATAACGATGAAGGAAAATTTATTATATCGGATAGTTATAATGGAAGACAATACTTATTAGATTCCATAGAAATTAACAGCAATATCTATTATGATGTTGTTGAGCATAATCGTATTGACCCTGATAACAACAATGAAATAGTAGGTCGGCTTTTATACAACACAACTTACGGTATTCTTCAATTTGAACATAAGGGAATAGAAGGTTTTATGATAGATAATTTTTCAAACAACAATATAAATGAAAAAAGTAATTTTTGTTATTTCAATCCTGATGTTTGCACATATAGCGGTTTCTCAGGATATAATTGTTACAACCAATCAGGATACTATTTTTTGTAAAATATTGATGGTATCGTCAAAATACATTAGATTTCAGGAAAAAGTAACAACGGGTCAAAGTGTAGCAAAATTTATTGAACAGAGTTCTGTGTCTGAATATCATAAAAATATAAATGATCCACTATATCAAGAAAAAATTGAATCAAAAAAGGTGCTATTGCCAAAGAATGAATTTACTTTTTCGGTAGGTGGTGTTGTAGAGCAATTTAATCCATTTTATGGTTATGGTTCTTTCACGTTATCATATCACAAACGTAATAAAATAAAAAATTGGTTTTGGTTTGGTTTTTGTTCTGTCGATATTCATGGGCAAGACCGTTTTGGTTATTATAGATATTTTTCAATTGCACCCTCAATGCGTTTTTCGTACCTAAATAAACCAAAAGTTACACTCTATTCGGGTCTTTCCCTTGGAATAGGAATACTGACTGGAAGTGCCTGGGGATACTTTCCTTTCTTTCAAATAACGCCAATCGGTTTTTCTTACGGCAAACGATTTTTTGTTGGAAGTGAGTTTGGTTATGGATTAAAAGGTACTTTTTGCGCCAATACGGGTTATAAATGGTGATTCAAGCCACATAAACTCAACAAGCATGTATTTCCCTTTCCGCACCCAAAGGGCAATATATGCTTGTGGTGCAATTAGAAACCAAAAAATTCACAAATTTAATTATAAAAAAATAGACAATCATGAACAAATTATTGAAAAAAATTATTACTTTTGCATTCATTTTCACAATTTTTGCCCAACTTGCCCAACTATTTCACACATTTCGTACCAAATATTAGAGTCGAAAGTTCAAATTTTTGTTAAAATGGAAAAATTGCTTACTAACCTACATTATTCATATTATTTATTTTAACGCAAAGGCGCAAAGTTGAGAACGCATTAATAGTTTTCAGTTATTAGTCGTTAGTTGTTAGTCGTTAGTCTTTTCATCCCGTTAGGGATGTAATATTGGTAAAAAATCAGTTTTTAATTATTTTTTGTGTTCTTTTGTGGTTAAAAGATATTTTCATTTCTTAAGAATAATGCAAGTTACAGAAATGAATAAAAGAAATATAATTTGGTAAATTCCTACGCAAAATGGGCTAAATGTTGTTCAGTCTTTCAAGATAATATTCTTCCTTGTCCCGAATTATTTGTTTTTGCTCCTCTGTTTTATCGTCAAAACCGAGTAAATGCAAAATTCCATGTATAATTACCCGATGAAGTTCGGTTAAAAATTGTGTTTTAAATTGTTTGGAATTGGAAAGAACGGTATCAATACTTATAATTAAGTCACCAGAAATAAAATTTTTTTCAGAATAGTCAAAAGTTAGTATATCAGTGTAGTACGAATGGTCTAAATATTTTTCGTTTAGTTGTAAAATATATTGGTCATCACAAAAGATTATCGATAACTCTTTGATTTTTTTTCCATTAGATATAACTGCATCGGAAATCCATTTAGATAATTCCTTTTGATTAATTGCGGGTAACGTTGTATTTATACTATCAAATAAAATTTGCATCTGTTTATTTTTTTCTGCTGAGAGATTAGTGGTTAGCGGTTAGCGGTTAGTGGTTAGTGGTTATTGATTAATGATTTATTCACTTATTCTCTCATTCCCTCATTTACTCATTTATTATAAGGCGGGCGACCGCAAGGGTGCGCCCCTACACTCATTCACTCATTCACTCATTCCCTCATTCACTCATTCTCTCATTCCCTACTTCAGATAAAAAACGAGTTTAACTTTATTTCCTGGTTCTGTAAATTCGAGTTCGTCGGCTAAATGTTTCATTAGGAATATGCCTCTGCCGTGGGTTTTTTCGATATTTTCGGGTTTGGTTGGGTCGGGTATGTTTTTGAAATCAAAACCATTACCGCTATCTGTGATACAAAATTGAATATTTTCATCTCCGATGCAATAATCTACTTTTATATCTTTGTCTGTTACCATTTTATTGCCGTGTACGATGGCATTATTTACCCCTTCAACAACAGCAAGCAGTAATTTTCCATAAATATCTGAATTAAGGTTATGGTCTACTGCTATCTCATCGATTAATCTCTCGACGATGTTTATATTTTGAATTTCTGATTTAAAAACCATTTGATACACAAATCTTTAATTGATAAACTTCCCCAAAATAACATTTGAATTTTCCATTTTTACTTTATTAATATAAAAAAGTTTCAAAAAAGTTTAATTTTTTTTAAAAAAGTTAATAAAATAAATCGAATTATTTTTAAAATCTCTATCGATATATCTTAAAATAAGCATTTTACAAAACTATTTTTTTAAACTCGAAAAAGAATTTTGCAGCCCTTTATAAGAATCGAGTTCACAAATAAATGAGCCAACAACTAAATTGAAACGAATTTTAATCGGCAATTTGTTATCGTCGCGACTTATCCAAACTTGCATGTCATCTTCCCCTTTGAATGCACGTCCCACTTCAGTTACAGGCGAAAATTTGTAACACTCAACTCTTCCAAATTTGGTCTTTATTGTTTCAATTCCCCTATATTTGATTCTTAAAGGAAAAACATCATGTCCAAAATAGGTTTGAATTACAATAATTTGACCTTCTACCATGGAATCGTTAAAATATTTTTTTCTTCCTATGTAAAAAGCCGACACAATATCGTAAATATCCGGTGTTACGTACCTTTCACCCTTCTTTTGACAATTAACGTAGGTGGAATCTTTCCCGTGCCTGAACAATACTTCGTTGTAGTAACGATACTTCCCCTCCCTAATATTACGAATTGATTTTACGGGCTGAACAGTTCGGGTGTCCACAAAACTTTCATACACGTCATGCACCTTCCAAATAGAAGCAACTCCTGTGGTGTAACCTAATGCAGTTAAATGAAAAACTTTTCTTCCTCTCAAAACACTATCTTTAACAGACAAAACACCCTCGCCTGCTTTTACAATACCCCATGATAACGAATATTTTAGTTCTTCACCCGCACCAAATGGATTCTTTTGAGCATTCATTTCTCCTGCAAAAAATGATAACACGCAAAAAATGGTAATAATTTTTATTAATTTCATATTATTTTTATTCTAAAAAATTGTTATAAATCCTAATTTTTGATAATTTTTTCTCAACAATTAGTCCGTTTTACGTAATAATTTTATAAAAGTTTCAAAATAATAATATTTTTCGTTTTTTTGTTAAATTTTTGATTTTCTCTTAAATTTAATCTACTTTTGCCGCCCAAATTTCGTTAGATGTCTAATAACAAAGAAAAAACAGATATATTTACTGAACCTGTTGCAGAAGAAATTCGGGATGAAATAAACGTTCTTGGAGCAAGGGTGCATAATCTTCAAAACATTGATGTTACTATACCAAGAAATCAATTGGTCGTAATCACAGGGTTAAGTGGCAGTGGAAAATCTTCTTTAGCCTTCGACACTATTTATGCGGAAGGTCAAAGACGTTATATCGAAACATTTTCGTCTTATGCGCGGCAATTTCTCGGCGACTTAGAACGACCCGACGTTGACAAAATATTAGGCTTAAGCCCCGTAATTTCAATAGAACAAAGAACTACGGGCAAAAATCCACGCTCAACAGTGGGTACAATCACCGAAATTTACGATTTTTTAAGACTACTTTTTGCAAGAGCAGCTGAACCTCACTCTTACAAAACAGGCGAAAAGATGATTAAATATACTGACGAAAAAATTCTCGAAATAATATTTTCTGATTACTATGAAAAACCAATTTTTATACTCGCTCCTTTGATACAGGGCAGAAAAGGGCATTATAAAGAACTTTTTGATTTGATAAGAAAAAAAGGATTCTTAAATGTGAGGGTAGACGGTAAAATGGAAGAATTGCAGTACGGATTGAAACTTGACCGCTACAAAAATCACTTTATTGAAGTGGTTGTAGATAAATTAGTTGTTACTCAAAAAGAGAAAAAACGGTTGGAAGCCTCAATAAAAACAGGAATGAAACAAGGAAAAAATTCTATTATGATATTGGAAAGAGGTCCCGAAACCGCAAGATATTTCAGCCGTTTACTAATGTGTCCGACATCAGGAATTTCTTATAATGAACCTGCGCCACACAATTTTTCGTTTAACTCACCGCAAGGTTCTTGTCCCAGATGCAAAGGTTTAGGTACAATCGAAGAAGTTGACGTTAATAAAATAATTCCAGACAAATCTAAAAGTATTTACAACGGTGGAATAGAGCCGATTGGAATGCATAAAGATACTTTAATATTCAGACAATTAGAAAATATTGCTTTTCAATACAAATTTTCACTGAAAACTCCCATAGAAGATATACCCAAAGAGGCACTTGAAGTTATTTTGTATGGCTCAAATGCACCTATTATTAAGAATAATCCAACGGTCGATTATCCCGTCCACTTTTTTCTGGGATTCAATGGTTTAACTAACTATATTTCTGATATTCAAGCAAATGAGTTGTCCAAAAAAACACTTAAATGGGCTGGGCAATATATTATGGATATTATTTGTCCCGAATGTAAAGGGCAACGCTTAAATATAGTTTCCAGACATTTCTTAATAGACAAAAAAAATATTTCCGACCTTGCTGCAATGGATGTTGAAACATTGTTTCAATGGATGAAAAATATTGAAAAACGAATGAGCGACAAACAAAAACTGATTGCGAAAGAAATATTGAAAGAAATCCGCACCCGTCTTGGTTTTATGCTTGATGTTGGTTTAAACTATTTATCATTGAGTCGCGGCTCTGTTACACTTTCGGGAGGTGAAAGTCAGCGTATCAGGTTGGCAACACAAATTGGTTCTCAACTTGTTAACGTGCTTTATATTCTTGATGAACCAAGCATTGGACTACATCAACGAGATAACAGACGTTTGATTGAATCTCTGAAACAGTTAAGAGATATTGGAAATTCTGTTATCGTAGTAGAACATGACCGGGAAACTATGATGCAAGCCGACCACGTAATCGATATGGGACCCTTTGCGGGACGCTTAGGTGGTAAAATTGTTGCACAAGGAACTCCCGCAGATATTCTTAACGCAAATTCTTTGACAGGTGATTATTTAAATTACCGAAAAGTTATTCCTATTCCTAAAAAAAGACGTACAGGAAACGGCAATTTTATTACTATTAAAGGCGCATGTGGCAATAATTTGAAAAATGTAGATATCACTTTTCCGTTGGGAACACTTATTGGTGTTACAGGCGTTTCAGGAAGCGGCAAATCAACCCTTATCAATAAAACACTTTATCCTATTTTAAATCAATATGTTTATCGTTCGATTCAAGACCCATTACCTTTCAAAGAAGTTGAAGGGCTTAAAAATATTGATAAAGTAGCCGAGGTTGACCAATCGCCCATCGGGAGGACTCCCCGCTCTAATCCGGCTACATACACCAAAATATTTGATGAAATAAGAAAACTATATTCCGAACTTCCTGAATCTAAAATCAGAAATTATAAAGCAGGGCGTTTTTCGTTCAACGTTCAGGGTGGACGATGCGAAACATGTAACGGCGGCGGAGTTAAAATCATTGAAATGAACTTTTTACCCGATGTAACCGTAGAATGTCCTAATTGTAGGGGAAAAAGATATAATCGTGAAACTTTGGAAGTACATTTCAAAGAAAAATCCATCGGAGACGTTTTAGATATGACTATCAATCAGGCAGTTGAAATTTTTGAAAACGTTCCGTCAATAATTACAAAACTGAAAATGTTGCAAAAAGTTGGATTAGGTTACATTAAACTCGGACAGTCGTCAACAACCCTATCAGGCGGGGAATCTCAAAGAGTTAAACTTTCTTTTGAACTTTCTAAAAAAGATACGGGAAAAACTGTTTATATTTTAGATGAACCCACAACGGGTCTTCATTTTGAAGATACGCGACTGTTGCTCGAAGTATTAAACCAATTGGTAGATAGAGGTAATAGTGTGATTGTTATCGAACATAATATGGATGTCATTAAAACAATGGATTATATCATCGATTTGGGTCCGGAAGGAGGTCAAAAAGGCGGTGAAATAGTTACGTTCGGCACGCCCGAAGAGGTCGCAAAATGCGAAAAAAGTTATACAGGGCAATTTTTAAAATTAGAATTAGAAAACGAATAAATAAAAAAGCACTAATATAATGAATTATCAACAATTAATACCCTATCGGGTTGTAATTTTTAGGCGGAAACTAAAACCTTTGTGGAAAAAGATTACGCAGCAGAACATGCGAAAAAAATCTAAAATTCCTATTTTGCATATTCATCTTGCTGATCATTGCAACTTAAATTGTCGTGGCTGTGATAACTTTTCGCCGCTTGCACCCAAAGTTTTTGCAGATATTTCAATCGTTACGCAAGATCTGAAACGGATTTCGGAGTTAAGTACGGGGCGTGTTCGAGATATTCAACTATTGGGCGGCGAACCTCTTTTGCATAAACAAGTTACTGATTTTTTTCATGTAACAAGAAAATATTTTCCAAAAACGTCTATCAAAATGATTACTAACGGAATACTGTTATTTGCCCAAACCGAAGATTTTTGGAAAAGTTGCAGAGAAAACAAAATTGAAATTATAGTAACAAAATATCCTATCAAAATAGACCATAATGCAATAAAACAACTAGTTAAAAGCAAAAAAATAATGTTTAATTTTTATGGTCGAACGGAAATGATTTCTAAATCAATGCAATGTGTTCCGTTAGATATTACGGGATGTCAAAATAGAAAAGATAGTTTTTTGCGGTGTAGTGCGGCTAATCGCTGTATCGCTTTAGATAACGGAAAAATTTATACTTGCACTACAATTCCATACATAAAATATTTCAATAATCATTTCAACCAAAATCTTGAAGTATCAAAACACGACTATATCAACATATATGAGGCTAAAAATTTTGACGAAATAATGACCTTCCTCTCAAAACCTATGCCTTTTTGCCGTTTTTGTAATCAAAAAGGGATTATTTGGGATATAGGTTACGGAGTATCAAAGGGTAAAATTGAAGAATGGACAGGAAAAAGTTGTGGTTAGTTAATAGTGAGTAGTGAGTAGTGAGTATTAAGTGAATGAGTAAATGAGTAAATGAGTGAATGAGTGAATGAGTGTAGGGGCGCACCCTTGCGGTCGCCCGCCTTATAATAAATGAGTAAATGAGTGTAGGGGCGCACCCTTGCGGTCGCCCGCCTTATAATAAATGAGTGAATGAGTGTAGGGGCGCACCCTTGCGGTCGCCCGCCTTATAATAAATGAGTGAATGAGTGTAGGGGAGCACCCTTGCGGTCGCACGCCTTATAATAAATGAGTGAATGAGTGTAGGGGCGCACCCTTGCGGTCGCACGCCTTATAATGAATGAGTAAATGAGTGTAGGGGCGCACCCTTGCGGTCGCCCGCCTTATAATGAATGAGTAAATGAGTGTAGGGGCGCACCCTTGCGGTCGCCCGCCTTATAATGAATGAGTAAATGAGTGTAGGGGCGCACCCTTGCGGTCGCCCGCCTTATAATAAATGAGTAAATGAGTGAATGAGTAAAAGAGTGAATGAGCAAGAAAGCATTCCGTTAGGAATGCAACGCTTGGTAGAAAAATGAGAGAATGAGAAAACGTTTCATGTTATCACCTATCCCTTATTTTTATAAGCTCCCTTAGTAGCCGTTAGGAATGTAATATTGGCATAAACAATGGATTTTCAGTCACTTCAGGAACTTCGATTTTATTAACTGCGGGCTTTAGCCCCTAACTTTTAGTGAAAATTAGTGTATTTCAATATATTCAATAACAAATTAGTGGCAAATAAAATATACAGATGAAAAATATTTTGATTTTAAGTGATGCATTTCCGCCTGCGTTTAATCCCCGTATGGGTTTTCTTTGTAAATATTTGCCCGAACATGGCTGGAACCCGACCATTATTACCGAATACACTCCCCAAAACATTTTTAATAATCTTACAAATTTACATAATACCAACTATATAAACTTTTATTGGAATAAAAATGGAAAATTAAACAAATTGAAGTATATATTAGTTTTTCTTTCAGATTTTTTCTTTAATTACAAAGATTTTATTTTCACAAAAAATGCTGCCAAAGTAATTAAATCCAATGATATATCAATGATACTTGCAAGTGTTTCTTGGCGCGCCTTTCCAGCGACGACTGCTAAAATTTTAAGTGAAAAATTTAATATTCCATACATCATTGATTGTAGAGATATTTATGAGCAATTTCCTAATTATGAGTACACAAGTAAGAATTTTCTTAAATCTTCTTTTATTAACAAAGCAACTGCAATTCTTATTCAAAATAAATATAAACGCCAAAGAGACAAAATATTACGTAAAGCTAACGCTGTTACTACGGTATCTCAATGGCACACACAAAAACTTTCTGAACTTAACAAAAATGCTCATCTGATTTTCAATGGATTTGATAGCGAAACCTTTTATTTTAAAACTATTACAAGTAGTATTTTCAAAATAACTTATACAGGAAGGATTGAAAGTGAAGCTATAAAAGACCCATCTTTATTGTTTGAAACAGTTGCAATTATGTCAAAACAAAACATTATTTCACCCAATAACTTCAGAGTGCAATTTTATCTGTTAAATCAAACATCAAAAGATATCATCAAAAAAATGAGAGAAAAATATGGAATTGAAATATATGTAGATATTTTTGATGGCGTTCCAAACGAAGAAGTTCCTGCTATTTTAAATGAAAGTTCTATATTATTGTTGCTTGCAAACAGTTCGGTTGGCGACAAAACTCCCAAAGGAATAATGGGGACAAAAATTTTTGAATTTCTTGCGGTAGAAAAACCAATTTTATGCGTAAGAAACGACCAATCATGTTTAGAAGAAACTATAAATAACACAAAATCAGGTATATCAGCCTCAACAACGGAAGAAGTTTCAGGATTTATTTTAGAAAAATACGCCGAATGGAAAAAGAACGGTTTTACACATCAAACTGTTGATAAACAGTCCATTGAAATATTTTCACGTAAATATCAATCAAAGCAATTTGTGAAATTGTTTGAGAAACTGTGCTGATGTTATTATAGGAACTACAAAGTCAGGAGTTTTGAGTTCACCGTTTAGCGTTCTTTATCCAACATCACAAATCCTGCCCGATAATGTGTTTTTTTGTTTGTCGGATAACAATTTTCAAATTACCTGACTTGGTAGTTCTTTTTCCTTATATCACAAAGGATTATGAAAATGTTACCGCAAACTAATGATGTCGCATGGTAAATAATATGCGAAAATTCCGACAATGATTGTAACTCTAAGTCAAGAGTTCTGAAGTTTTTATATCCACAAATAGATAAAAATTTTTTTAAAACAAGCACAAAAAGCAAAAAATTAAATAAAATAATTACTTTTGCAAAATAATATTAAAAATAAAATCTTGTAATAACTTAATTAATATGAAATTACATATTTTTATATCCATATTGTTTATATTTATTTCTGTAAACTCTTTTTCAAGGGGTATCAGGGGCAAAGTTGTTGACGATGCGGAAATTCCAATACCCAATGTTTCAATCTATTTTAAAGAACTTTTAACGGGAACAACCACCAATAATGAGGGCTTATATGAAATTTCGTTACCTGCGGGTGTTTATACGCTTTCGTTTCAATCAGTAGGTTTTACGAAACAAGAATTTCGGATTACCATAAAAGATAAATGGCTCGAACTTGATGTTACAATGTTGCCTTTTTTGTTAAAATTAAGCGAAGTAAAAGTATATTCCGGCGAAGACCCTGCATATCCAATTATGCGAAAAGCGATTAGTCGTGCCCCGTATTTTCTGAATCAGGTTAAGAATTATGAGGCAGAAATATATCTCAAAGGAAGTTATACCATTCAAAAAATGCCCAAAATATTTGAAAAAGTTATGGAAAACGATGAGGACAACATAAAAATTGGACAAACTTATACTTCTGAATCGTTGAACAGGTTAAGATTTGCAGCACCCGATACTATTGACCATAAAGTTATTGCCTCTCAAAATTCATATCCGGGTGATGATATCGAATCAAATATTATGCCTTTTACATACCTCTCGCTTTATGATACTTCTGATAATGAACTATTTATATCGCCACTTGCAGCAAACGCATTTCGACATTATAATTTTAGATACGAAGGTTTTATTGACGAAGGAAAATATACTGTAAACATTATCAAAGTGATACCAAAACGCAAAAGTCAGCAACTATTTGCGGGTGAAATTTATATAGTTGAAAATCTTTGGTGTATCTATTCGGCTGATTTGTCGTTGGAAATGTTTATGGGTAAAGTCAAAATTAGTCAACTTTTTGGTGAAGTTAGAGATAAAGTTTGGCTTCCCGTTAATCATTTTTTTACGGTTGATTTCGGTATGCTGGGTGTCAAAGGTGATATGAACTTTACGGGTGCTGTTAAGTTTCTGTCGGTCAATACAAACGACAAACAAAAAGTAAATGTTTTTAAAGAGAGTGAACTTGCCTCAGTTGGAACAGATGAAGATGTTATAAAAGAAGACAAAAAGCCGTCTCTAACCAAAAATCAGCAAAAAATAGAAGAACTATTAGAAAAAGATGATTTAAAAAATCGCGACATGATGAAATTGGCAGGGCTTATGGAAAAAGAAAACACTCCATCACGCAAAGAGACACCCCTTGAAATCAAAGATAACCGAACATTCGAAATATTAAAAGATTCAATAACACGAGATACACACTTTTGGGATAATATGCGTCCTATTCCGCTTACTCAAAGTGAAAAAGAAGGTTTTGAAATTGAAGAACAAAAAAAACTTGCCGAAAAACCAAAAGATGAAAAAAAGAAAAAACGTGGAAAAGTTACCGTTTCAATCGGAGAACAAGTGTCGGTTGATACTGAAATTACAGAAGATTCAACTTCAATAGATATACATAAAAAAACAACTTTTGGAACCGTTTCGAGAGATATTCTTTTAGGTAGAAGTTTTCCGCGCGGATCAGCAAATTTTAGAGTATGGTTCGGCGGATTGATTACACTACGAGAACTTGATTTTAATCCCGTTGACGGATTTAAATATGGACAAAATATTGCACTAACATGGACGCAAGCATCCGGTCATTATTTCAATATGGGGCTTAGCGGCGGATATGGTTTTTCACGTAAAGCATTTCACGGAAATTTTTCTTTAACACAGGAATATGCAAAAACAAGGCGCGGCTCTATCAGTTTTTTTGCTAATTTTGGCTCCAAAGACTACAATCCCGAAGTTGATATAAATCGCCTGATTTTTGCTGGGTCATCTCTATTTTTCAAATATAACTTTCCCCGTTTTTACGAAAATAAAAGTTTATCAGTAAAAAATCAAATTGATATCGCAAATGGGTTGCAATTAGATTTTACGGGCAGTTACTTGAAGGCTGCACCGTTAGAAAACAATACCAACTTCTCTTTGGCATATCAAAATAAAGATTACAAACCTAATGAAATAACAAATAATCCTGCGGCATATAGAGATATTGCAAACGCAAATAACGATGTGAACAATTTGTCTGTTTTTAAAGAACAAGAAACATTTTGGTATAAGGCAAAATTCAGTTATACTCCCTATCAGCGATATTATTTTAGTAAGGGGCGAAAAGTAATGACAGAATCTGATTTTCCTACTTTTACACTCGGAGTTGAGCAAGGTTTAAAACTATTTTCGAGCGATGCTGACTATTTATTAGCCGAAATTGGTGCTTATAATAATAAAAAATTATTCTCTTTTCGACCTCAATTTATTTGGGATATTAATGCAGGTTGGTTTTTAATTGACAAACAGCTTCATTTTTCTCGTTTTTTTCATTTTAACGCTACCAAAATTCCTATTAAGACAAACGGTTTTTTCTTTATCGATAGTTATGAAGCTTCTACAAATCAATGGTTTGTAAGAGGAAATGGAACTTATTCTACTCCTTATTTATTAATAAAATATCTTCCTTTTTTGAGTAACAAAATATGGAACGAAAATATTCATGTCGGATATATACATACTCCTGATTTTCAAAACTATGTGCAAGTAGGATATAGTTTAACAAGAATTTTTATACTTGGAAACATTGGTGTTTTTGCAGGATTTAGCGATTGGGAATATAAACATTGGGGCGTAAGAGTTTCTTTATCAACTTTTTAATAATACATTAAAATATAAATAAAATGGCACTAAAATTTATGACTGCCGATGAGGCGGCTTCTTTAATCAAACACAATGTTAATGTAGGTATCAGCGGCTTTACGCCTGCGGGATGTCCAAAAGATGTTCCTGTTGCGCTCGCTAAACGTGCCGAAGCGGAACATTCCAAAGGTAATCCTTTCAAAATTGGCATGTTTACTGGTGCTTCGACGGATGACTATACTGACGGTTTTTTGACAAGAGCGGGTGCAATTAAATTTCGTACCCCATATCAAACAAACAATGACATGCGAAAAGCAATTAATAATGAGGAATTTTCCTATTTTGATTTGCATCTTTCAACTTTAGCACAAGACCTCCGCTATGGTTTTTTTGGAAATGTTGACGTAGCAATTATTGAAGCCTGCGCCGTTTCTGAATCTGGCGAAATTGTACCCACATGCGGTGTTGGTATCATGCCTACAATCGCTAAAATGGCTAATACAGTCATTGTGGAACTTAATCAATGGCACCCAAAAGAGTTAACGGGTATGCACGATTTATGCGAACCTTTGCCGCCACCCAATAGAAAAGCATATAATATTGAAAAAGTTAGCGATAGAATTGGTAATGAGTTTGTTAAAGTCGATCCATCAAAAATAGTTGTAGTAAAATGTAATGTTCCTAATGAAGGAACTGATTTTGCTCCTGTTGATGACATCACTACACAAATTGGGCAAAACGTTGCAAATTTCCTTATAGATGAGATAAGAGCGGGCAGGATGCCGAAATCATTTTTGCCTGTTCAGTCAGGCGTTGGAAATATTGCAAATGCTGTCCTCGCTGCAATGGGTGAAAGCAAAGATATTCCTGATTTTGAAATTTATACGGAAGTTATTCAAGATGCTGTTATTGCACTTATGGAAAACAGACGTATTAAATTTGCAAGTGGTTGCGCATTAACTGTTAGTAATCAATGTATTGAAAATGTTTATAATAATTTAAATTTTTTCAAAGAAAAACTTCTACTTCGTCCCTCTGAAATATCAAATAGTCCTGAAATTATCCGCAAACTTGGACTTATTTCGATAAATACTGCATTAGAAGCGGATATTTTTGGAAATATCAATTCTACGCACGTAATGGGAAGTAAGATGATGAACGGTATTGGTGGCTCGGGTGATTTTACACGTTCGGCATATTTATCGATTTTTGTAACGCCATCCGTTGCCAAAGGTGGTAAAATAAGCGCTTTTGTACCAATGGTTTCGCACCACGACCATAACGAACATTCTGTAAAAGTATTAGTTTCAGAACATGGTATTGCCGATTTGCGCGGAAAATCACCTCGCGAACGTGCTAATTGCATCATTGATAATTGCGCTCACCCCGAATTCCGTCCGCTACTCAAAGAATACTTAAAAAGAGGCGCCAAAGGACAAACCCCCGTTGATCTATATAATGCCTTTGCATTTCATAAAGCATTTTTGGAAACGGGCGATATGAGGAATAGTAAAATAAATGTGGGATGTTGATAGTGGTTAGTGATTAGTGGTTAGCGGTTAGTGGTTAGAGATTAGTAGTTAAATAATTAATAATTAGTGATTATTAGTGTAATTAGTGGCTAAAATAAATACATGAAACAAGAAACTTTTAATGTTGAGGAGTAGGAAACAAATTCAACAGTTGTTTTCGTCAGGTTTAATTTTGAATTAATAATTAATAATAACAAACAATATGAGAAAAAAGTTAGTAATATTATCAGGTGCGGGTATGAGTGCCGAAAGTGGAATTCCAACATTTAGAGATATGGGTGGAATGTGGGAGAAATATGATGTTACCGAAGTTGCATCCCCGCAAGCATGGAAACAAAATCCGCAACTTGTTCTAGATTTTTACAACCAAAGACGAAAAAAATTGTTGGAATCTCATCCAAACAAAGGACACATCATAATATCCGAATTGGAAAAATATTTTGATGTATATGTTGTTACTCAAAACGTTGATGATTTACACGAACGTGCGGGCAGTAGCAATATTTTGCACCTTCATGGCGAGTTGCGAAAAGTTAGGAGTACAAAATATCCTAACCTTATTTACGAACTACCGGGGTGGGAACTCAAATTAGGAGACTTATGTGACAAAGGTGCTCAATTAAGACCGCATATAGTATGGTTCGGCGAAAGCGTTGACAAAATTACGGATGCACAACAGATTGTCAAAGTTGCTGATATTTTGGTTGTAGTGGGTACTTCGTTAAATGTGTATCCAGCAGCGGGTCTTGTCCATTTTGCACCAAAAAATATACCAATTTATGTTATTGACCCCACGAAACCCACTTTGGTATCCGAAAATAATATAACTTTTATCACCGAAAAAGCATCAGTGGGATTGGAAAAACTTAAAGAAATGCTAATAACCTAAATTACAGCACTTTTAACTACTCCGTCTTTAAATTTTGTTTCAATTATATCGCCTTGTTTTAAAAGGGTTGCTTCTTTTATAAGTTTTCCATTTAAGAATGTGAGCGTATAACCACGTTTCAATAATTCGAATGGGCTATTCAAATTGATTTCTTTTTCAAGAAACTCCAACTCTTTTTGCTTGTTTTTGAGGTATGATGTTGCAGAAAACTCAAGATGTTTTGAAAAAGAGTTCAAATTATTTGTTTCGTTCTGAATTATCAAATGTGCCATTGTAGTAATTTTATCAATAAACGATTTAATTTTTTGAAAATGTTTATCGAATTCTTCTTTAACAAGGTAATTAATAAGATTATCAAAGTTGTCAATTTGGTTGGCAAAATCTGCGGATATACTTATTAAAAATTGAGCGACAGCAGTTGGTGTTTTTAAAGAACTGTTAGCAACCAAGTCGGCTATTGAATTGTCTCGCTCGTGTCCAATTCCTGTAATTACGGGTAGAGGAAACTGCGTAATATAATAAGCCAAGTTGTAATCGTCAAAACAGAGTAAATCGATTGCTGAGCCTCCACCTCTAATTAGGGCAACAACATCATATAAATCAATATTTTCATATATTTTATCGAATGCGCTGATAATTGAAGCAGGAGCTTGTTCTCCCTGCATAATAGCCTGAAAAAGAGAATGTTCGAATTTTATTCCATATTGATTATTTTCCAACTGATTAATAAAATCGCCGAAACCTGCGGCAGTCGCAGAAGAGATAATTGCAATGCGCTGTGGAACAATAGGAAGCGGCAATTCTTTGTTCATCTCAAAGACTCCTTTTTCGATTAATTGTGAAATAATTTCACGTTTTCGTTGCTCTAAATCGCCAAGCGTAAAAGTGGGGTCTATATCATTGATTACCAAACTTAAACCATAAACTTCATGAAACTCCACAGAAACTTGAACCAAAACTTTTAATCCGTTAGAAAGTGAACATCCTGTTTCATTTTCAAAATAAGGTTTTAACATTCTGTAGGTATATGACCAAATAATTGACTTAACTCTTGCCGCTACTTGGTCTGAATCCGTCTGTTTTTCAATGAGTTCCAAATAACAATGTCCATTTCTATTTTCTCGAAATTCGGCAATTTCAGCTCGAACCCAAATGTCATTGAAAAATTCATCGTTTATCGTTTCTTTGAGATAGCCGCATAATTGAAATAATGTGATAGCTTCTTTTTGCATATATCTAGTTTTAGGTTTATCAAAAATATTATAAATTTTAAGCAAAAGTAGTTAAAATTTTAATATCTTTACTCAAAGGGTATCTTTTTTTAATTATATTATATTTGGAATAATATTTGTATAAAAATTACGTTATCAAAAAAAATATTATAATGAAAAAAATAAAAATAATTTCAAAGTCCACAATAGTTGTGGCAGTCGGGTTATTACTTTTAGTAGTAACGGGATTTGTATCATCACCAGATGCTCGTAATTTCGAAATCGTAAAAAATCTTGATATTTTTTACAGTCTTTTTCGGGAGTTAAACAGTTATTATGTTGATGACATCGAGCCTGAAAAACTTATTCACACGGGCATTGAAGCGATGCTTGAATCGTTGGATCCATACACAAATTTTTTCCCTGAATCAGATGTCGATGATTTACGTTTTATGACCACTGGAGAATATGCAGGCATTGGCGCAATAATCACTAAACGTGGTAAATATGTTGTTATTTCAGAACCTTATGAAGGATTTCCCGCACATGAAGCAGGGTTACGTGCAGGAGATAGAATCATCGAAATTAACGGTGAAAATATGATCGGTGGCGAAAGTACCTTAGCAAGCGAAAAACTCAAAGGACCAGCGCAAACTCAAGTGAAACTGAAAATTGAACGACCCGGAACAAAAGGTAACATTGACCTTACAATTACTCGCCGTTTAATTCATATCAGTTCCGTTCCTTATTATGGAATGTTGGACAAAGAGACAGGAATAATTATTTTTTCAAATTTCACTGTCGATTGTACTCAAGAAGTAGAAAATGCTTTCAATGATTTGAAAAACAATCATAATATGAAAAATCTTGTTTTAGATATGCGCGGAAATCCGGGCGGAGTTATGGACGAAGCCATTAAAGTTGCAAATCTATTCTTACCACGTGGCATTGAAATAGTGAGTACAAAAGGAAAAGTGTCGCAGTGGGACAAGACTTATCGCTCCCCAAAAGACCCACTTGATTTAGAAATGCCTATAATTGTTTTGATAAGTAGAGGATCAGCGTCGTCATCAGAAATTGTGGCAGGTGCTTTGCAAGATTATGATAGAGCCGTTATTATCGGACAGCGTTCATTTGGCAAAGGTTTAGTGCAAACGCCCCGAAATTTAGCATACAACGCAAAATTAAAAATTACGACAGCAAAATATTACATTCCGAGTGGACGTTGCATTCAAGCCGTTGATTATTCTCACCGTAATGAAGACGGCAGCGTGGGTTACATTCCCGATTCGCTTATCAATGAATTTCAAACAAAAGGCGGACGACCCGTTTTTGACGGTGGCGGAATTACTCCCGACATCGATACACCCGTTGATAATTATCCAAACTTAGTATTTGCACTCGTCTTTCAGCAAACGTTTTTCGACTTCGTTACCGAATATGCTATTAATCAGCAATCTATCCCTACTCCCGACAAATTTATCCTGTCAGACGACGTTTACCAACAATTTAAAGAATATGTTGTTGGATTGCCCGATTTTAAGTATCAGTCAGAATCGAAAGAGCAACTTAAAAAACTTACTGATATGGCGAAAAAAGAAGGATACTACGACAAGTTGCAAGAATCTTTCGAAATTCTTGAATCCGGTTTAAAACCTAACGTAGAGCGAGATATGGATATTTTTAAAACAGAAGTTAGTGAATTGTTGAGCATCGAACTTATAAAACGGTACTATTACCAAAAAGGCGCGATTCTTTTTTCGTTAAAAGATGACAAAGAAGTAGACTTTGCACTTGAAACATTTGCCGATAAAGAAAAATATCGCAAGATATTAATTAGCGAATAAGTTAAATAAAATTTTCATTATACCTGCTTGGAATTAAAAAAAAATATCTACTTTTGCAAAAAATTTTTAAGTGATTTTTTTACGAAGTGGTTTAAAAAGAGAAATATATGGGGAAAATTATTGCTTTGGCAAATCAAAAAGGCGGAGTAGGTAAAACAACTACCGCTATTAATCTTGCTGCAAGCCTTGCAGTTTTGGAATATAAAGTGCTTGTTGTAGATGCTGACCCTCAAGCAAATGCAACTTCCGGACTCGGTATTGACCTAAGAAACATTGAAACAACTATTTACGATTGTATCATCGAAGGTACAGACCCCAAAAAAGTTATTCTAAAAGCAGAAGTAGAACAACTATCTGTCCTGCCATCGCATATCGATTTGGTTGGTGCTGAAATTGAGATGATTAATATGCACGAAAGAGAGTACGTTCTTAAAAAAATATTATCAAAAATAAGGAATGAATACGATATCATCCTAATTGACTGTTCTCCTTCGTTAGGATTAATAACCGTAAACGCACTAACAGCCGCAGATACAGTCATTATTCCCGTTCAGTGTGAATATTTTGCATTGGAAGGTTTAGGAAAATTGCTTAACACAATAAAAATAATCAAAGGTCGTTTTAATCCAAATTTAGAATATGAAGGATTTTTGCTCACAATGTACGATTCGAGGCTGAATCTATCTAATTTAGTTGTCGAAGAAGTCCGAACACATTTTCAAGATTTGGTCTTTGATACGATAATAGCACGAAATACTACATTAAGCGTAGCACCCAGCCACGGAAAATCTGTTATTGCTTATGATGCAACCTCCAAAGGCGCACTTAACTATCTGAACTTAGCACGAGAACTACTTCAGAAAAATAAAATGACTAAAATTGATAATAAAGAAAAACAATTGTAAAGAATAAATAAATATGGGAAAGAAAAATGTTTTAGGGCGCGGATTAAATGCTTTAATGGATAATTCAGAAGGTGTAGTACTCAGAAAACCCGCCGCTACTACACTAGAAATAGACATTGACAAAATAGATGTCAATCCATGGCAACCCCGTTCGAGATTTGACGTAGACAAATTAACCGACCTTGCCGCATCTATAAAAGAACATGGAATAATACAGCCATTGACGCTCCGCAAAACTGAAACAGAACAATATCAAATTATTTCAGGCGAAAGAAGGCTTAAAGCCGCTCAAATTGCAGGATTGTTTAGAGTACCTGCTTACGTACGCCAAGCAGAAGATGAGGTAATGCTTGAATTGGCATTAGTAGAAAACATTCAACGCGAAGACCTAGACCCTATTGAAATTGCCGTTAGTTATCAACGACTGATAGACGAATGTAACCTTACGCAAGAAAAAATGTCTGAACGCATTGGTAAAAAAAGAGCTACAGTTGCCCAATTTTTACGACTCCTTAAATTGCCACCCGAAATACAATTAGGTCTCAGAGACAAACTAATTTTTATGGGACACGCTAAAATATTAATGAGTATCGATGAGACTAATATTCAATTAGATATATATGAAAAAATCATTAAAAATGATTTGTCTGTTAGAGACGTAGAAGCAATCGTGCGAAAATTAGGAAAACAACAGAAAAAAATTGAAGAGAAACTCACCGAAATAATAGAAAACCGCGACTACGAAAAACTGAAAAGTCAACTATCAGGTTTTTTTCAGACAAATATTAATTTCTCAAGAACAATAAAAGGAAAAGGAAAAATTGTTATTCCATTTCAATCGGACGAAGAATTAGAAAAAATTGTCGCAATTTTAGATAAGGCAAATACCGAAAAATTAAAACTTTAAATAACAAATAGTCTGCATGTGGGAAAAATTTTGGTTATTATATACGTTTTGGCAGCAATGTTTATAAATACTTTGCCTGCGCAGATATTCCCAAGTGATACTCTTTTTGCCAACGATTCAATTTCTACTTTTTACGATACTTATCCTACCGAAGAAGACTCAATATCAAGCGTTTACGTTCCCAAAGTCATATTTACACCTGATGACGACTTTCACAATGATTCAATTAATATAATTTCCGGTGAAATAGTTGTTGTTACACTTCCTGATACTGACGAAAAGTTACATTCACCGCACCGAGCAAGTATGTTTAGCGCAATTATTCCCGGTGTTGGACAAATTTATAATAAAAAATATTGGAAAATACCCATATTATTTGGCGGAATTGGAGGCGTGGCTTATGCAATTTCTTTTAATTCAGAACGTTATAGTTATTATAGAGGCGCATATCGTGATTTTATTATTCGAGACCCCGCTAACAAAAGTTATTTAGAAATTATTGAAGGAACCGTAATTACCGAAGAACGAATTTACGGAGACGCACAGCAGTGGTTTAGAGACTATCTAAATAATTCTAAAAACCGTTTCAAACGATACCGCGACATTAGTTATGCAGGTATGGTTTTTGTTTATGTAATTAATATCATTGACGCATCAATAGATGCCCACTTCTACTATTTTGATGTCAGCGACGACCTCTCTTTTACTATTGAACCCGCTTATTTTCATTTTAATGGTGATATTGGTGGTGCCTTCGGACTAAGTTTGAAACTTAATTTTTGATTTCTGCCCAAAAGTGTTCTCTACCACAAAGTACACAAAGAATGCACAAAGAACACAAGTATAGCTTGAGCATAAATCAATTATTTCATATTGTTTAACGGTTTCTGTATGGGCAACCCTTGCGGTTGCCTTTGATATATGGAGAAATTATTGTAGGGGCAACCCTTGCGGTTGCCTTTGATATATGGAGAAATTATTGTATGGGCAACCCTTGCGGTTGCCTTTGATATATGGAGAAATCATTGTAGGGGCAACCCTTGCGGTTGCCCAGAATAACACGAATTGGCCGCCTGAAATAACACGAGGGGATTGCCCAAAAATAAAAATGGCGAAGGCAAGGCAGCCCAGAATAAAAACGACGAGGCAGCCACAAACAAAAAGGGCGAGGACAAGCCTCGCCCCTACATACTACACAAGATGATACTCCTGACTTCGACAATGCGACACCCAAATAGTATAAAATTGGCATTTTAAGCCACTTTTACGACTTTTTGCGACACCCACTCGAAATTTTATATTATTGATTTTCAGTGCATTATAAAAAAAT
>Ga0099364_10002329_pt1 | contig 30438 bp, 18 predicted proteins | sample TergutTh196P3_FD_73070 | JGI IMG/M metagenome (GOLD analysis project Ga0099364, IMG submission 73070) | Microcerotermes parvus P3 segment gut microbial communities from Pointe-Noire, Republic of the Congo - Th196 P3 | ecosystem: Host-associated > Arthropoda: Insects > Digestive system > Gut ...
AATGCCTGCGGGCAGAGTGTAACAAGTTTCCGCCAGAATGAGCGCGAGAATTTACCCCCGCTCGGAGCGCGAACCCCGCTTGGCTTTTTTCGGTGAGGATTATGTGCCTTTCACGGTTAGACGTGACCTGTAACTCCTCGCTACGCTTCACGCCCAACCGCGAACTGTACGTCTGATTTTTCTCTGAACTCCGCTCCGAGGGTGCGCCTTTTGGCGCACCCTCGTTGGTTCTTTCGTATTGCGCGGTCTCTGTTGCATGGCCGCTTACTTTATGTCCTCGTTTTTCTTCTTGCGTCCGAGTAGCACTCCTCCTGCCAGAGCTGCTCCGCCGAGTCCGAGCATTGTCAGCGGGACGAGATGCGGGAGGCCAGTTTGCGGGAGCTCGTCTAGCGGGACGTCGTTGTCGTAGAGGTCGAAGTAGTCCTCCGGATCTTCCGGTATCATCGCAGGATCATCAAACGGCGGGAACTCGTCGAGCGGGATTATCGTGTCGTCGAGGTCGATGAACTCTTCGGGTTCGGCGGGTTCGGTCGTGGGTTCACCGTCGTCGACGGGGTCGGTGTCGGTGGTTGGGGTGTTGCTGGGGGGGATGGGGATGTACTCGCCGCCGCCGGTGGGTGGAGTAATGATTACTACATCAGCCTCAGATTCATCGCCTATGATGACTGTCACATCTTCTCTTTCCTCATCTCCTCCACCATCGAAAGCAACCTCTTCTATCGCCGCTACATTCCTGTGGGTTCCCGCTCCGCTCAGAGTAACAACTCCCAGATACGTAGTCCATGTCGTCTCCCCAGTCCCTATCTCAAAGTACTTCTGCTCTTCGCTGAGTTCAAATTCCTTGTCTCCCAGCAAATCGCTGATGCTTCCGCTGATCGCATAATCCGCAATACCGACCTTTGTGACTGTGATGCGGTAGAAAACCTCTACGGAACCGTTTGTCGTCACGCTGATTTCATCTTTCCATTCGTCATCAGGAATATCCGCAGGATCTTCCACGGCGCCCGCAAGAGCTACCTTCTTGTCGATATTAACCGTTATCATTACTGCGGTCTTTTCATAAATGGTGACATTGGCATTGGCAGTCGGCTTTTCTATCACATCAAAGATTACCCACTCGTCATCTTGAGGCTCCTCCCTGACGCCTTCGATTGTGACATTATTCACATATGCTCCCGTTCTTGCTCCGAGAGCCTCAGCCTTGTAGTAAATGTCCAGATGTTCGCCCGCGCGAACGCTTATGTAATCACCTTCACTATTATAGATGCTTTCATCGTCAACCAACCTATCATCCTCTCCAAAGGACCAATGCAGGTATAGGTCATCAATATTGACTATTCCCCCTTCAAATTCATCGACTAAGGTGAACTGTCCTGTGACATTGCCTTCGTTTTTAACTCTAATCCTGAATATCGCATCTTTTGTCGTTCCGGCTGACACATAGAAATCCGTCGAATCTACAAATGTGCTTCCGCTATAAACATGCTTCTCCACGCTGAGTATCGAGTGTGGTACGCCGTTTACCGTTGCGACGGCACTCGACGAGCCCTTTGGGTTGATCACGTTTTTAGCGTCTGTAGAGTAACTCGCCACATTGGTTTCGCTTTTATCTACCGCTACCTCATACATCATGGTAAGCACTACACTGCCAGCCTTCGGAACAGTCACGTATCCACCCTCATCAATATCGCCCTCTAGCGAGTCGACAAGGGACTCACTCTCCGCGTTCCTGATGAAATCTTTAACCAGAACCTCAGCGTCAGCGTTGCCTGTGTTGGTTATCGTAATTTGGAACTCGAACTCTACCGGCTCGTTTGAATTCTTGACCGCGAACTTTTCAAACTCCACATCGGAACCTGCCACCCTGACTCTTTTGTCTATGGAGAGCCTGGCTACCGGCTGTGGCGGAATCACTACGCTCGCCGAAGATAAATGATCCTGCTTAAATTCGTTATCTTCGTCATATCTGCCGAGAATCGCAGTGTTGGTCACTAACTTAGCCTCTGTGAAGCTATTGTTTGTAACAAGGTCGCTCCAATCATACTCTTCGCTTTCGCTGCTGAAAGTGTATATCACTGCGTTTGTCGGCCCTGGCTCTATTGAAGGAACCTTGATTTCGATGCCGACAAGGTCGTCGCCGAAGTAGTCTCTGAGTACCATTGGCTCTGAAGCCACATCACCTATGTTTGTGATTTTGATAGTGAACACAAACTCGTCGCCCTCTTTGATCGCCGCGAATTTTGTCGCATCCCCGCTGTTTACGCTGACTACTTTTTCCAGTGTGAGGAACGGCAGTCTCTCGTAATCTACTGCAAAAGAGACTTCGTCTGTTTTATCAAGGTATGTGGCGTGGTTGGTATACTTAAACACCTGCTTCCCTTTGTTCCCAATGAGAATCTCAAGCGCCGCTTCCGCCGCCGCGATGATGCCGAATTCAGGATCTTCGCCGTCCGTAAGGATGTCGCCGGCCTTTATCAGGCTGTCAAGCACGCCTTGCGCCGCTTCCAATGCGCCAATCGCATCCGCCAAATCTTCCTCAGCTTGCTTCAACGCTCCCTGAGCAGCTATCAAAGCAGTATCGTCGACTTCAGGATAGATGATATCGATGATCTCTCCGTCCACATAACTGACATTGCCTTCGTCGTCTTCAACCTCAACCTGCTCGTATTCATAGATGGCGCTTCCCGCTACATTATAGCTTTCAAACGCATCATTCAGTGCCTGTTCCGCAACCCCAACCGCTTTCTGATAGCCAAGAACATTATCCATCGCGTAATTAATAGCTGTCTGAGCGTCTTCAATGGCAATCTGATAATCGTCATATGCCTTCGCGACCGCCTGAAACGCTTTTTCTACGGCCAATTCCCAGTTCGCATCGGTCTGGCCTTCAGCCTTCACATCGTAGAAAACGACCACAGAGCCTCGCGCGGGAACTGTAATGTTGTTGTCTGTAACTGTTATCTTATCATCCCCGCTCAACGTGTAGAACACAATGTTTTGAGGATCGTAGCTTGAATCTCCAAGTCTTTTGATTTCATCCGTTAATAAAGTGGTGGCATCGGCGTCGCCTGTGTTATTGATCGTGATTTTGAAAGTGATGTCCGCGCCGTGCGGGAACAGAGGTACTCCGTCATCAGTATAGTTTATAGTAGCGCTGTCGATTACCTTTGTAACGTCGATAGTCGGCTTTACTACTTCCACCGTTACTGCTCCACTCGTTTTGGAATCATGATTTCCGAAAGTCGCCGTAGCGGTGTTCGATATCGTTTCGCCGTTGTTTTTACCTGTTACCGTGAGCTTGTAGTATACGATTCGGGATTGTCCAGATGGGATCGGACCAGCAACATCATCAAGGTTTTCCATCGTACCATCCGCGTTGCAACGCTCCGCGCCGGCAAGTCTATCCTCAATCGCCTGAAGTACCAAGCCGATGTCTCCATCATTGGTGACCGTTATCTTGTAGATTATCACATCGCCGTTTTCCACGACATAATTACCAGTTGTCGGGTTTGTACGATGTTCGCTAAGGTCGGTGTCTCTGTTTATACTGTAAACCGACTTAACAATGCTAGCTTCCTTTGTCGCACCTTCCTGCACGGCTTCGGCAGAATCACTGTTTGTTACAGTGTCGCCGGTGATTGTCGACTTGGCTGTAACTTCAGCGGTGTTGTCCCTTCCAACGTCATCAGCGTTTATCACTTGATCATACTCTACGGTATAGGTGATTGTAATCATATCGCCAGGCTGAAACGCGCTTTCTGAAAAGGGAAGGCTCATCTCGAACCCAGTATAAGCTCCGGCAGTCCCTGTGAGGGTGTACGTGTAACTTGTCGTACTGACTCCGCTAAACACCACGGGATCAATAACAATCGATGTTGCCGTTGTATCGAGTTTGTCTGCAACTACCACCTTTGTGAGCGGATGATATCCAGTGTTCTCTACAACCAAAGTATACTCGGCAATTGGCTCAATCATGTCGATTTCCGCATCGTCGATTTCCTTTGAAATCTCTATCGCCGCAGCTGCTAGTTTGTTGGTGAATACATACCCATCTGTTTTATTTCCGGAGAGAGCTTTATCCGCAGGTTGTATTCCAATGTTGCCATAACTGACGGTAACGGCGTATTCATCCACGTCAAGTACATACGTGTTCGAAGGTACGCTCTTCTCTTTCAATGTGTAAACATGTCCGCTGGGGAGGGCTCCGAAATCTACATTGTCCTTTTCGTCCGATGTCGATGTCACTGTCTTGAACGGAGTATCACCGCCGTTCACAAACAGGTCGAACTCCGCACCTTCAACAATGCCTCCAGCGTTGTCTTTCTTGGTGAAGCTGAATGGGGCTGCGAAGCCTTTGACCTCTGGGATGAGGAATCTCGCTATTGCAGGGTCATCGCCCGTCAGATTAACCGGTGTTCCCGAAGTAGTTCCCCCACCCGTTGTCACATCAGTTCTTTCCATGATGACGTAGGTCAATGTAGTCTCATTGTTAGTTGGCACAGGAACCCCTAATGCACTGCCTAGTGTGTCTAGTTCCACATAGTAGCTGATAGCGTAACTTTTCCAGCCAGAGCGGCCAGTTATACTTGAAGCGGGCATATCTTGTAGACGCCACACTATCGTATTTGAGGCATTTTGATCATCCCATGATATGTAGCTCTCTGCTTCCAGAGCACTATTTCTGGTAGAATCCCATACAATATTATCAGCCATGGGATCTCTTACCACCCAAGCATCGGCCCAAAGATTAATATTTTTTGAAATCGCCTCGAACGCAAGAGCCAACTGCCCAGCACCCGTAGCGTTAAGGGATGTATCTAGCCTTGATGCCACGTTATCCATGAGCGATTTCTGTGCCTCACCATACCTAATGGCGTAGACAGTGGACTGCGCTATATTGTGGGTGGTCGTTGTATATGTCGGTGTAAAAGTGTGGGTAAAAATCCCCAATACATGGGTGTCAGACTCTGTTTTACCACACACCCCCCCGGTTACATAACGGTGCGTACACTTATTATCATGTGTAGTAACACTGAAGCTCGGCGCTTTCAGTTGTGTCGCCATCGTACGGGCGGCGTTTGTTGAGCCTGTTATATTAGCGTCAGTGCCGGATGAATGCTGTTTACCAGTAATTACCACGTTGTGGGCTGTGGAAGCGGTATTTACTAATCTGTTCGCCTCTCCGTCCGTGAACAAAATAGTTGTAAGGTTTGTGATATCGGTATAGCCCGCAAACGCTCCACCGGCGTCAACCCGCCACAGATTTCTCGCCAGCATCAGCCCGCCCTCGATATTCGTGTACCTTGTACCTGACGGTACGGTGATTGCGTTCATCACCGTATTTACCGTCACACCATTAGCAATATCGAACCAATAATTTCCACCAATACTTTTTGCTTCAGCATCTGTCCCAAATAACACCAAAGACACTAGCCGTCTTGAGTTAGTCCCACTTTCTTTCAGTGTCGCACTCGCTTGATATTCCGTTAAGAATGTCCTTAATGCACTCTTTGCTTCATCCATTCGTGAGCCGAACGTATGCCGCCCAGAACCTGTTCCATGGGTATTACCGCCCGCACTATTGCCACATGTTTTGCACCAATCCATAGAGGATGATATGTCAAACACGACACACACTGCCGCGTCCTCGTTGAATTCAATACCTTCCATGTCCATTTTGGTGTTTACTTTTAGATCAATACGAAACACATTTTCAGGCAGTCGCGCTCCTGATGTGCCATCAGTATCATATACCTCTTTTGATACCTCTACCCAATCATTGATGCCACTGCTCCCTAAGCCTAGCGCATATCTATCTTCGCCAGCGTCACTTCCATTGCCATAGTACAATGTACCCCCCCGTTCAACGATTTGACTCGGCGGCGTCGCCATTGCCGTGAATGGAACCATCCCCAGCACCATTACCAGCGCCAGCAGAAGTGCCAAGTGTTTTTTGATTATTCTTTTTCCTGCGGTTTTCATAGTATTCCTCCCATTTTTACAACTTTTCTTTCTTTTTTTCACTTTAATTCTGTCAAAACGTCTATTATTCCAAGAATATCCATAAAATATAATGTTTTAATCTCATTTTAGTCTCAATTCAACACTTTTTTACAACTTTTGTGTCATAAATATCCTTTTTTTCGGGTGTTTTATAACGGACGATGGCCGCATTGGCCTGCTTTGAAAGGAAAACCCGCCTATAACGGGTACGACGAGGGCATCATCCTTCGTGTGCCGATACACTGTGCGTTCAGGTATCAGGTTTTTTGTTACCATCCCCGCGTCCGTCTTCTTTTTGTTTTGACAAGTACACGCGCAGCGGATATAATAATGGAAGGAACAGCGGTAGAGAGGATCGCAAAATGAAAAAAGACGAACCCGAAAAAAACGCAGAGGACACCGATGCGGAAGACGAAGCGACGCCTCTGGCAATTGGAATCGACGAAGCGATAAAGAATTGACAAGGAGCTGAGAGAAATGGGAGCTACACGCGCAGTATTCGCGCAGGAAATCAGGGCCGAGGGCAGAGCCGAGGGCAAGGCTGAGGGCAAGGCCGAGGGCAAGGCCGAGGGGATGACCATAGGCGAGGCCAATGGCAAAGAAAAAGCAATACGAGTAATCAAGCTGTTTTTGCAGAAAAAAGCACCCGAAGCGATTTCGGAGGAGCTAGGGATACCGCTGGAAGACGCAACCTACATTTTGCGTGAGTCGGGAATGCTGGGATAGGGAAAACGCGGAACTCAACCGCGTCAAATGCGGTGAAGACGCGGGGACGAGAACCATCCCCGCGTCTTCTTTTTTCCATTTAGCGCATAGCTTATCTTTTTTTTGTGGAAGTACGCGTTGGATTCTGTTATAATGATACCTCACTGACAAAAAAGGAGTAGGATTTAGATGGGTAAAGTGATCGCGGTGGCGAATCAGAAGGGCGGGGTCGGCAAGACGACGACGTGCATCAGCCTATGCGCCGCGCTTACGGAACAAAGGGCGCGAGTTCTGCTTTGCGACATGGATCCGCAGAGCAATGCGACTTCGGGCATGGGCGTTGATAAAAATAAAACCTCTCCGAACATGTACAATGTACTCATTGAAGGAATAGACGCATTTGATGCGGTCATAGAGACAACTTATGGCGACGTGCTGCCGTCGAACAAAATATTATCGGGCGCGGGCGTCGAACTCGTAACCACGCAAAACCGCGAGTTTGTGCTGAAAAACGTTCTTTCCGGCATTCGGGACAATTATGACTACATACTCGTCGATTGCCCGCCCTCGCTCGAAATGCTCACGCTTAATTCCCTGTGCGCGGCGGATACCGTGCTGATACCCGTGCAGTGCGAGTATTTCGCGCTCGAAGGGCTGTCGGACTTGATGACGACGATTAGAATGATTAAAAAGGCGCTCAATCCCGCGCTTGACATTGAAGGCGTTTTGCTGACTATGTACGACGCCCGAACGAATTTCTCATCGCAGGTAGCCGCTGAGATAAAAAAGTTTTTCAACAGAAAAATCTACAATGTCTCCATACCGCGCAACATACGGCTGGCGGAAGCGCCGAGCCACGGCAGGCCTGTGACGGAGTATGACAGATCGTCAAGAGGGGCGGTAGCATATATTGAGCTTGCCAAGGAAATTATAAAAAGGAATGCGGAAAGATGAAAACAAAAGGTCTGGGAACCGGTCTGGGGGCGCTGTTTGGCGATGCGGCAATCAATATGCAGGCCAATGAGTTTGAATTCGTACAGCTCCAAAGGATTGAGCCGCGCCCCGAGCAGCCGAGGTCTGTGTTCGAGCAGGAAAAAATTGACGAACTCACGGACTCGATACGCGAACATGGGGTGCTGTCGCCACTGACGGTGCGGAGCATGGACGATGGCTACTATCAAATAGTCGCAGGGGAGCGCAGATGGCGGGCGGCGCGCGCCGCAGGGCTGAGCGAAGTGCCTGTGCGGATAGTCGTGGCAGACGATAAAAAAGCGCTGGAATTGGCGCTCATTGAAAATCTTCAGCGCGAAGACTTAAACCCCATAGAAGAAGCGCGCGGTTTCAGGGCGCTGATGGACGAGTTTAGCCTGACGCAGGAGGATGTTGCGCAAAGGGTGAGCAAATCACGGCCCGCCGTAGCCAATGCCATGAGGCTCCTCGCCTTGCCCGACGCGCTGATCGAATTTGTTGAAAGCGGCGAACTGCCCGCCGGCAGCGCGAGGGCTCTTCTTGCGCTGAAAAGCAAAAAGGCGATGCTGTCAGCGGCGCAACTGGCGGTTGGCAACAGCATGAGCGTGCGCGAGGTGGAGTCGCTTGTGAAGAAGCTCGGCAAGGAAAAGCCCGAGACTGTGGATCAAGGCGCCGATGAAGTGGATTACATAAGCGAAGCGAAACACCGCCTAGAGGAAGCCCTTGGGCGGCGCGTGGCGATTAAGCATGGCAAGGATAAAGGGAAAATCGAACTGGAATACTATGGACAAGACGATTTCGACGCGCTATTTGACGAGCTTTCGTCATTAAGGAGGATAAAGAGCACATGATTGATATTAAACTGATTCGCGAAACTCCCGAAGAAATCAAAGAAAAGCTAAAAAGGAAAGGCGCGGACTGTTCCGCTGATATCGACCGTATAGTCGAGCTAGATGCGCTGCGGCGTTCGATCATCGCGGTGGTCGAAACCGACAAAGCCGAGCAAAACAAGGCGTCGAAGCAAATTCCGCAAATCAAGAAAGATGGCGGCGACACATCGGAGATTTTCGCGCGCATGAATGCCCTGAAAGAAAAGATTCGCGTCGCTGAAGCGGAGCTGCGCGAGGCAGAGGGCGAACTTGACGACCTGATGCTCGGGCTGCCGAACCCGCCGGAAGACGACATAGCGCCCGGAGGAAAGGAGAACAAAGAACCTCTCCGATATTTTGGCTCACCGCTTGAGCTGGGATTCCAGCCAAAAAGCCATATGGATCTTTGCACGGATTTAGGGCTTATCGACTACGCGCGCGGAACAAAACTCGCAGGGAGCGGTTATTGGATATACAGGGGCATGGGCGCGCGGCTTGAATGGGCGCTTTTGAACTTTTTTATCGACACGCACATCGCGGACGGCTATGAACTGATGTTGGTCCCGCATATGCTCGAATACCAATGCGGCCTGACTGCGGGGCAGTTTCCTAAGTTTGCCGACGAGGTGTATAAAATCGCAAACCCGACCGACGACAGGCTCCACTACATGCTCCCGACCGCCGAAGCTGCCCTCGTATCGCTTCATCGCGACGAGATATTGCCGGAGGCCGAACTACCGAAAAAATACATATCATATACCCCCTGCTTCCGCCGCGAAGCAGGGACATACGGCGCTGACGAGAGAGGGATGGTGCGCGGGCATCAGTTCAATAAAGTGGAAATGGTGCAGTTCACGACGCCCGAAGGTTCCGCTGACGCATTTGACGAGCTGGTCGGGAAAGCGGAAGCGCTCGTCGCCGCTCTCGGGTTTCATTTCAGGACGGTTAAGCTGGCGGCAGGGGACTGCTCCGCCGCGATGGCTCGTACATACGATATTGAGATACTGATACCGTCGATGAACGGGTATAAGGAAGTTTCGTCCGTCTCCAATGCGCGCTGCTATCAGGCAAGGCGCGGCGCAATGCGGTTCAGGCGCGCCGATTCGGGCAAGGTGGATTTTATGCACACGCTAAACGGCTCAGGCCTCGCCACCAGCCGCATCCTCCCCGCCCTAGTCGAGCAGAATCAACAAAAAGACGGAAGCGTCGTCATACCGGAAATACTGCGAAAATACCTCGGCGGAACAGAACGCATAACGCAAGAGCCCGCGTAAGGGGATATAAGTTAGATGAAAAAATTTCTGGCTGAGTTTAAGACGTTTGCTATTAGGGGCAATATGCTCGATATGACTGTCGGTGTTATCGTGGGCGGCGCGTTCACGGCAATTGCGACGTCGATAGTCACAAACATAGCGACCCCGCTGATTGGCATTCTTATTGGCATAGACTTCAAGGCATGGGAGATTGACTTGCCTAGACTCTACGGCAATGCCGAACCGGGCGTTATGAACATAGGATTGTTTATAAACAGCATTATAAACTTTATCGTTGTAGCATTTACCGTGTTCCTGTTCGTAAAGACCTTAAACAAGTTCCGAAAAAAGCAAGAAACGGCCCCTCCGCCGCCCGAACCGACGGCAGAGGAGCGCCTTCTGACAGAAATACGCGATTTGCTGAAAGAGGCCGCCGCACAGGAGACGGGGGACGGGAGTTAGGTACTAAGTTCCCATATTCGTACAAATTTAGTCACAATTTATGGCATGGATTGTAGGGGCGGACCTCTGTGTCCGCCCGCAGGGGTACGGAACCCAAAGAGTCTTTTCCAATTTATTTGGGTTAGGAGTTAAGCACAAAACTAACAATTATGAAAGGTTTGGCCTTTTTTCCTGCGGATGTGTTATTTTGAATACTGTTCATCTAATCTAAAGACTCGCCTGTGTGCGGGTTTTTTGTATTTTCATCGTGGCTATTGCATTGGCGGAGGGTGCTAACATGGCATTTGAATTTACCAAAGAGCAACAGGAAAAACTGCATGCGCTTGAATCTCAGTATACTCTTCAGGCGCGCTGGGTCGATAACCAGCGCTTCAACGTGCAGCTTGCGCCCAAGGGACTGGGTTTGCTTGAAGACGGCAAACAATTGGACATCCCGGGGTTTTACGCTGATTCGGAGAACGGGCCGAAGCTCAGCCGCGTACATCTTGAGGATTTCAACGAAGTGAACTTGCTGGCAAGGGTGAAGCATGCTCGGGGAGGGGCAGACGGCAAGTATACCAAGGATGAAGTGGGGTTGCTGAATGGGTTTGGCAACCTCTGTGAACTGCGGCACAAAAATGAGTTTACAAAGCTGATGATCGACAATTTCGACGATTTTCAGGCAAAAATGGGCATAGCCTTCAAAGACGACGCTGAGAAACAGCAGTTTAAGCAATCCCTTCAGGAAATATACAATAAAAGGGAAGAAAACATCAAAGAACTGAAAGGCGGGCTGTCTGACAAGCTGACCAAGATTACGCCTGAAGGCGTCACGGTGAAAGACTGGAAGGAAGAACTCCCGCGAAACGACCAATATGAAAAGGAGCTAAACGACTCCCGCACAAGGTTTTTCGGCGGGCTTCTTGACGGGAAATACCAAATTGTCAGCAAACCGGCGCCGGCCAATATGCCGCAGCCCCAACCCATTACGAATCCTCCGCAGCAGGGCGAATATTCGATCAACATCGGTAATATCACGGTAAAATCCAACACGCCTCTGACCATAAGCGCTAACGACGGGCCTGTAACGGCGACGCCGCCGTCACAACCCGACTTTTTCAGCGGCATTGCGTTTTTGATTGGATACTGCATTGCGGCGGGTCTGTCGTCGCTGGCAGGATGTAAAGTAGATTCCATAATGGACCTGCCAATGTGGTCTATGTCGACCCACTCTACGGATTATACGCCTATAAAGACCGAGCCCATACATACGGAGCCGATAAAAGCCGAGCCAGTGAATACAGACCCGCCGAAGACCGAACCCATAAGCACTGAGCCGATAAAGACAGAGCTCCCTATGAGAGAAAAAATAAACTTGGAAATCCTTGAGGAAGACGCCTTGGGCAAAAACAAGGAAAAAAGAATCGGTGAGCATGGGAAAAGCAAGGTGCCTACACTCGAGAGCCCAAAACTCGAGAAAAAGAAGAACGATATGACCCTTTAGTGCTGATAATGGAGGACACGGAATCGAATGAAGACGAAATTCCTTGCCATCGTGAAGTCGTTCATGTATCTTTTGCTGTTCCTGCTATCCATCGCCCTGTCGTCGGTCATATTTGGCTTGTCGGACAAACCGGAACTCGCGGCAGTGGGCGCGGCGCTGATTGCGGTCGGTGCGCTGTTCCTGCGGGCAAGGTTTAGGCGATTGGATGAATGGGATGGCGGCGATGCGCTGCAAGGAGCGGAAGACGGGGAGGACGGCGACGATTCGGGGCAAGCAGCGGAAGACGGGGAAGACGGCGACGGCTCGGTGAAAAGCACGGTGGACGCGGCAGGGCTTCGGCGCGCGTATATTATTGACAAGTTCTCTGCCCTCCCGATTGCGCGCAAAAAGATAGCCATTATTGTCGCGGTGACAGTGCCGGTGACGCTGCTCATCCAGTGCCTTAGGTTTGTCGTGCCGCCCGAGTACGTGCCGGAGACGCCGCCTTTCGAGTTGACATACGGCGTCTTTTCCTTGATTTCACTGCTGATAACCACGCCCATAGCCGAGGAAGTGTTTTTCCGTGGGTTCATACTCAAGTGCCTGAAAGGAAGCTTCAAGACGAGTACCGCGATCATTATTTCTGTGCTGTTGTTTTCCGGTATGCATAGCGGCCCGCTGTGGTCAATGATGGCAATTGCCGCCGGCATATACTATTCAGCCCTGTTCACTAAGTATAGGTCCATCTACGCGCCTATAGCAGCACACATGACAAGCAATCTGATAGCACTACTGTACAACGTGATTTTTAGCCAATAATTATGCATTATGCATTATGAATTATGAATTGTGGTGATAAGCATGGCGTATTTCGACGATCCTGAAAACTATGCGTGGTGGCAGAGCGAACTTGAAATATTGAGAGCCGAACGCGCCAGACGCCTAGACGCCATGAGGGCAGAGCGCGCCGCAGAAGCATTCGAGGCGCCGCCCGCGAGGAACGCCGTCCCCTTAGTCCCGCCGCCGCAACCCGTCGAGCCTAAATATGAGCCGCCGTTCATTACGGAACTCATAATCGCAAAAGAGCATGAGCCGACGCATTACGCTGAAACCTATGAGTCTGAATATGAATCGCCATTCATTACGGAACTGATAATTGCCGCAGAATACAATCCACCGCAACTCGGCGAGCCAGAATACGAATCCCCATTCATATCGGAACTAATGTTTGCCGCAGAGTACAAAATCGCATAAACAGTAGCATATTTATTATGAATCGCCAATCTAGTCCCTCTATTTACCGGCAGGCTATTGCGGTCTCCGAGCCGTAATCCCCCCGATATACGCAGGGGATTGCGGGTCAAGCCCGCAATGACGAGAAGGGTTTTTTGAGGGAGTTAATCGTTAATCGTAACAGGGGGTACCAAAATGGAAAGCATAAAAGAAATGCTTCAAACCGCTCGGAAAAAACTGCCGAAGGTGCTTGGGATAGGCATAGGCTGCATCGTGCTTCTCGGATACATCATCAACGCGCTGCTCGACCATGGCACGGATGCCGTCGCAACGGGCAACTACGCGCTGCTGCTCGACCCTAGGTTGTTTATTGAAGCTGACACATACTGGATGGGAGCGATTGGGTTCGGAGCGTGCATAGTTTTATACTTCGTTTTCAGCAAGAATGCGTCAAAGTCCTCCAAAAACCTGCTTTCGGCTAAAGCGAAGGCGGTTGAGGGAGCGCTTGAAAACTCGCGGTTTCTGACCAACAAGGAGCGGGACTTCAACTTCTCGCCTTATAAATACAGCAAGCTTTCGCAGTCGGATAAGGACGGCATACCTGTGCGCGCCGTCTACGATAATAAAAGGAAGGACATGGACCTAAACCTGTCCTCGCCGATGCACGGCCTTATAATCGGCGCCACCGGCAGCGGCAAGACGACGACGTTCATAAGCCCGATGGTGCAGATATTGAGCGAGACGGGGGCAATGTCGTCGATGATACTTACAGACCCTAAGGGCGAGTTGTTCCAGATGCACTCAGGCAAGTTGGCGGAAAAAGGCTACAACGTACTCGTGCTGGACTTGCGGGACGCATATGCCTCCTCGCGGTGGAACCCATTGGAGACAATTTACGATTTATACCAAGAATACCTTCTGGCGGAGGATGATATGTACCGCAGGCGCGACAGCGTGGATGATTCGGGTCTAACGCTCATGAATCCGCGCGAGAGCTATGAAGACGTGTGGTATGAGTACAACGGATGCGCTTATGCCGACAGTCGGGCGCTGCTTAAGATCGTGCGTGTGGCGAAGCAGAAGCTATTCGACGAGGCATACGAAGATTTGAACGACCTCGTTGGCGTATTGTGCCCGATAGAGTCCGAGGACGATCCTGTCTGGGAGAAGGGGGCGCGGTCGATAATAATGGCTACCCTCCTCGCCATGCTTGAGGACTCGGAGAACCCTGATCTTGAAATGACTCGCGAGAAGTTCAATTTCTTCAACTTGAGCAAGGCGATTTCCAACTCGGAGAATGGTTTCTCCACCCTCAAGAACTACTTTAAGGGGCGCGACAAGCTTTCAAAGGCGTTGAATCTGAGCCGTCAGGTCATGTCGGCGGCGGAAGCAACGCTCAACAGCTATATGTCGATAGCATTCGACAAGATGACGATGTTCAACGACGAGGGCATATGCTCGCTGACCTCCGCGACGGACATAGACCCTTCGGTGTTCGCCGAGAAGCCTACGGCGCTGTTCATGAAGATACCGGACGAGAAGGACACCCGCCACAGGCTGGCGGCGGTTTTCATCCTGTGCATATACAAGGCGCTCATAAAGATAGCGTCGGCGCGCGAGGATCTGTCCCTGCCGCGCAATGTCTACTTCATACTCGACGAGTTCGGCAATATGCCGAAGATCGATAAGTTCGACAAGATGATAACGGTCGGGCGCAGTCGGAAGATATGGTTCAGCATGGTCGTGCAGAGTTATGCGCAACTGGGCAATGTGTACGGCGAAACCGTGGCGGATATCGTAAAGAGCAACTGCGGGATAAAAATGTTCATAGGCTCGAACGACATCGAGACCTGCAAGGAGTTTTCCGAGCTGTGCGGCAACATGACCGTGAGCACGAGCAGCGTGTCCGGCTCGACGGGCGACAAGAGCGGACAGGTGTCCTATTCGTCGCAGATACAGACGCGCCCGCTGATCTACCCGTCTGAGCTGCAAAGGCTCAACAACAAGAATGACACGGGCAATGCGATAATCGTCTCGTTCGGCAACTACCCGCTCCGAACCAAGTTCACGCCGAGCTACCTTTGCCCGCTGTATGAGATGAGTACGATGGACATGGAAGACATCCTAGGCGATGTGTTCTTAGCAGAAGAAGTATTCTACGATCTAGAATACCGCAATGAATTACTCTTAACGGCGGAAGAACTGGCAAACTGAGCTAGGGATCAGGGGTCAGGGATCAGGGATCAGGAGTTGAAAATTGAAAGATGAGAGTTGAAAGTTAGGAGTTAGGAGTTAGGAGTTGGGAGTGACCTGTCCCCTGTTACTTGTTACTTGTTACTTGTTACTTGTTACTTGTTACTTGTTACTTGACTGAAAGGTGGTGCTGTTAGATGAGCAAGCCTGCAACATATCGATGGATGATACTTGCGTGCATGTGCGTCATGTTTTCGCTTGTGTTTGTGCAGCGCGCTTATGCGGCGCCTGTTATAACTATAGGCAATGTGAACGGCGCGTTGTTTGCCGACGCGGGGACGCATTATGAGATGGGCGCCACTGGAGACACCATAAGCTTTGAAGTCTCGGCAGAGGGTATCCCCGAAGATGCAAGCCTGTTTTTCGAGACGGCTGCGGAGGGTCACATATCCTATGTGTTCCCGGCCCGCCCGCTGCTGGAGGCAGGCAAGCCTGTCGTTGTGAGCGTGCGCCTGAGTTCCGAGGGCGCGACCGGAGAGTTGCGGCTCATATTTGAGTATGAAGGCAGCGACGATGCGCCGCCGGGGCAGATATCGATTCTCATATCGCGGCTGGGCGTCTCGGAAGAACCCTCCCCCGGACCAGATGCTGCGCCCGACACGGAGATCCAAGAACTACGAATAATCGCCATGCTCGAAAGCAGGACGGATATGCCGGAGGTGTCTTTCGCGGGCAGTGCGGCGATACTGACATACACGACGGGCGGCACGGCCTCATGGTCCGACGAGGAGCGCATGACCGCGCAGATCACGGTCCGCGACGTGTCCGAGCTTTCAACGGACACACCCCTGACACTGGAAGAATATCGGCCTACGGTGGGCGGCGCGTTGAGCAGGAATAGTTACACAGTCACCATACCGGAGGAGCAGATCTATCATATACTGAGACGATATGCGGACGAGGCGGCCCGAATTTTGCCTGACTGGATAACGCTGGAGGAGGACGAACTCCTCTCAGGCGACGGGATGACCGCCCTTACCCCCTCATACCCTCTGGAGATTCCCGCAGGCGTGACGCTGGTAACAGCGGACGATCCATCGGCGCTGCGCTTCGGCGGCGGCGCACAGACGGTTACAGTGGAAACAGAATGGCTCGCGCTCTATGCAGGGCGCGATGTGGACATTGACTTTTTTGTCATGTATAACGGCGTGGCATCGGAAAGGCGCATACTCATGACGGTGATGCTCTCCCGCCCGGAACTGTACCCCAGCGTGATGCTTTTGTTATATGATGACCTCGGAGAATCCGACGAAAATGGCGAAAACGGCACTGTGGAAACGGCGGACTATGATCGCCCCGACGGCGAGGTCTCAGGGATATCCCAAAAATTTGACAGGGGGCGCGGCGTTTTTGTTCAAAAGCTTGCCAACGGTTCGGAGTTCACATCAAATATCCCAAACGGGCTTGTGACGGACGGGGAGGTGAGCCTATCCTTCCCGCCGGGAATGGAGTATACGGTCATGCTCGACGATGAGCCAATAGCCTATGTAAATTCATCCCGAATTTACCGTTCCGGTTGCTATCGGGTGCTTGTCAGGATGGTGGAAATCGCAAACGCGGAGACAGACATAGACTTTCGGCCTTCCGAGATAACCCTCGAGGATATAGCGAGGATACAGGACATGAGCTTGAGCGATATCCTCGACACATCGGGCGACACCACGGTCTATGACGGCGTGTTCAGCTTCAGGATAGTGTCCGGCATGACGAGCAACCTCGTATTCTACAACCCGCCGCAGGGCTATACAATCACGGGGCTGGTCTATCGGGGAGTCTCGGTCACGGACTTTCCGGAGCGGTATCTGCATCTTCAAATCGACGGCGATTACAGCATAACGGTATCGGGCAAGCCCAGAGAACCTGTGTTTACGACGCAAATCGTGCGCTACTCCGAGCCGCCGGGCATCGTACTTGGCGGCGTGGAAAACGGCGGCACGACGACGAAGCCAGTGTCCTTCTTCGCGGAGAGCCATGGCGCAGGGATAGCAAGCATGGCGGTGACGCTGAACAACATGGGGATATCCGTATACGGCGGCGAGGTGTCCGCACCGGGCGTATACAGGATAACCGCAACCGACAACGCCGGCAATACAAGCACGGTCAGCTTCCGCATACTATACAGCATCAATGTGTCCGGCTGGGTTTTCATCGCGCTGCTGCTTGTGATATTCGGCGGAATCGCAGTACTGATGATATATGTAAGAACACACATGCGCGTCAGATAGCAAAGCACCGCGTTGGTAGCTTAACGACCAACAACGGTTATTAAAACAAGATAATGCCGGTCGCTAAGATACAATTGAAAATTGAGAATGGAAAATTGATAATTTGGGCAGGGAATGGCTCTTAATTCTCAACTATCAACTATCAATTATCAATTGCACTCCGCAGTGTGTGTTAGATGTTAATCATTCTAGGAGCAAGAGCATGTTTTATTTCACGATAATTGACGACCTTGGGCAACGGCTGCTCAACTCGCTGCAGGCCGCGCTTGAGCTTGTGTTCGGCAATTCGGTCAAGCCGCTGTTTGACGATTTTTTCGCAAACATTGTGCCTTTTCTCCTTGAAGCTATATGGAGCACAATCGTCACGGCATGGAACATGGCGCTATACAATCTGTTCATTATCCTGCTCTTTATCCTCGACATGATTTCGCATACTTTCGATATATTCACCGGAATGCAGGATATCGTCGTGGACACCGCAACCGGTAGCCGTGGCGCCTTGTTCAACATTTTTTTCAATCACAGCGGCATATCGAGGGCATTCTGGGGCATCACGATCATCGCGTGCGCACTGTGCATCGCTTTTACAATCTTCGCGGTGATTCGCTCAATTGCGGATCTTGACGGCAGGCGCTCCGTGGGGAAGGTGCTGGGGCTCATGGGCAAGTCGATGCTGACATTCCTTTTGATACCGTTCATGTGCCTTGCCGGGCTGAATCTCGCCTCGACCGTGCTTAATGCGTCCGCTAGCGTCATTTCGGGCCAGCGCGTCGAAAACAAGGTGTCGATAGGCACGCAGATATTCACCGCTGTTTCGCAGGACGCCATGCGTCACCACCCGATAACGCCCGAAGAAGCGGGCATGGAACTATTCTTGAAGTTCGTGCATGACGGAGGACCGCTTGCGATTATAAATCCTCTCAAGCATGTCGAATGGACCGTGGAGGCGCTGTTCTATACGGCAACAACCATACTCAACAGGTCGGTTGACGGACAGCCTGAGCCATGGGGGGAGTTCTCCCCCGGCATGGAGCAGTTTGCGGCGATAGTCAGGAGCGAGGGATTGAGGCTCGGCAGCACCGAGGCCGACCGACGCATGAGAGAGCTGATAACCCAGCTTTTCAACAACGGCGGCATATTCAACGAGAACAACAATGCTCCATTCAGGGTCGTGGTTGCGGATGTTACGGAGTTCCTCGGATTCGGACGTATGCCATATCTTGACACAGGCTACGTGAACCAGTACATAAAGCCCCATCTCGTTCATTCGTTCGTCGGGATAATATGCGTCGGATGTATCGCAATCTTCATGTTCATGGGCGCTTATATATTTGCTCGAAGAATTTTTGAAATACTGCTTCTCTATATCGTTTCGCCATACTTCGCGGCGACTATACCACTCGACGGCGGGCAGAAGTTCAAGGCGTGGCGCGAACAGTTCATCGGAAAGATGCTTGCGGGCTTTGGCATAGTGTTCAGCATGAGGATATTCCTGCTGATGGTTCCTGTCATTTTTTCTCCGAATGTCCGCTTCACATGGCTACCGATAGTGGATACCCTTATCAGGATGCTGCTGCTCATAGCCGCCGCCGCGTCGGTTATCAAGGCGCACAAGCTTATCGGGAAAATCGTAGGCGGCGAGAGCGCGGCCGAGTCCGAAGCCAGCGGGCTCGGCGGGAAGGCCGTCAGCCTAGCACTTTCGCCCGTTACGAATGTGGCAGGCGCGGTGCATAGATCCGCAACGCAGACGTTCAACAGGGGTATGCAGAAAACGTTAGCGACGGTCCATCAAGGCGCCGTCACAATGGGCGCGGGCATGGTCAGAGGGGGCGTGACGGCAATTACGAGCATGCGAAGCTCGCGAGGGAATTCCGCCCCGATAATAAGCAAGCGCGGGAGCGCACTGGAAAAGCTTGACCCCGGCGGCGGCGTGAAACACGGCAAGCGCCCGAATTTTACGACGGATACGTTGCAAAAGCCGCCGCCAACGACAGAGCCGCACTCTTCGATACCGCTAACGGCGACTAAGCCGAATGTATATATTTCACCGAGCGGCGGGCAGCAGGTCTCAAAAAATAATGACACATCCAGTAATGTGAAAGTTGGCGGCAGTCCCTCGGGCACAGTACCCGACCAGAAAACAAACAGCAGCTACCAATCGGAACAATTAAAGCAGAAATCAAACAGCAGCGACAAACCTGAACAGTCTAAACAGAAATCAAACAGTAACTATCAGCCTGAACAATTAAAGCAGAAATCAAACAACAGCGACCAACCTGAACAGTCAAAGCCGAATATAGACAGTAACTATCAGCCCGAACAGTCAAAGCGGCAAGTCATATACAAAGATGAAGCGAAGCCAAAGTCCGAATCAGTCCCGAGCAGCGATGCCCCCAATCGTCTGAATGAGCATTTGTCACAACAAAAAAACAAGCAAATATCGCGAAGAGACTCGAAGGACTAGAGGTTAGGGAACGGCTCTTCATTCTCAATTCTCAATTCTCAACTATCAATTATCAATTGCGTTCCGCAGAGCGCGTAAGGTACGGAAGATATGTATTTTTACAGCTTCAACGCCCTCGAGGCGGTCATAAGGAGCATATACCGCTTTCTGAACTTTTTCTTTGAAACGGTGATGGGATACGTAATCATCCCCTCCTTTGAAATTCTGGCGGATACCCTGTTCGGGGTGTTGCCTCGGCTTTGGTATCTTGTTTTGATGGCTGTGATGGGACTCCTTGACCTTGCGCAATTGGCAACCGGCGCCATATCGGGGGGAAGGAATGTCACGTATAACGGGCGGGAGGACTATTTCATAAACGTGTTCCTCTTTAACAGCGGTCTCTCTCGCGTCATTTGGGGCATCGTTGTCATTGCCGTGATTTTGGTTGCTCTGTTCTCAATAATCAGGCTCGTGGGCGCGATGGCGAGCGACAAGAAGGGGCAGGTAGGCACGGTAATGTTCCGAACCGCAAAGGTCGCGATGACGGTTTTGCTAATTCCCCTGCTGTCGATAGCCGCTATAAACATGGGTATGCTGGTCCTTGACAAAACCGGCGAGACAATCGCGGTGGCTAATAATATGCCGGAGCAGACAAAGATATCGAGCATGGTTTTCGCCGTCGCAACGGCGGGCGCACAGCGCAACTGGGCCATTAATCCCACAGGCTCGCATGACTACAGGAACGAGCCAAGATACCATTACATTTCGGGCAACCAGAACGGCAGATATTACTGGAACCTGTTTCAAGTTACGGTTGACTTTGATTTTACAAGGATGAACTTCTGGCCGGCCCTGATAGCGGGATTGTTCTTCATATTCGTTTACTGCAACCTCACGCTGATTTTTGTGTTTTTCATGTTTCAGATAATCCTGCTGTTCATCGTGGCGCCATTCTTCGCGTCGGCAATGGTGGCGGACGATGGGCGAATGTTCAAGAAATGGCGCGATTTATTCCTGACCAAGATTATAGCGGGGCTGGGGCTTATCGCTTCGATACGGATCTACGAGACCATCATGCTGCCGCTTTTTTTAAGCGATTCATTCAGGTTCTTTCCGATGGTTCCTGGGGTCAGCGACATTCTTGGGCCGGAATTTTTCCCCGACCTTATCATAAAGACGGTTTTCCTGATTATGTTTGGTAGGGCGGTTTGCAAGAGCCACTCGATAGTGACGTCGATTATCAATGAAGAGGCTGCGCAGGACGAGCAGGCGGTGTCTGAGTTCGTCAAGAAAAGCGCGAAGAAGACTGCGCAGGCGGTGGTCGATCTGGCGATTCTTGCCGTAGCGGTCGTTGCGGGTGTATTTTCCGCCGGAGCGGGTTCGGCGGCTGTGGGCGGTGCCGCCGGGGCGCTCAAGGGAGCGGGGGCAGCCGCCAAAGTCGGGGCAAAAGGCGCGGCGGTAGCAGGGAAGACGGTGGTTAAGCAGGGGGCAAAGCAACTGGCGAAGAAGACCGCCGAGAAGGTCGCCAAGGAGGCCGGCAACAAGGTCAAAGACGCCGCAGTGGACAAGGTCGTCTCCAAGGTCTCGGAAGCGACAGACAAGCTAACCGAAGGCGAAGACAAGAAAGAGTAGGGGTTGAAAATATGCGAATTATCCCAAAGAATACGCGGGTGGCCATTGAGTTTTTCAAGGGGCTGGACTTGTTGGACGTGATAATCGGAATGCTTGGCGTAGCCATAATGGTGTTTATCTTCATGTCCAATTTGGCAGGCAAGGTGTGGATTATGCTGGCGGTGGCGTCGGTGTTCTTGTTCCTCATGCTGCGGATTGACGGGGATAAGATTTATATGATGCTGCTACATTTAATCAAGCATCTGGCATATAAGAGCAACTTCAGGAAGTTTAGCGAGGAGGAACGCGTTGATGCGCGGCGGAAGGGAAACGGCTTCGGTGTTATAAAGGGAAGAATCGGGAAAATAAAATCGAAGGAGCAAAAGGCGCCCAAAGCTTTTGACATATACGATATCATGCCGTTTACCGGCATCTCCGACGGTCTCATCGAGTACGACGGGAAGTATTACGCGGCGGTTCTGGAGATTCCGTCGATAGATTTCAAATTCTTCAACGGCTACAGGCAGAACAACATCATCGAAAAAGGCCTCGGCGCGGTGCTGCGCAACATCCCGCACACTATGTCCGCCAACATAGTCAAAATCGACAGGTACATCAACATGGACAAGTATATCGTGGGCGAGGAGCGGAAGATGCATGCGATCAGGGAGGCGTTCCTCAATGGGCTGATAAGCGAAGAGGAACTCACCACGCGGATGCAGATACTTCTCGACAGGCACTCCGATTTGATGTGGCTCAATTATGAGGATCGCATATCCCGCTCCTATCACTATCTCGTGCTGTTTGACAAAAATCCCGAGGATGCGCGGCGTCAGGCGGTAAACGCTTTTGAGACGCTCATGCGCAACGATATGCAAAGCTACATACTCACCGACCTCGAGCTTGCCATATTCTTAAAATACAACTATACCCTTGATTTTGACGAACATGAGGCATACGACATGGATCCCGAGGACTATATGCAGTGGATAGTGCCGGACAGCCTGCAATTCAAGGCGCGGAAGATCATAATGAACGGCATGGAGGTCCACAACCTCCGCATCCACGATTATCCCACCGAGGTCGCGAACGCATGGGGATGCAACTTGTTCAACATACCGAATACCAAGGTGGTCATGAAGTTCACGCCGATGGACAAGTATAAGGCGATAAATCGCGTGGATCGCGCGATCGGCGAGCTTTCGGGGCAGGGGCAGGCGACGGGAAAAATCAGCAAGACAATGGAGATCGACAAGCACATATCCACACTGGCGGAGGTGTTGCGGACGCTTCAGGGCGACAATGAGACACTGTTTGAAACTAATATCTACCTGACGCTGTATGAGCGCAATATTGGAGCGAAGCCTGGGGATTTCAAGAGGCATGTTCGCCGTATGCTTTCGGAGGAGAGCTTCAAGGCTGAAGGGATGCTGCTCAAGCAGTTCGAGGCCTACGTGGGTTCGTCGATATGCGCTTACGACCCATGCGTAAAGGCTTCGCGCAGCATACACTCTTCGTCGGTGGCGGCGGCGTTCCCGTTTGTCATGCCCGCGCTTGACGACGAGCAGGGCATCAACATTGGCGATTCCGACGGCATACCCGCGTTTATAAATTTCTTCAAACGCGACGACATGCGCGTCAATTCCAACATGGTCATAATAGGCAAATCTGGGAGCGGCAAGAGCTACGCTACGAAAATGATTCTGGCGAACCTTTCCGCCGAGGACAGCAAGGTGTTCGTCCTCGATCCTGAGAACGAATACGCAGGCATCGCTCGGAAGATGAATGGGAAGCTGATAGACGCGGGCAGCGCCAAGCAGGGCAGGCTAAACCCATTCCACATCGTCCCGTCGGTGGACGAGGAGGCAAATGACGGCGAGGGCGTATCAAGCAGCTTCACGGCGCATCTGCAGTTCCTCGAAGAGTTTTTCAGGCAGATTATGCCGGAGCTGAACGCGGACGCCATGGAACAGCTCAACAATATGCTCGTGTCCCTCTACATGTCCCGTGCCATAGACGAGACGACGGATGTTTCAAAGCTGGCGCCAACCGATTTCCCCACGTTCGACGACCTATACGACAAGGTAATCGAAAGCTTCCAGAAGACGACCAGCGAATATTTGAAGAACAATCTCCGCACGATTATAAACCATGTCGCCAAATTCGCGGCGGGCGGGCGGAACTCGTCCCTCTGGAACGGGGAGTCTACAATTTCCACGAACGAGAATTTTGTGGTGTTCAACTTCCAGTCGCTTCTAGCTAACAAGAACAACACCATCGCCAACGCGCAGATGTTGCTGATTCTGAAATGGCTCGACAACGAGATAATCAAGAACCGTGACTATAATCTAAAATTTCAAGCCGAGCGCAAGGTGATAATCGTGATAGACGAGGCGCATGTGTTCATAGACGAGAAGCATCCCGTGGCGCTGGACTTCATGTTCCAACTGGCAAAGCGCATCCGCAAGTACAACGGGATGCAAATAATAATCACGCAGAACATCAAGGACTTTGTCGGAAGCGAAGAAATCGCGCGGAAGTCTACGGCGATAATCAACGCCTGCCAGTATTCGTTCATATTCCCGCTTTCGCCAAACGACATGCATGACCTGTGCAGGCTCTATGAAAAGGCGGGGGAGATAAACGAGCAGGAGCAGGAACAGATCGTGAACAACCCGCGCGGCACGGCATTCGTGGTAACAAGCCCGACCAGCCGCACAGGGATAAGCATAGTAGCATCACCCGAACTCTCAGCGCTGTTCTGAATAAAAAAGGCGACTATTCAGCACCCCCGTCTTTGCGAGCCGCAGCGAAGCAATCCAGTCCTTTTTGCGCCGATTGTCATATTTCTTTCTGGATTGCCGCGTCGCTTCGCTCCTCGCAACGACGAAACTGTAAAAGGCGACTATTCAGCACCCCCGTCTTTGCGAGCCGCAGCGAAGCAATCCAGTCCTTTTTGCGCCGATTGTCATATTTCTTTCTGGATTGCCGCGTCGCTTCGCTCCTCGCAACGACGAAACTGTGAGATTTGCTATACCACCTGAATAGAGACAGTAAAACAATAAGTGAGGTGTTCCTGTGCGTAAGGTGTTGATAATGATTTCTCTTGTTCTCGCCGTCGGGATTTTGTCCGGATGCTTTGGCGCGGGGAGAAGCGAATACAGATCCCTGAGTGAGATTAGGCGGTCTGGGGTGCTTAACATATACGTGAATCCGAGCGGCAGGCCATTTGCGTATGAGCGCGAGGATGCGCACGGAATACCCGCCGGCAGCGAAGTGGAACTGATGGAAGAGCTGGCGCATAGGTTGGGCGTCGAAGCAGTGTTCGTCATCGCGGAAACGGCGGACATATACGCGGCAGTCCGCAACGGAGCGGCGGATATTGCCGTTGGTATGCTTATCGACACCGCGTCCGCGCGCAGCGGATACATGTTCACGGCAAGCACGGGATCGCAGGGGCTTTACGCCGTTGCGGCAGTGGGGGAGATGCCGAACACGGTCGGTACGTTTGAGGACAGGCGCGTGGGTGTCGTCAGCGGCGCGGCAAGCGAGTATGGCTTGATAATCTCGCCTGTGCGCCCTTCGGAAACCCTGTATTATGAGAACATAGACTATGGGATAGCGGCGCTCCTGAACGGCGAGTGCGACATATTCGTCTGCTCCGAGTATGAGGCGGCGCTTGCTGTGGCACAGTATGATACGCTTACGGCTGAGTATGTGGTAAATGCCGCTATGATGGAGTTTTCGGCAATGGTGGCTCGAGGGAACGACGCACTCTTGGAGGAGGCCAATGATGCCATTTTGGGAGCGAGGGGAGGGTAACTTAGCGACTGTTATGGCAAAGAAAAACAAGTTGTGATTGGTCGCTAAGTTACAGTTGAAAGTTGAGAGTTGAGAGTTGAGAATTAGGGGAAAAATCGAAATTTGGTTGAGGACAGCGTACCCGTTAGGTATGCGCGTAGCTTTGCTAATGCTTGCGGTTGTGCTGTTTGTTACGGGGTGTTCGCCTGTGATATACGATGGCGAACGGGCGATAGAAATTGACATTTCGCAGCAGATCGCTTTTCTGACCGGCGCTTCCGAATACGGCGGAGACGACCCTTCAGCAATGAGCGAGAACCATCTCCGCAGGCTGTTTGCCGAGACGCAGGAGCGCATTGGCAATACACCTGAAATAAGCGACTCCGTACGGGAGCATGCCTTGCTGATTCTTGACGCTGTAGCCGAAGTTCTTGACAAAACGGAATTATCGCCTTCCGAGTTGGCAGGGGCTTGGGAACTATTGACATTTGTTAACGACAGTATTGATTCCGACCTCAAAACGCAAAGAGCCGTGCTTGCCCATATGCTCATAGCGATAGGCGACGCGCTGTCCTATGAGAGGGTGAAGATTTTAGCTATCGCGGATGAGATAGACAAGCTGACCGACGAGCTGCAAACGCTCAGAGAGGGCGTCGACGCGACCCTTGCGGAATACCGCAGGGCGCCGAACTTTATGGACTATATCAAGTACCCCAGACTGTCAGGGGTGATTGCCGCGTGGTTGGACGAAATCGCCTACACGGTGTCGGCGAGCTTTTGCCGCGCGGGGTGGTACTGGTGGGTCGGTACAGCTTGGTTTGATCCACCTGCATACGAAGTCATGCGGGCATTTTTGATCAATCCCATAACTTATCAGCGCAATGCCGGGCGCGATTGGCTGTTGGCTATACATAACAACCTGCTTACGGACGCGATTCCAAAAAAGATGGATGCAATCGAGACGCAAATCAGGAAATACCGCGATACGGTAAGCGACACCATGGATCTCGTTGCGCTGTACTACTTCCTGTATGACTTTGCGGAAGGCAGGTGCCATAGCCACCTGCACGCATACCATTTTTCGGAAGCACATTACGCCTTCGCTTTTCACGGGACTGTGACCATGCAGGAAGCGATACGCGACAAGATTTTAGGCTACGGGAATCTCGGACTGACGCGCTATGAGGACGACAACCTGCTAAATCTGCTGATGTATGGCGGCATTGACGGCAATACATACGAAAACGTATATCTTATCGACGACTTTTTGAACGTTACTGCGGACAACTTGGAAAGGTTTAGCGAAGCATTCTCGGACCACGCGAAACTCGAAGAGTTTATGACCGACCTGGACATCGCCGTGAGCGGCGCGCTGCTGCTCCCACCGCCGTTTATGTACGATTCGGGGTATAGGGGCAAGCTCAACTATATCGACGGCGGGGAGCATGGCGGCTATCGGGATTTCTCCCACTTGTTCAGTCAGTGGAGCGGACCGGGCGCGGTGCAGGATTTCTACGCAGGGACGAGATTTAACCGCAGCACGGTGTCCGACATTATTGGGAACCATAAGATTATGGATTACTACAGAGGCCCCGGTAACGAAAACGGCAGGGACGGCAAGGTATACCACAACGGCACTATGGTCACGTTCACGCAATATCTCAACGCCAAGCTTGACAGCTTCGAGCAAAAGTCAAAGGCGGTTTACGGGCCCGCCGAGCTATGCCGCAATCATCTGATATCATATCACACCATAGAACCTGAACTGATTGCCTACATAAATAGCAAAAGCCGCGCCCTCAGTGAATTTACCAGAGCCTACCCCGCCGCCGAAGACTTCAACATCCGTAATTTCGTCAGTTTCTTCAATATCCCGAGGGAGGATTTTGAAGAGCTGTTCGAGGGGGATCGCTGGTTCTATCCATACAATGTTGACGCAGTATACGATGTTGGCGCGGATGCCGCATATTATTTTGACCTGCGCGTCAAGCCCGGGTATAGCGTATCCTACGACCTAAACGGCATACCCGCACAGCAGCCCGCAGGCAGATCGGTCCTTCCGGGCGCGGCATATACCCTTGCGGGCGCGCCGTTTTCGCAGGGGTATGAATTTCTCGGATGGAACACCCAAAGCGACGGCATGGGAACGGATTATGAGTCATTCGAGACAGTGTTCATGGACCCCCCGCAAAACACGGTATATTACGCCCGCTGGCGCCGCCTTGCATTCACACAGCATTATGACATGAACGGAGGACTGTCTCCGCCGCCCCAAAGCGTAGAGCGCAGATTCGGGGATATGTTTGCCACCCCGACTGCGGATGCCGTAATACCGCCCGTCACTGAAGATGCGGCCGCCCCGCCCCAACAGGAGACAGAGGCACAACCCAATCATAGGCGAAGGCTCTTCGCATGGTCTTCCATCCCCGACCCAGAGCTGCATTATGCGCCATATCTCGAAACATTTTTTGACATTTTTGACAGCGACCTAGTCGGTTACGAGCTCATAAAGCCTGGTGCTTGGGCAGAGATGCCTGCTCATGACTACACCCTCTACGCAGTTTGGGTGGACGTGACCCATACGATAGAGTATGACCTTAACGGCGGCGGCGGACTGGTACTTAGCTTTGAAGACCCGAAAACATTCGGGGAGACATTCACTGTAGCAGGAATCGAGGATATCGAAGCGCCCACGGATACGCTGTTTGCAGGCTGGCGCGACACCCAAGGAAACATATACATGCCGGGAGACCTGTACACAGTAGGCGACGAAGACATAACCCTACGCGCCATATGGGATCCAATCCCCCCACCGCCACCCGACCCAGACCCAGACCCCGGCCCACCCCCAACTTCAGGAGAAGACCCCGTCCCCGATGAAGACCCCAACCCAACCGAAAACGACGTACCAACCGAAGGTGATATACAAGACGAAAGCTATGAGTAATCATGCGTAACTATCCCGCCCCCGTCTTTGCGAGCCGCAGCGAAGCAATCCAGTCCTTTTTGCGCCGATTGTCATGTTTCTTTCTGGATTGCCGCGTCGCTTCGCTCCTCGCAACGACAAGACTGTGAGATTTGCGATACCATCTGAACAGACGCAGAATAATTATGCATTATGAATTATGCATTATGAATTGTTACACGAGGAGCTCTTCAACATGACATTAGTCTCTTTGCCATGGTAGATTGGTTTTCGGAAGTAATCGTAGAGCGGATTCTGCAGCCCATATTCGAATTATTGCTCAATACGATCACCGGCATAGCCGAGACAGTCTTCTCGATAATATTCGGGGCAGGCTTCACTGAAATTATCGAGCAGTTCAGCAATGACGTCTTCATGGCGCTGGCGTCGATTCTCAGCGGTTATGTCATTACAGCAATAAACAACTGGTTTCACGGAACCCTGCTCAGCGTCCTGTTTGTACTCGACATAATTGCGATGGGCTTCGGCTTGGTGTCCAGTACCTCGCCGCTTCAGGTCAGAACCGCGGCGGGTGGCTGGGAACAGCGCTACCTGACGGAATTTGTGATGGGCAGCGGCGGCGTCAGGGCGGCATTCTTCGGAGTTATGCTGATAGGCATGATACTGTGCATCGGGTTTACGATGTTCGCGGTAGCCAAATCGATGTTCGACATTGAAGATAACGACAACAAGCGCTCCGTCGGCACCGTACTCAGAAAATCGGGGCAGTCGATGCTGATATACCTGCTGCTCCCGTTCCTGATGATCGCGGGAATCAATATGTGCTCGCTCCTATACAGGAAAGCCTCCGAAATAGTCCACAATTCGGGCGACAACATCACAATGGGCTCGTATATCTACGCAGCCGTCATGCAAGACGCGACGCGCGACAAAGTGCCCAGCTATACCGAGTTGCGGACCGAACAGACAATGAACGTATTGACGAAAGGGACGCTCGGGCGCATCGAAAACCTGATACAGATGCTTGCGGCGGGCGCGGGCGAGCTGGACAGGCTAACCGGCCACCTTGTGGAAGGCACGACACCAGAGTATATGTATTTCCCCGAGCTGCAAAGGCTTATCAGAGACTCGAAAAATACGGGCATCCCACTGAGAAACCTTGTCATTGACGACTATTTATCCGGCCAGCATGGGGGCGCGTTCGTAAAAGCCCTCGGATTTAACGGGATGCCGTATCTTGACCTGTACTATACAGGACAACTGCTCCGATATGAGCGCGTACACTCCGTTGTGGGACTTACGGTAGTTCTGCCGATGCTGATATTCATGTTCATCTCATCTTGGAACGTCGCCAAGGACCTGTTCCAACTGGTGCTTCTCTACATCATATCACCGTATTTTGTGGCGTTTATCCCTCTCGACGACGGCGAGCTTTTCAAAAAATGGAAAGACCTGTTCATACTCAGGCTCACCGCCGGCTATGGCGTCGTCTTGGCAATGAATATATTCCTTCTGATGATACCCATAATTTTCTCCCGCACAGTCATGTTTTCGGTGTTTTTGCCGCTGGATTTCTTTATACGCATCGTATTGATGCTGGCGGCGGCGGGTTCGGTCGTAAAATCCCATAAACTGATAACTGAGACGCTCGAAAAAGGGAGCAGCATCAGGGACACGGGCAGCAGCAACGAAGCCGAGAGCATCACAATGGCGCTGCCGAAACTGGCATACGGTATGGCAAAGTCGAAGGGAGCGGAGAAGATGAAAAAAACGAGCGAGTCTCTGGTCAGCACGGCGACATCGGCGACAACGCAGTCCGTCAATTGGGCGGCACAGCGGTTTACAGGCGCGAAAAGAAATAAACAGCCCGCCAAAAACCCCCCGCCAAAAAACGACCACAAAGACCAACGCGCAAAAGACGAAAAAGACGAAAAAGACCGCAACGACAACAAGAACCAAAATGACAGCAAGAACCAATAATTATGCATTATGAATTATAAATTGAAGGGAGGCGCGGCATGACCCAGAACGAAGGACAAAAGCGATAAGTGACTATTCAAAAGGTAACGCAAATCTCACAGTTTCGTCGTTGCGAGGAGCGAAGCGACGCGGCAATCCAGAAATAAATATGACAATCGGCGCAAAAAGGACTGGATTGCTTCGCTGCGGCTCGCAAAGACGGGGTGCTGAACAGTTACAAAAACAAAATAATGCACCCGAAAA
>Ga0099364_10002330_pt1 | contig 30431 bp, 29 predicted proteins | sample TergutTh196P3_FD_73070 | JGI IMG/M metagenome (GOLD analysis project Ga0099364, IMG submission 73070) | Microcerotermes parvus P3 segment gut microbial communities from Pointe-Noire, Republic of the Congo - Th196 P3 | ecosystem: Host-associated > Arthropoda: Insects > Digestive system > Gut ...
GTTGATTGATGCTACTGTTGATGTTTGTGCTTGTTTTAAGGTGCAGATTGCTTATTATGAGGAGATGGGTGTAGAGGGTTTGAAGGCTTATTCTCAAACTTTAAAATATATTCGTCAAAAAGGCGGGATTGCAATTGCCGACATAAAGCGGGGTGATATTGCCGATACTGCTATCCGTTATGCTAAGGGGCATTTTTCAGGAGACTTTGAAGCTGACTTGGTAACCCTTAGCCCATATATGGGTATGGATGCAATAGAACCTTGGCTGACAGAAGCAAAGAAAAATAACAAGGGCGCATTTGTTCTTATGAGAACCAGCAACCCCGGCATGAGGGATTTTGAATATTTAGAAACAACAAACGGAAAGAAACTATACCATGCAGTAGGCGATAAACTTGCAGCCCTTGCAAATGAAAATAAAGGCAATTCCGGATATGGAATGTTTGGCGCTGTTGTTGGCTGCACGGAGAGGGAAGAAGCGGCAGAAATCAGGGCATTATACCCCAACCTGTTTTTCCTAATCCCCGGTTATGGCGCACAAGGCGGAGCGGCGGAAGATGCCGCACTCCTTCTTAGGCAAGGCAACGGCGGCGTAGTAAACGCCTCCCGCTCAATCATAACCGCCTGGCAAAAAGCCCCCAACAACACAAATGCGGACAATAACTTTGCCGCCCAAACCGCCTACAACGCCACAATCAAGATGAGAGATGAAATAAAATCCGCAACAAAATCATAAAATTCCTCTCTGTGTTCTCTGTGTCCTCTGTGGTTAAATAATTAAATGGTAACCCCGTCTATAACCTCATCACAATACTCGCACCTGTAAGTCCTGGCCTCTGCATCCGCCAAATGAAACACATGATTTATGTATTTTTCCGTGGAACTAATACAGCGCGGGTTTTTGCAAATAAGGACATTTTCTACCCTTTGGGGAAGCTGGAGCTTTATCTTTCTTGTTACTTTTTCGTTCTCAATAATGCAGACCGTTATATTGGGGTCAATCAGCCCTAAAACATCAAGGTTAATGTTTATGGTATTGTCAATTTTGATTATGTCTTTTCTGCCGAATTTTTCGGAAGCGGCGCTTGCTACGAAGGCTACCGTATAAGGGGTCTTGTCCAATTTTAACCAGTTAAAAATACGGATGCCCAGCCCGGCCTTGATATGGTCTATTACAATCCCATTCTTAATTTCTTCGATATTTAGCATATTTATAGTTTATTAAATTAAACAAAAAGTGTATAGTTATATATATGTTTTGTAAGGGAACAAAAAAGGACAGCCTCCTTTGTGAATTAATTTCAAACCACTCAATTAATTCCGATTCGTTTGTGCTTTCATTAAAATGGGAGGGCAAGGCTCCTAAAGCAGGGCAATTTTTTATGATAAAGCCCTGCCGGAGTTCTGTTTATCTGCCAAGACCCATCAGTATTTTTGAGTATATTTCTTACCAAAATATTGTAAAATTCCTTATTGTTAAGGCTGGCAATGGAACAAAAGAACTATCCCAATTAAAACCCGGAGAAAAGGTTCGTCTTACAGGTCCGTTTGGCAATGCGTGGGAACAATTCCTTCCGCAAAATGTATTGGATGGCTCGGGCAAAGCAGGGCTTGTAGGCGGAAGCGCGGGGATTGCTCCCCTTGCCGCTCTTGTTGCTGAAAAGCCGGATTTTAATTTTTATTTTTTTGCGGGTTTTAAAAACGGTTTTGAGAATAACGAAGAAGAAGCCGCTACCATTGGCGCGGGTATAAAAGCAAAAAAACTTATTCTTACGGCGGAGGACGGAAAAAACGCCCTTCATGGCAAAGTTACCGATTACCTTTTTGATTTGGAAAGTTATTCGGTAATTTTCGCATGCGGTTCTCCTGCCTTTTTAAACGCTGTTAAGAAAAAATGCGAAGCTAAAAATGTACCTTGTTATATTTCCATGGAAAGCCGAATGGCATGCGGCGCGGGCGCTTGTCTTGGCTGTTCAATTCCAACAAATAACGGCAATAAACAAGTGTGTGCGGACGGTCCTATTTTCCTTTCCACGGAGGTTCTGCATGAGTGATACTTTTAATTCGCCCAATTTTTCTTTAAACTCTTCGGTTGACCTTTCTGTTAATATTGCGGGGGTACGATTAAAAAACCCCGTAATTGCGGCATCCGGTACTTTTGGGTTTGGCAAAGAATATGCCGACATCTTTGATATTTCAAAGTTAGGCGCAATTTGTACAAAGGGTCTTACACTGTCGCCAAGAGAAGGCAACACAGGAATCCGTATTTGGGAGACTCCTTCCGGAATACTAAATTCAATAGGATTGGAGAACCCCGGTATTTCTTCGTTTATTGAAAACGATTTACCTTTTCTAAAAAATGCCGGAACCACGGTTATTGCCAATCTTTCGGGAGCGGCTTCCGATGAATATGTAAATGGAGCCCGTCTTTTAAATGATTCTGCTGTTGATTTAATAGAGCTTAATATTTCATGCCCAAATGTAAAAGAAGGGGGTATGGCGTTTGGTCTTGATTCGGGAACCGCGGCGGCTTTAACGGCGGCAGTAAAGCGCGTATGTACCAATAAGCCGTTAATCGTTAAACTTTCACCTAACGCACCTAATATTTTTGCAGTTGCTTTGGCTTGTGTCCGCGCGGGAGCGGACGCTCTTTCATTGGTAAACACCTTTAAAGCAATGGCAATAGACACAGTAAACCGCAAACCTGTTTTTGACAATATAATAGCGGGGCTTTCCGGTCCTGCTGTTAAGCCCCTTGCCCTTCGTATTATTTGGGAATTGTATGAAGGATTAAGAGATGAAAATATTAATATTCCCATTATTGGGATTGGGGGCATAACAGCGGCAGATGATGCACTTGAATTTTTAATGGCAGGAGCCGCCGCAGTTCAAGTGGGTACAGCCACCTTTGTTGATCCTTTTTCAATGCTGAATATAATAGACGGGCTTGACTCTTATTTAAAAAACAATAATTTACAGAGCTTGGCAGAAATATCAATACGATAATGTACTTTATTTTTTTAGTTGATTGATTAAGGCTTTCATGTCTTTTGCCAATGGAGCTTCCAGTATTTTTCCGTTTGGCAATTTTATTTCCAGGGCATGTAATCCAAGCCGGGAAAGTAATGGTTTTTCTTCGTAAGGGTCGCCTTTCCAGCCTCGTTTAAAAGAAGAAAGTTTTACAGGGTTTATTTTTCCGTATAATTCATCGCACACTACAGGATGTCCAATTGCTGCAGAATGTACTCTTATTTGATGTATTCTTCCTGTTTCCGGTATTGCTTCCAGTACGCTGTAATTTCCCGCACTATGTAAATGAATAAATTTTGTTAATGATTTTTTTCCCCTGAATTTATCTATAATTGTCATGTGTTTTTTATTTCCGTTTGGAACAAGGGCAAGATCACAGACCGTTTCTTTCCAGGAAGGTCTGCCGTGAACTATTGCAATATATTTTTTTTCTATTTTGCGATTCTCAAAGGCCATAGACAATTCTTTATGTATCTCTTTATTTTTTGCAAAAATAACAAGACCGGAAGTATCTTTATCTATTCTATGTACCGTAAATATTTTAATATTTAATTCTTTTTCCAGTAATTTATCCAGTCTTTCTTTAGTTTCATCATATCTGTCACCGCCAATAGAAATACCGGACGCCTTATTAACCGCAATAATATCACTATCTTCAAATATAATATTAAAAAAATCTTTTCTGTGCATTTAGTGTAAGCCGTAACCCCGCCTATCACCCTGCCGTCTTACCAAAATCCACAGAAGGTATTACAGCTTTACCCGCAGTTGCGGCTAAGTTTTCAGCCTTAATAGCATCATACACTTCCTGCCTAAAAACTTTTACTTTTTTGGGAGCATCAATGCCCAGCCGGACTTGATCCCCCCTAATTTCAATAATCGAAACAGAAATGTCGTCGCCAATTACTACCTTTTCATTTATTTTTCGTGACAGTATCAGCATCTATTTTCCTGCCTCTTTTAATTCAGCCATAATATCATGCTTGGTTTTCCATCTTATGTCAGTAAGGATAGCCTGCATACCTGTCATTTTGCTTTTGTTAACAATAAGCGGACCCTGTAAATTTGCAGTCATTGGACCGCCGTCCTGCGGAATTGTAACAATCGAAAAAATAAGAGCGTCCTGGGGGGAATTAATTCCAATTTCGGCAAGCTCATCATTTTCCGCGTTAATTTCATAATCTGTACGGAACATAAAAGGATTAATTAAAATAAAGGCAATATCGGCTTCATCAACTGATTGCAGCCAAAAAAAAGGCTCTTGTTCCGCATCAATAAGTACAAAGTTTTTGTATTCTTCAAAGCCAAAAAGACCCTGCGGAATAGTTATTTTTTGTTTTTCGTCTATTTCAATTTCACCATAAGCCTTTGTATTAACTTTCATTCTATCTCCTTTTCTACATCATACATTATCTTAAAAAATCAAGCAATGTATTTGGCAATAAACGGGATGCGCTCTGCAATATTGCATTGTACGAGAAATTTGCCATGTGCATATCCATTATAGCGGTATCCATATCAATTCCGGCTTCTCTTTTGTACATTTCGGTTACATTTAAAATTTGATCGCTTATCCTTGAACCCGCAAAACCTGCTCTTTCATGCCTTGAAGAAATTGCCGCTCTTGTTTCTCCCATTTTTTTAAGGGAAAGATCAATGCCATGTATTCCCTGACTGCCTACAAAATCATAATCCCCTCTTAGCAAGCCGTCTCTAAGTCTTATTGCCATATCAAAAACAGAACCGCCGGAAACCATTGCTTCGGGAGCCCAGTTCGGCGCATTATTAACCATATTTCCGCTTATAATTCCTAAATCTCTTAAAACCGAAGCTCCGTCTGCTCCATCTTCTGCAGTAATTAAATGCGCAGTTGTTCCTTCAATTACAAGACCTCTTGTATCAGGATCTATAGACGCTTTTACAGGAGCGCCGGATTCGTTTATTTTTGCCACAATTGAGGGCAGTGTATCTCCAACATTTACATTAATTTCAACACCGTCAATAAAGAAAGAACCCGGTTCTTGAACTCTGTAATCGGTGGCATCAACTCCGCTTATTATATGCATTTTTTCTGCCCAAAATGCGTCTCCGCCTCCAATATCAAGATCGATAAACATTCTATCGCCAATCTCAATTTCTCTTGTGGATCCTGCTCCTCTATATTCTACACGGACAATCATTGTTTCATCGCCGCCGTCAACTCTGCCCTCTACAATACGGAAAGGCTGGGTAAAAACCTTGTCGCCTGCGAATGCCTGTTTTGTATCCGGTCCAAGAATATTGGAAATATCAACCAATCCTTTTAAAAGTTCATTAACCTCTATTGCCATTATTCTAAGATCTTCCGGTGAATAAACACCGTTCGCTCCCGTAACGGCAATTTCTCTTAATCTTTGAAGAATTTCTGTTGACTCGGTCAAATAATCGTGAGCATTATTATAATGAGTGCGGGCATACTCGGTATTTTGTTCAAATCTTTCCAAACGCGCCAAATAAGATTCATATCTTATTGAATGAGCCGCCGCAATTGGATCATCCCTTAATCTAAAAAGCTTGGAATGAGTATTTACTCTTCCCGATGCGTTAAATAATTCTTCTTCCCGCCGCCTAAGATAATAACTGTGGTCGGTAAAAGTCATGTCACTTGAAACCCTTGTCATAATTTACTCCTTCTCATCCTTGAATTTCTATACACCAATCCTGTTAATTAAAGTATCTAACAGGGTATTTACTGTGTTAATATACCTGGCTGCCGCCTGATATCCATGATTAAAACGAAGCATTGCTATTAATTCTTCGTTTATATTTACGCCGGAAACCGACTGCCTCATTCTTATCAGCTCGTTCATATTGGCATTCTGTGTATGAAACCCTCTTTCCGCCTGCTGTCCTAACAATGCTATTCTTCCTACAGCGTCGGCAAAATAATCGTCTAATGTCATAAATTTGCCAATCATTACTTGAGTGTTTTGAAGTGAAGCTATAGCTTGAGCCGCGTCTCCGTTTCCCGGGTTGGCGGGGTTTCCGTTATATCCAAAACCTGCCGCTACAGAAGAAGGATCGCGCAAAAGGTCGGGGTTAATTCTTATCCACCCGGAAGGATGTGCAACAGGAGCAACCGCATAATCTTCCGCGCCGCCTCTTAAAAGTGTAACCGCATCCGCCTGATCCCAGCGGTAAGCGCCTTCTTCGCCGGATGCATTAAGCAAGCCGGCATATCCTGTTAAAAAGTGCCCGGAGTCTTCGACATGGCGAATAACAAAATCGGGGTTTACCCTTTGTCCGTCAACAAGATCGGAAGTTGTAGCTTTTAATGCAAGACGGCCTTCCCTGTTAAGGTGTGCGACTACTTCCGCACCTGAATTATTAATGCGGGAAATTATATCCTGCACGGTATCTGTTGAATAATAAGGAACTTCCACCTGCCTGTCCGATGCGGAAAGTGTAATTACACCTTCAAACCCCGGCATTTCCTGCGGATCTAATCTGTTCTGTCCGTTAATTCTGTAAACATAAGTTGAATCAAATACTCCGTCGCCGGATCTGTCATAGTTACCGTTTACATTTAAAACATAGGGATATTCTGAAAAGAAATTAAGTCCTGTTCTTCCATTTGCGCCGTAAGCATCACGGTGAATTTCATTTACAAGGTCTGTAAAACTCATTGCCATACTGTCTAAACTTTGAATTTCTCTTTCAATAGTAATATCCCGTAATTCAAAGAGAGCGCCAAGCGAACCTTTTGTAAAAACCATATGATCGCCTGTATCTCGCCAGTAAATGTGTGCAAAGCCTTCGGTATCCATATCTTTTCTTAAATCAAACTGTCTGCCAATCTGTCCTTGAACCAAAACATGGCCGGAAGTGTGAACCATAAATTCATCCGGGTCTTGTTCTGAAATTGTAATATCTATAATTTTTGCAAGGTCATCCAGCAGTCTGTTTCTTGTATCCATTAAATCATTAGGATTATCGCCCTGTGCTTTAACACGGGTAATATTTCCATTTAATTCTGCAATTCTTCTTGAAAGATCATTTACAGTAGAAACAGTCATTTCAATTTCTGCATTGGTTTGAGTTTGAAGAGTTCTTAACCCGTTAAAATGTTCGTTAATACTGTCAATTAAAGTTCTGCCTCTTTCAATTACAGCAATACGGTTTTCATTATCTGCCGGTCCTTTGGCAAGATCCTGCCATCCGTTCCAAAAGCTGCTCATTTTATTGTTTATTGAATTCATACCCGGAACCATGTGCAATTTTTCCATGTCAGAAATATATTTATTTCGTGTTTCCCAATAACCTTGAAGGTTTGAATCCGCAAGAATTCTTCGGTCCAACAATTGATCTCGTACTCTTTCTATGCGTTCGATTATAACACCTTGTCCAATCTGACCGGGAGTTTGGGCACGGTTAAGACCGGGAATATAAATAGGTTCAAATGCGGAAAATTCCACTCTTTGACGGGAATACCCTTGTGTTTCCACATTTGCAAGGTTATGGCCCGTTGTAGTAAGTGCCTGCTGGTGCGCTTGAATACTTCGCTTTCCAATTTCCAATCCCATAAATGTCGATGTCATATCGTTCTCCTTATTTTACCCGCCCTAGAACTGAGTATTTAAAACCATACTTCGCATATCATGCGACAACTGAGAGCCCTGATTAGTGTAAATATTTCCGGCTCTGTCAGGAAACGCCAAATCAAAAAAATCTTTTAAAGTTGCTTTAATTCCAATAAGGTATGTCATAAGAGTATCATTTGCCATGCGGAGTTTTAGGGCTTCCATTTTTAAGCTGCGATAAATTGCAGAAAGGTCAATTCTTTGTTCTTCGGGCAAAATAGAAACAAGCTTGTAAAATCTTCCTTTGGAATCAAGATTTTTGGAAAAACTTTTTTGGTGCAGAATTGTTTCATAAACATCAAAAAGCTGTTCCCTTTCTGTTTCAAGCCCATCCATTTTACTTTCGATTGAATTCATAACGCTCATACTGTCCTCAAATTTAACCCAATCCCGGCCAATAACAGCCTGCTGTATTTTCTCCTGGATTACGGCTGCGTTTTGAATAAGCTCGAATTCTCTGAGTAATATATCCCTGCATTTCTCGTATATCATATTCACCCCATTTGCCGTTTTTAGACAGCGTATTATACCTCTATTACGAATATCGGCATATTTTTGGGGCAGATTAAGGACAGGCTTGACAAAAATAGAGAATTTTCGCATATTTAAATTACCTGGTGGATATAGCTCAGGGGTTAGAGTCCTAGATTGTGGATCTAGATGTCGCGGGTTCAAATCCCGTTATCCACCTGTAAGAAAACTTATATAAAGAATGGCTTTTTAATTTAAGTTTTTTGAAAAAAAAGGCGTTAGCGGGATTTGAAGGCAAATCCCGTTATCCACCCTTCTCTTGTATGCGCTTGTAGCTCATCTGGATTAGAGTACCAGACTTCGAATCTGGTGGTAGTGGGTTCGAATCCCGCCGGGCGCATTATAATTTATTTATTTGCTTGTTTTAATGGCAGTAAGTTATTTTTAATTTTTTAAACCACAGAGAACAATTTTTCTCTGTGGTTTTTGTATTTATCTCTTTTTCTTTGCTGTCTTGCCTGCGGGTTTTGCGGCTTTTGGTGCAGCTTTTGCTTTGGCTTCTGCCCTGTCAAGAGCACTTGCAGGGAAAACACCTTCCTGGCCTTCATTCTGAGTTGAAAACCAAACAGTTGTAATCAACTTTTCTTTTTCATCTACAGTTTTAACAACCATTATGGGGCTATTTGGGAAATCAGTTACTTTTACTAAATCACCAATTAGTGAACCAGTTGCTCTAACACTCATAAAATCCTCCTTTAATAATTATATCTTATTAATAATATATTAAATAACAATAAATAACAAGGGTTAAAAAATGTTTTTTACCTTTCATGTCTTACAAAGGCATCTCTATACCCAATGCTTTTAAACCGTGCCAAAACTGCCGCACTTTCACCTTGATTCATAGGTCCCAGTAAAATCCTATACCAATGGTCGCCGTCTTTATAAACAACAGGGCCGTAACTGCGATCAATTCCGCTAAGAGCATTTTCTACCAAATCCGGATTGTCTAAAGCTGCCAATTGTACATAATAAGAACCGCGTGAAAGTTCCGTTACCCTAGGCACGGAAAATGCAGAATCCACAGAAGGTCTTACAGGCTCACTAGGAGGCGGAACAAAAGGAGTTGCCGCTATTTCAGGAATTATTTCGTTAGGATCTATTCCATAAATTGATTCTGGCGGTCTTTCGTCCGCAGGCACTAAAACATATTCTACTTCTTCCTCTGCTTCATCATAAGGTTCTTCAACTATGTATTCAATGTCTTCTAAGAATTCATTATAAGCTTCTTCAGCAAGGTATTCAGGTTCTTGTTCTTCTTCAAAGTAATCTTCATAGGCTTCTTCAACAAGGTATTCGGGTTCTTCTTCATAAGCTTCATCATAGGCTTCTTCAGCCAAATATTCGGGCTCTTCTTCGGAATAATCCTCGTAAGAATCTTCTGCGATATATTCTTCGATATATTCTGCCTCATCATAAGGTTCTTCGGCTATGTATTCAGGTTCATCTTCGTAATCAAAATAATCGTCGTAATCCTCGCTGTAACTTTCTGCAATATATTCTTCTTCAGCTTCAATTACAGGTTCTTCAATTACAGGCTGTTCATAAACAGGGTCATTGTATCCGGCAATATCAACAATATCTTCTCTTCTGTTTTGCCATTCAGGTTCCAGTACATAACTTGGCCCCATAACACCGCTTGTTACAGGAGAAGGAACATTAGAATCATTTGCCTCAAGAGGGCTGACTTCTTGAAGTCTGTAAGTATCGTTTGCATATAATTCCTCGCGGTAAGTTTCTTCTGTAATAACATTCCCCGAATCATAAGCGGGAATACCCTCGGCCTGCCCTTCAATAAAACGAAGGTATGCTATAGGATCCGACGGCTGAACCATTCGCACCCTGCTGATTGATCCTGTTCTCATGCCAAGTAATTCCGAAGCTTCCCGCGATACAACCGCCAAAAGCCCGGGAGAGTCCAAACCCTTTGCCACAATAACCCGGGTACTTCTGTTTGTTTCAATATTTGTAATATCAACAACAGTATTAATGGGAAATGAATTTGTGGCAACAAACATTCCCCGTGCGGGCAATTCCCCGTCAGGGGCCGTAGCTGCCGCTCCTTCCCAGGGGGATGAGCTTAACAGCATCAATATTGATAATATTGCAATAAAAAAAACTTTAAACCGATTCATAATCTTCCCCTTAAATCATTGATATTACAGGAACAAGTTCCAAAACTATTTTTCTAAGCTCTTCTATAGCGTCTCTTTCATGCCTAAAATTCCTGCCAACAATATTTTTTTCGTAAATAATTAAATGATTGCTTACTTTAAAAACAAAAAACGATACAGTATCAGGCCCATTGGACGGATTGGAATAATCTAACTGGGCTACAAGTATATAGTCAATGCCCGCCTCTTGAGCTTCTGCAAGATCAAAGCCGGCAGCATTAATAATACTCCCCTGTGGTTTAGACTCAAAGCGCATCATAGGATAATTTGTTACAATAAACCCCGCGTCAAAGAAAACATCCATAAACGCATCTTCCCAAAGAGAGGAAGACCTGTGTTTTTCGCTTTCCAATGACAACCCTGTCTCTACTATGTAAAACGATATAACATTCGCATGTAAAGAGATTGCAAAAAATACAGCCAATACTGTCAGCAATGAAAACCTTTTCATTATATAGACCTCTATTTATAGTATCGGCAAGGCAGGGTTACACATTAACGCTGATCTGGAGAGCAGACGAAGAATTAATCCGCGTTAGTGCTGCCACATTTTATAATTCTTTTTAGTTTGTCAGCATTTCTATATACTTCAGGTTTGGCGGGGTCGTAAATACAGATTGGTCTCAGCTCTTCCAAAAGCTTTTTTATATTAACAGAAAACGGCTTTTTCCTTGAAACCCTTAAAATCCTTGAATGTTCTGTTTCCTGCGGTTCTTCGTCCAGGGCAAAAAGGGCTTCATCAAGCCGTTCTCCCAAGCGCAGACCAATATAATCAATCTTTATTTCAGTTTCAGGCTCATAGCCGTTAAAGCGAATCATTTGGTCGGCAAGGTCGCGAATTCGTACAGGCTCGCCCATGTCCAAAAGGTACAAGGCTCCATTTTCGCCCACGCCGCCGGTTTTTAGAACAAGGGAGCAGGCTTCGCTTATTGTCATAAAAAAACGGCGGGCATCAGGGTGGGTAACGGTAACGGGGCCCCCTTTTTCAATCTGCTGTTGAAAGAGGGGTACTATTGAGCCTCGGGAACCAAGCACATTGCCAAAACGGACAACAACAAAAATTGTTCCCTGCTCTTTCTGTTCAAGTACCATTTGTTCGCAAATATATTTTGATACTCCATAAACAGAAACAGGATTTACCGCCTTGTCTGTTGAAATATGCACAAAGCGTTTTACTCCATATTTAACGGCGGATTTTATAATGTTTTCCGTACCAAGCACATTGTTCTCGATAACAGCTACCGGATTTTCCTCCATCATGGGAACATGCTTATAAGCTGCCGTATGGAAAACAGCATCGGCTTTCAGCTGGCTTAAAATATAATCAACATAATTACTGTCTTTTAAATCCCCAATAATCGGTACAATATTAGCCTTCTCCCCTACTCCTTCTTCCTGAAGCAATCGCAGTTCACGGTCGATCTGATATATTGAATTTTCGCCGTGCCCCAAAAGATACAGCCTTGCCACCCCGCCCGATAACAACTGACGGCAAAGTTCGCTTCCAATTGAGCCGCCCGCGCCTGTTACCAATACCCTTTTACCCCGTACATAGGCAAGACTCTGCTTAAGTTTGATGGCAACAGGGTCTCTGCCCAAAAGGTCTTGAAGGTCAATTGAACGGGTTTGAATTAGGTGGGCATCGCCTTCGATTATTTGCGAGATAGCGGGCAATATTCGTATTTTTTGAAAGTTGGATTTTTTAAGAAGAGTATGGATTTCCTTTAGATACTCCATACCGGCGCTGGGAATAGCAATAATTGCTTCGTCGGCAGGATTTGTTCGTAAAAGGGATGCAACATCTTTAATGGGGCCAAGCACGGGGATTCCGTAAATCTTTTTGCCGATTTTTTCAGGATCGTCGTCAAGGAAGGCGACAACCTGACCAAAGATTTTTTTTATGGTAATTTCATTTGCAAGGGTACGGCCTGCAAAGCCCGCACCAATAATGTAAAGCCGTTTTGATTTTTCCATTACTGTCCTCCCGGCAGTTCCATAGACCCAATAACCTCAAAAGAAAGATCAATGGCAAAGGAATCCTGGTAAATATCCAGCTTAACCTTTGCCCTGCCCTTTCTTTTATCAACCTTTACAATCCTGCCTTCAAGACCTGAAAGAGGTCCGTCAATTACTACTATACGCGAATTTTCGTTAAAATACACACGAGATCTTCCCGCAACAGGACCAAAATTCTTGATAAAGTGCAGAACAAGCTCTAAATCACGGCCTGCAAGAGGGGTAATTTCTTTATTTGATCTTAAAAACCGAAAAAAACCGGAAGTTCGTCTAAAAGCCCACTGATTGGCAAGCATTTCTTCCTCGGTTTCCGCTTCAATAAACACATATCCGGGGAAAACAGCCATTTTTACAGCGGTAAATTTGCCTTTTTTTCGGATATCAATCTGCCTTTGGGGAAAGTGAAGGGGCAAATTTACATTGGGATTTTTCTTCTTAAAGTTGTTAACAAATTTATCTTCCGCTTTTGATTTAACCTGAATAGCGTAGTACAATAGTTTTCCCCTCTCATTGATTAATTTACAATATTACGGTAAATTTAACAAGAGAAATAATGAAAACAACTCCCTTTTTGGAAGATATTTATCCTCGCCATTTACTATACGCCATAACTATTCGTTCACCAATCGCCGCCGGATACCTTAAAATGATACAGTATCCCAAACTGCCGGAACATTACAAAATAATAACGGCAAGGGATATTCCCGGCGAAAACAAGTTTGGAGATACAAATATGCCCATTTTAGCATACAGCAGGCTGTCTTATATTGGAGAGCCCGTAGCATTAATCCTTGGGCCCGATAAAATAAAACTGGAAAACCTTGCCGCAAAATGTATTGTTTTTATTGATGAAGAAAAACCCGTTTTATCAAGCATTAATAACAATGACAAGGCAGTAAAAGTTAGAGACTTTTCCCACGGCAATGTTGATAAAGCGTTTGAAAAAGAAGACCTTATTGTTACAAGCTCCTATTCCACAGGTATTCAAGACCACTGGTATGCCGAGCCTTCCGGCGCTATAACATGGTACAACCATCGCAATCTTTTTATAAAAACAGCTACTCAGCATCCGTATCATGTAAAAAAAAGTGTTGCGCAGGTATTAAATCAAGACCCTGCATCCGTCATAGTAGAACAAACAGATCTTTCCCTGCACATGGACGGCAAATTATGGTTCCCCTCTTTATTGTCATGCCACGCCGCCCTTGGCACTTATATCACAAAAAAGCCAGTAAGATTAATCCTTAGCCGCGAAGAAGATTTCTTTTTTTCACCAAAAAGAGCAGAATCAACTATCGATATTGTCAGCACAATCGAAAAAAACGGCAAAATTACCGCTTCAAAGATGGATATTTCCGTTAACCTTGGAGCATACGAGGTTTACGGCGATGAAATTCTTGACCAAATTTGCGTTGGAACAGCAGGACTCTATAAAATTAACAATGTAAAGATCCATGCAAACGCCGTATGTACTAACCTTCCCCCCCAGGGGCCCTTTACCGGGTTTGGGCTTTCTCAGGGTTTTTTTGCCATAGAAAGACATATTTCAATCATTGCCGACATGGTAAAACAGGATCCTGCTTTATGGCGAAAACAAAATTTAACAAATCAGGCTCTTATTCCCCTTATAGATTTAACAATAAAAAACAGCGACTATCCCCGAAAATGGGCTTCTTACCAGCTTCTTCGCCAAACTCATGAAAATGAATCTCCCAGAGGAATAGGTATTTCCGTTGGGTTTCAGGGAAACGGTCTTATGCACAATCCGCCCAATGCTTCATACACTGTAGAAGCAGTTCTTACAAAAGAGGGGGGGCTGGAAATAAAAACAAGCATAGCAAGCTCGGAAGATTACAGCCGCATTTGGGAAAAAATAGCTATGGATATAATTTCAATTGACCCGGGTCTTGTAAAAATAATAAAGAATAATGCTCCTGACTGCGGTCCGTCTTGTTCGTCTAGAAATATAACAATAATTACAAAGCTTGTGGAAAAATGCTGCGAGGCCATTAAAAAACAAAAGTCAAAATCATCCCTGCCAATCACAGTACGAAAATCTATAAAATCGGACAAGCTTAATAATTGTTTTGCAAAGCCCAGTTATGCCTGCGCTATTGTAGAGGTAAGCATTGATCTTGTTGAATGTACTCCTAGAATTCGCGGCGTTTGGCTGGGAGTTGACGCCGGAAAAATAATTTCTAAAAACCGGGCAAAACGCGCTCTTATTAGAAGCAGCGTACAGGCGCTTGGCTGGGCATTTACGGAAAATATAGAGTACATAAACGGCGAACTTACAAAGAATCAATATGATAATTTTTCCATACCAAGTCCTGTAGAAATTCCGCCCATTCATATTGAATTTTTAACAAACGATAAAGCATCCGATCCAAAGGGAATAGGAGAACTGCCGTTTACCTGTATTCCAAGCGCTTTTTTACAGGCGGTATCGCAGGCAATGGATCATGCTTTTAAAAATCTGCCGTTAAAACGGACAAACATTTGGGAAATGGTCAGGCTAAGAGGGGAAAATGGAAATTAATTTTATTTTAAACGGGGAAGATGTTATGGTTCGATGCGAATCCGGCGTTCGCCTAATCGACATTCTAAGGGAACAATTTGCCCTGTTTGGGGCAAAGAGCGGATGTCTTACGGGGCAATGCGGAGCGTGTACCGTCATTTTTAACGGCCTTGTATCTCCGGCGTGTCTTATCCCCGCTTTTAAAATCCGCGGCTCCGAAATTATCACAATCGAAGGTTTTTCGCAAACTATTGAATATCAGGAAATTATTGACTGTTTTGCCGATTGCCATGTAGGAAACTGCGGCTACTGCGAAGCGGGAAAAATACTTTGTACGGACGCTTTGCTGGAACGAAATCCGTCGCCGTCGCGCGAGGAAATTCTTTTGGGGTTTTCCGGCATTAAATGCCGCTGTACAAATGTAGAACGGCTTGTAAACGCAATAGAAATTATTTCGGGCATACGCCGAAGGAGGCAGTTTGGACGCTCAACTTAATCATATTTTTTCCCCAACAAGCTATAATGATTTGTTTTCAACATGGAGCCGATACCCTGATGCCGTTCCTTATGCCGGAGGTACAAGTATAATTGCGTGGCAGGAACAAAATATAATACAGCTTCCAAGAACGGTACTGGACCTTGATAAAATAGATGAGCTTAAGCGGATTACCCGAACTGAACAGTACATGGAAATAGGCGCTATGGTAAGATTGAATCAGCTTACCCGTTTGGGAAAGCTTGTTCCCCCGATTATTTACAAATGTTTGGAAAAAATTGCCGGAGCCCAGCTTAGAAATATAGCCACAATAGGCGGAAATATCTGCGAAAACTCGTGTTTATACGATTTTCCGGTAATATTAACCGCCCTGGACGCTCAATACGAGCTAAGAAGTGCTAATTCCAGCAGGTGGGCTGCGGCGGCCCGCTTTCATGCCCGTGATTTAGAACATTCTCTTAAAAAACATGAAATTTTAACCAGAATACGCCTTCCATTGATACAATGGGATTATTCGATTTATAAAAAATTCCTTTCAAAGGACAATTATAACAGCGAAGTGCTGGTTTTCCTTGCAAAAGCTAAAAAAACCTTGCTTACAGACCTTAGAATTGTCTATAAATCCAATATAATACTCCGAAACCGCAACAGCGAAGAGCTTCTTTTAGGCAAAAATTTGCCTATAAACCGTAAAATTACCTCTGAATTTGTAGAAAATTGGGAAAAATTCCTCAATGAACGCCCTGAATTAAGCGAATTTTCAAAAAACGCCCTTTTGAACAATATACGGGAGAATGTATTTATTCTGTCTGAATAAAACCTACTAATAAGGTTGAAAAACCTTTCAAAAACCGCTATAATTACTATATTGTTATTAAATTCGCTGTTTTTTACTGAATCTGTTTCGGCGATCGGTAAAATAAGCGTCCGTTTGTGCAAAAAGCATTGCTTTTACACCTACAGGTTTATCATTTTCTCTTTACTTTCCGGTTTAATGCCCGGAAAAGTTATCCTATGGTTAAATTTGACCTTTAAGTTCGGCGAATACTCTACAAAAATAATTATCTCTAATGAAATACCGGAAATTGATATTCCTAACGCCCTTATAGTCTGCGATGAAAATACAAAATGGATTGCAAAAAAAATAAACAAAGGACAAATACCCTGTTGTGAAATAAAAAGCGGCGAACAGTATAAAACATGGGATACCGTTCGTTTTATACTGCAATCCGCAAAAGATGCGGGTCTTACAAGAAGCGGAACTATAATTGGAACAGGCGGCGGCGTAATTGGTGATTTAACCGCTTTTGCCGCGTCAATTTATATGCGCGGCTGTAAACTGCGGCTTGCTGCCACAACATTATTAGCTATGGTTGATGCTTCTGTCGGCGGTAAAACCGGTTTTGATTTGTTTGACATAAAAAATTTTGCCGGATCGTTTTATCCTGCGGAAATTGTTTATATGCCAATGGAAGCTTTAAAAACGCTGCCGGAAAAAGAATACAAAAGCGGGCTGGCTGAATTAATTAAAACAGAAATATTATGCGGCTCTAACCTTTGCGCATTAGCACATCCATCGGTGCGTGAGGTAAAATTAGCCGTCAACTTCAAAGGTAAAATTGTAAGCTCCGATTTTAAAGAAACAAAAAATAAACGAGCTTTGCTTAATCTGGGGCATACTTTTGGCCACGCACTTGAAACTGCGGCAGGGCTTGGAAACATTACTCACGGCGAAGCTGTAGCGTGGGGCATTGTACAAGCCTGCCATTTAGGAACTGCCCTAAAAATAACTCCAATTAAAAGAGCAAAACAAATTATTAATTTTATTTCCGGCATGGGCTTTGACTGCTCCACTCCGCACCCTCTTGCACAGTCACCAATATTTTTAAATGCACTAAACAGCGATAAGAAAAAAAAGAATGCAGCACTTACCTTTATAGTTCCAAATAAAAACAGCGCGCAAATTGCCGCATTAAATACAGAGCAGACAAAAATTCTTTATACAATACTAAAAAACGGAGTCACCTTGTGAAACATTGCCTTATTCTTCTTGCACTTTTATGCGGATTTTACATTCCAATTTTTGCCCAGCGAAACAACAATGGCGCTAATACTGCACCTCAAGATACTACTGTTTATTTTATAAACAATATTGAATTTAATATAACCGGAAAAACAAGACCTTTTGCAATTATGCAAAAGATTGAGCTTTCTTACGGGCAGGAAATTACAGGGCTTGTAAATCTTGAAAGATTTATTCAAAACAAGGCACATGACTTAAATAATCAGCGGGTGTTGGAAAGCTCAAGCATTGAATACACCATTGGGGCAGCAGCCGAAGACGGCAGATTTCCCGTTGATCTTGTTATTACCGCAAAAGATACATGGAATATCCTGCCCCTGCCCTACCCAAAGTATGATGACAACACGGGAACTGAGCTTACTTTAAAAATTCGTCATTATAATTTTTTAGGTACAATGAATCCGTTAAGGGTGGATATAGGTTTTCGCAATGATCAATATGACAGAACTTTTTTTAATCTTATGGCAGAAACAGATATTCCTTTTTATGCAGTGGGTGTTTACTGGAATGTAAGAATACATAATACTATTCAATACCGTCCGGATATGTCAGAACCCTATTATTCTAATCATATTTTGGGGTTATCTGCAGCAATACCGGCAGGAAGGTCAACCTTTACAATCGGTATAAACGAATCTTTATTTATTAATCAGGAAATTTCTGATGATTATATACCTTTATACGGAGATGTTCACAGCGGTTTATATTTATCAACCGGTCCGTATGTTTCTTGGAGTATTCCGTCAAAATTTGAAATTGGAAATTACGGCCCTTTAAGGTATTCAGCTTCATTATCCGCAGCTTTTAACCATGAAATTTCAGGTGCGCCGTTACCTATGAATAGAATAGGACCATTTTTAACATTCGACCATTCTCTTGGTTTTGGCAGAGTTAACTGGTTAGGAAATTTTAGAAATGGATTTTCCGCCTCCTTAACAAATAATTATAATTATGATTTTTATGATTATGCCAATGGTACAAATTCCTTTTCTTACGGTATTTCTGCAGGATTTAATTATCATAAATCCATAGATGATCATCTTGGTATTTCCCTAAAAGCTATGTACAGACAATACTTCTTAACAACACACACAAACGCCGGAGATGTTTTGCGCGGCATTGTTGACAATAATATTGATGCGGATATTATGTTTTCCCTTAATTTAGATCTTTCTATGGGAATAATGAAAGTTCGCCCGTCAGAATGGTTTAATGTTTCCTGGTTTAGAGTATTTAATTTTGATATGCAATTAAGTCCTTTTATAGATATTGCTTTCTACCGCAGCCCTTCCAATGAATTAAAATTTTCCGATGCGCATTTTACATATAAAAATCTTTTATTATGCGGCGGCATGGAAGTAATAATATTCTCCAAGTTTGCACGCAGTATTTTCTTTAGGGTATCTGTAGGATTTAACTGGTCAACATTAACCGGATTAAGTTCCCGGGAAATCTATATTGGTACAGAATTACATTATTAAAAGGAGAAAAAAATGAAGAAAATAATTTTTGCCGTTACATTGATATTCCTTATGATTATATCAATTTCATGCGGAAAAGATTCAAACGAGGTTTTAATTTTAACCTCTACAGACGAAGTTAGAATGGTTTATTTCCAAGACCGTTTAAACGAACAATTCCCTCAGTATAAGATAACTCTTGATTATCTTACAACAGGCGCTCTTGCCGCAAGAATAAAAGCGGAAGGCACAAGAACAGACTGCGATATTATAGGAGAGCTGGAATCCGCATATTTGGAAGGAGTTCTTGACAGTCTTGCGGATCTTTCATATTTAGATACGACCGTATTTTTAAGAGAGCTTGTTCCTTCGCATGTCAGGTATCTTCCCTATACAAAAACCGTAGGCTGTATAGTAATTAATACGGATTTCCTTTCTGCAAGAAATCTTCCTGTACCGGCATCTTACAATGATTTAATTCATCCAAGATACAGGGGATTTTTATCAATGCCCAGTCCAAAATCTTCCGGCACAGGTTATTTCTTTCTTAAAGGTCTTGTAAACGCATGGGGCGAACAAGAAGCATTTGACTATTTTGACAAGTTCGCAGAGAATGTACTGCAGTTTACATCTTCCGGTTCCGGTCCTGTTAACGCTCTTATTCAGGGAGAAGCAGGAATTGCTCTTGGAATGCAGTACCATGTTGTGAATGTAATGAACGAAAGAAACGCTCCTTTTAGAATTTTATTCTTTGAAGAAGGGTCTCCTTATACCACTTACGGCACTGCTGTTATAAGAGGCAAAGAAACAAGGCAGGCTGTAAAAGATGTTTTTGAATTTTGGGCATTTACGCTTAATTTGGAAGATAAAGAACTTTTTATTCCGGATCAGGTTTTTGTTACTCAAACAACAAATGTTCCAAATTATCCGCAAAATATAAAAATGGCGGATATGACGGGAATTGAAAGCTTGGAAGAAAAAGAAAGATTATTGGATAAATGGCCGCATTAATAATTTGAAAAAACTGGAAATTCAAAATTTAACTAAAACATTTAACCGTCAGGAAATTCTGCACAGTTTGAATTTTACTGTAAATGACGGAGAATTTCTTTCTATCCTTGGACCTTCCGGATGCGGCAAAACTACAATACTTAGAATACTTATTGGCTTATTACCTCCAACATCCGGAAGTATTATTAAAGATGGAATTGATATTACTTCTCTGCCCGCGTCAAAAAGAAATATGGGCATAGTTTTTCAAAACTATGCCCTTTTTCAAAATATGACAGTTTTAGGCAATGTTGAATATGCCCTTAAATTTAATAAAGAACAAAAATCAAGATCAAAAGAAATTGCGGAAAATATTATTGAACAGGTTGGGCTTACGGAACATATTAACAAAAAACCTTATAAACTTTCCGGCGGTCAGCAGCAGCGAGTGGCAATAGCAAGAACTCTTGCATTAAATCCTGACATTATTCTTTTTGACGAACCAATGTCCGCCTTAGATGCCGCAACACGGCTTTTATTGCGCGATGAAATTAAAAATATTCAAAAAAAGTTTAATTCAACAATGATTTACATTACCCATGATCAGGAAGAAGCTTTTGCGCTTTCTGACAGAATTATGGTTATGGATACGGGAACCATTCAGCAAATTGATACTCCAAAGGTTATTATAGAAAGCCCCGCAAATGAATATGTAACTGATTTTGTAATAAATAATTTAAAAACAAAAATAGATTCGCTTACAAAACATATAAAATGAATTCTAATTTTCAATTTTCCAATTTAACTAAACTGCTTATTGGCGTTTTTTTATTAATTACAGTTATCTGCCCATTGGCAGTAATGCTTGTAAATATAACAAGTGCCGATATTGCTTCTGTTATTCGCCTTCCCCGTTTTAAGGATGCGCTTTTAAATTCAATTTTTACTGCCGGAACAGCCGCCTTAATTTCCATAATGCTGGCATGGGGAGCCGCTCTTTGCCTTGTCCGAAGCAATATGCGTTACAGGGAATTATTTACAGTTTTTGTAACGCTGCCAATGTTAATCCCGTCAATTTCCCACGGTGTCGGGCTTGTTTTATTGCTTGGAACAAACGGAATAATTACAAGAACATTTGGACTTTCCTCCAGCATTTACGGTTTTGGCGGCATAGTTATAGGCTCGGTTTTTTACTCCTTCCCCGTTGCTTTTCTAATGTTATCAGACATTCTTAAATATGAGGACGGCTCCCCTTATGAAGCCGCAACCGTACTTGGCATTCCAAAAAAAAATCAATTTTTTTCCATTTCGTTCCCTTACTTAAGAAAACCTTTAATTGCCGTTGTCTTTGCGGTATTCTCCATGATATTTACCGATTACGGCGTTCCCATGATGATAGGAGGCAGGTTTATTACACTTCCTGTTTTAATGTATCAGGAAGTAATCGGAATGTTAAATTTCAGCCGCGGCAGCGTTATAGGTTCAATTCTTTTAATTCCTGCGGTAATTGCTTTTGTATTTGATTTATTAAACCGCGATAAAGCTAATCAGACATTTATAATTCAGGAAAAAATAAAACCTGAAAGTAAATTAAGGGATTATATCGCATTATTTTATATAATAACAGTCTGCGTTATAATTGCCATGCCTATTTTAGTTTTTGCGTTACTTTCTTTTGTAAAAAGTTATCCGGAAGATATGGGGCTTTCTTTCCGTAATATAGCAAGAACTATGGGTATGGGAGCGGGGAAATTTTTAACCAATTCACTTCTAATTGCGTTTTTTGTTGCAATAACAGGTACTGCATTTTCCTGGTTAGCGGCGTATTTTACTGCCCGTACTCCGGGAAAATCCTCTAAATTCTTACACTTAATTTCTATAACATCTTTGGCAATTCCCGGAATTGTTCTTGGTCTTTCCTATATATTTTTCTTTAACGGAACATTTATTTACGGAACAATTGCCATTCTTATACTTGTTAACATTGCCCACTTTTTGGCATCGCCGTATTTAATGGCATATAATTCTTTGGGAAAAATTAATTTAAACCTTGAAGATGTCGGGCTTACTTTGGGTATTGGAAGGTTTAGAATTATCCGCGATGTTTTAATACCCCAGACAAAATTTACAATTTTTGAAATGCTTTCCTACTTTTTTGTAAATTCCATGATGACAATTTCCGCAGTATCTTTTTTAAGTAATGTCAGAAATAGGCCAATATCACTTATGATTAATCAATTTGAAGCATTATTCTTTCTTGAAGGCACGGCATTTGTATCTATATTAATTCTTGTCTGCAATCTTATAGTTAAATTTATTATTTATAATATTAAAAGGTATGACACAGCAATTGTTACAGCATAATTCTCCGGGTAATAATCCTGTTAAAGTAGAACGGGCAGTTTTTATAGCTGCGGGAACAGGTTCGCGCCTTGCTCCAATAACAAATAACATACCTAAACCTTTAGTTGTTGTAAACGGAGTACGAATTATAGATACATTACTGGATGCGGTTTATGCCGCAGGCATAAAAGAGATTTATATTGTCCGCGGTTATCTTGCCGAACAATTTGACCAATTAAAAGTTCAATACCCGTCTATTCAATTTTTGGAAAATAAAATGTATAATAAAGAAAATAATATTTCTTCTTTGTATCAAGCCCGCCATTTACTGCAAAATTCATATATAATAGATGCTGACTTTTATTTAACCAACCCCTCTCTTATAATGGAGTATCAAACTACTACCAATTATTTGGGAATACCAACAGATGCCACAGACGATTGGTGTTTTATAACCAAAGATGGAATAATAACCCGCGCCCAAATTGGCGGAAAAAATTGCCACAGATTTATTGGAATATCCTACTGGAGCCATGCCGACGGAGCAAAAATGGAAAGCCATATTGAACAAGTCTATAACATGCCCGGAGGCAAAGATTGTTTTTGGGATCAGGCAGCATTGGAATATTTTAAAGATGATTATTCCATAAAAATTCGTGAATGTAAAATGGATGATGTCCATGAGATTGATACTCTTGAAGATTTACAAAGGTTAGACGAGACATATTTGTAATGAAATTATCTTCTTTTTTTAGTATTCCAAAGAAACTTCGCAGGCTGTTAACACGAAAGCAAAAAATATATTTGCTTATTTTATTAATATTTACTATATTTGTTTCAGTTTTGGAAACCCTAGGCATTTCCGTACTCATGCCGTTTATTACTGTTGCGGCTAATCCCGCAATTCTTGACGAAGGCAATTATAAAACTGTGTTTGATTTTTTGGGCTTTACGGAAAAAAATAAATTTATTATAACTTTCGGCGTAGTAATTATTGCTTTTTATTTTTTCCGAATGATTTTAAATATTACATTTACATATATAATAAATAAGTTTTCGCTTGGTTTAATAAGGAATTTTTCATTGAATCTTTTTAAAACTTATATTTCAATACCATATAAAAACTTTGTCCAGAATAATACAGGCGATATAATTCACAAGATCGGCGGGGAGTCTGGCAGAGTGGGTCAATTAGTATTAGGTTTTATGACTATGTTTTCGGAATTATTTACAATATTAATGATATATGGATTTTTAATAGTTGTTAACTGGCGAATGACATTAGTGCTTACATTAATTTTATCTGTAATTATTTATTTGGTAATTACAATTTTATTAAAGCAGTCAAGAAAACAGGGAATTATAACATCGGAAGCCGGAGCAAAATCATACAAGATTCTGCAAAAAACATTTGGAAATATAAAGTTTATAAAGCTGCGCGGCAAAGAAAATGAGTATTTAGACAGTTATAATAGTTCTGTAAGGTCTATAGCGCGTGCTAATATAGTATCAACAACACTTGGAGTGCTTCCTAGGAACATTTTGGAAAATATAGGATTTTCCATATTAATTGGCGTTGTAATATTTATTATTATTAAAATGAATTCACCGGAGTTAATTATTCCCATTATAAGTATGTATGCTCTTGCATTTTACCGAATGCTTCCGGGCGTTAATCGAATGTTGGGTAATCTTAATGCTATTGCGTTTAATCAAAATGCGCTGGATATTGTTTATGATGCGGTTAATTTGGAAACAGAAACCGAGGGCAATGCTCAAATTTCATTTAATAATTCCATTAAAATTGATACTGTAACATTTAAATACAATACCGGAAATGAAGTGCTTAGGGATATTAATTTAATAATTAATAAAGGTGAAAGCGTTGCAATTGTTGGAGAGTCGGGAACAGGCAAATCCACGCTTGTTGACATTTTAATAGGCATTCATAAACCCAATTCAGGAATAATATATATTGACGATGTGAAAATTACAAACGAAAACATTCGTTCATGGAGAGATAAAATAGGTTATATTCCCCAAAATATTTATTTATTTGACGGAACGGTAGCAGAGAATGTAGCGTTTTCTTCGGAATTAGACGAGACCCGTTTAATAAAATCATTAAAGATGGCAAATATTTGGAATTTTTTGGAAGAAAAAAACGGTATTAATACGCTTGTAGGAGAAGGTGGAATACAGCTTTCCGGCGGTCAAAAACAACGAGTAGGAATAGCACGCGCCCTGTATAATAATCCGGATGTACTGGTATTGGACGAGGCAACAAGCTCCCTGGATAACGAAACCGAAGAAAAAATAATGAACGAAATTTATTCATTAAGCAAAGATAAAACATTAATAATTATAGCACACCGCCTTTCTACAGTTGAACGATGCAAAAGAAAAATAGTTATAGAAGACGGAAGAATTGTAAAAGAATAGAAAATATATGTCTATATATTCTAAAAATGATATAAAAACACTCATCCAATCCGGTGAAGGATTAATACTGGAATTTAAAAGTCAATTTTCGCATGATGTAATTGAGACTTTGGTTGCCTTTTCAAATGCCAAAGGCGGCAGTGTTTTGCTGGGAGTAAGTGACAAAGGTGAAGTAAAAGGTATTACCCTTGGCAAAGAAAGCTTAAATCAATGGCTTAATGAAATTAAAACCAAAACTGCGCCTCAGTTAATACCTGACATTGATGTAGTTAAAATAGATAGTAAAGATGTTGTTTGTATAACTATTATTGAATACCCTATAAAACCTGTATCATACAGAGGGCGTTATTTTAGGCGTAAAGCAAATACAAATCATCAACTTCTGCCAAGTGAAGTAGCCAACCTTCATTTACAAAGTATTAATTCCAGTTGGGATTGTTATGTAAATGAAGAAATAAATATTGATCATATTTCTCTAGATAAAGTACAGTTGGCAATTGAACGAATGCAAAAGAATAAAATATCTATTATTGAGGATCCATTATCCTTTTTGCATAAATACAAACTTATAAGAGATGATAAACCAACAAACACTGCGTATTTAATGTTCAAAAAAGAAGATTCTTTTGATACTACTATAGAACTTGGTCGTTTTCAAAATGAAATAATTATTAAAGATTCTGCCCGTTCTAAGTCTGATATTTTTACACAAATAGAAACTGTAATGGACTTTGTGCTTAAGCATATTAATAAAGAAATTATTATAACAGGCAGCCCTTATAACACACAAAAGTGGCAATACCCTTTAGAAGCTATAAGAGAAATTGTAACAAATATGATTATTCACAGAGATTACCGCTCAAGTTCTGATTCCATTGTAAAGATTTTTAATGATAAAATTGAATTTTATAATCCCGGTCGTCTGCCGGATGATATTACTATTGATGATTTAATAAATAATAAGTACCGTTCAGTACCACGAAATAAGCTTGTTGCCGATTGCTGCAAAGATATGGGCATAATCGAGAAATATGGTTCCGGTATTCGTCGGGTTATCGATCATTTTAAGAATGAAAATTTGCCAATCCCTGAGTTCGGCAATATTTCCGAAGGTTTTATGGTTACGGTTTTCTCTGATACAAATGAAAGTTCGGAGAAAAGTTCGGAGAAAAGTTCGGAGAAAATAATTAATGCCATAAAAAATAATCCTCAAATAACTATAGATGACTTGTCTATTTTATTAGGATTAACAACTAGAGCTATTGAGAAAAATCTTTCCCGGCTTAAAGCAGAAGGTATAATTGAACGCATAGGACCGGATAAAGGCGGACAATGGAAAATTAATAAGTATGGATTATGAGTACAAAGAATATTATTTAAAACATAAAAATAATTTAGTAATGAAATTCGCTTTAGATACTGAACATTATATTGTCAGAAAAGCGGATGAAATATATGATTATGAAAGATTGCCTGTTATATATGGAAACAATGACATATCTTTAATATTAAGAAATTTTGATAAATGGGTTGAAATGAGGGGTATTCCTAAATCAAGAGAAGATTACAATGTAATTACATATAAAAACAAGAAAAAAAGCAACAGAGAATTAACTGTTGGCGAATATGCTTTAAATTTAACGGATCATTATTGGATTCATAGTGTAAATGAAAATTTTAAATGGGAAGATATGAACTTATTTGATAATGATTATAAACAAGAAGAAGAATTAAAACCAATATTGCTGGAAGGCAAGAGAGGTAATCCAAATGTTTCTGTTGACGGCAACCAAATAAAAGCATGGAAGAAAGAAAATAATATAAATTATTTATGGAAAAAAGGCAGAGGCGAAAGGATGCAAGAACCTTTTAACGAAGAAATTGCATCTAAAATAATGGATTTATACGGAATTGAACATGTTGCTTATAATGTTAAAAGGATAAGTAATAATATACCTGTAAGTATATGTGAATGTATGATAGACAAAGACACGGAATATATGGGAGCCGATTATGTAATGTATGCAATAGAAAAAAAAGGATTAGATAAATACGAAAGATATGTTAGTATCTGTAAAGAAAAAGGAATTGCAGATGCAAAAAATAGAATTGACGAAATGATTGCCATAGATTACATTATAGGAAACGAAGACAGGCATTCTTGGAATTTTGGAATAATAAGAAATGCAGACAATTTAGAATGGATTAAAATAGCTCCTATTTTTGATAATGGAAATAGTTTATTCTATGATACAGACAATAAAGAAATTATGAATGAAAAAAAAGACAGTTTTTGCAGATGGTTAGATTGTGAAAATCAAGCAGCATTAAAGAATATAGATTACCCTGAATGGTATAATAAAAACAAAAAAAATGATGTTATTAATATAATTCACGAAGGATTAAAGAAAAACGAAAAGTTAAAAATAAATAAAGTAAACTATGTTGTAAAGATTGTAGAAGAAAGACTAAAACATTTTGAAAAAGCAATAAGCAATAAAAAAGAATGGAACTAATAACCGATTCATTAGAAAAAGCATTAACTACTCTTAAAGAAGCATGGGTTGAATTCCAAAAAAACACTGCAAATACATTCGTTAGAGATTCTGTCATTCAGCGTTTTGAATATACATTTGAAATAGCACATAAAATATTACGGCGTTTTTTGTCTGAAACTGAACCAAATAAAGCGGAAACATCCGAGATGTTTTTTAATGATCTTGTTCGACTAGGCTGTAAACGAGGTTTATTGCTAAATGATCTTGAAACATGGGAAAAATACAGAAAACTGCGTAATTTAACAAGTCATAATTATGATGAATTTAATACAGAAAGTATAATTGTAATTATTCCGATTTTTATTGAAGATATTGAATATGAATTGGTAAAGATTAAAGAAAAGACAAGTCAACAAACTACTTTAATACATATTGATGAAAACCATAAAAACTTAATAATTTCATTATTAAAAACTACACCTGATATAAATAATTGTTCTGTTTATCTTTTTGGTTCAAGAGTAAATGGAAAATCAGTTAATTATTCTGATGTTGATATTGCTATTGATTATCAGGGAGAACCTGTTCCTGACACTTTAAAAATTAATATTTCATCTTCATTTGAAAAATCAATTCTTCCTTATACAGTTGACATTATAGATTTAAATTCAGTTTCTCCTGTTTTTAAGGCAAAAATAGAAAAAGACTTTGTTAAAATAATATAAGAAAAAATTAATTGACAATGAATTAATATATAAACATGAAAAAGGCTATATCGTTTACGATAGGTTTTTTGGATTGTGGCTTGAAATAAAAAATAATGGAGTTCATTCCTTAAATGCAAATAAATGTTACTGAATATCTTGATAAAACGGCAGCTATATTTCCTAATAAGATAGCTGTTGATGATGTTAAAACAACTTTAACATTTTCTCAGCTTCAGCAATATGCTTATTCTATTGCCTGCAAAATAATAACTTTGAATTTAATTAACAAACCAATTCCAGTCTATATGTCAAAGTGTTGCGGTATGGTAGCGTCATTTAGTGCAATTAACTACTCCGGAAATTTTTATGTTCCGATAGATACAAAATCACCGGATAGTCGTATTAAAAATATTTTTAATACATTGGACGCTAAAGTGATATTGACAGACAAAAATAATTTAGATAAATTAAGTTCTTTATATGACGGTCAAATTATTTGTATTGATAATTTTTATGGAATAGAACCCAATATGGATACCATAAACCATGTAAGAGATAAAGTTATCGATACTGATCCGATATACTCAATTTTTACATCTGGCTCAACAGGCACACCAAAAGGAGTGATAATCACGCACCGTGGCGTAATTGACTACATTGATTGGGCTATAGAAACTTTTAATATTGATGAAAGAGTTATTATTGGGAATCAGGCACCATTTTATTTTGATAATTCTACGCTTGATTTATATTTGATGTTTGCAGCCGGAGCAACATTGATTCTTGTTCCGGAAGAACATTATGCGTTTCCGTCTAAATTGATTGATTTTTTGAATGACAAAAAAGTTAACATGGTTTTTTGGGTTCCGTTTGTGCTTATTAATATTGCCAATTTCAGGCTGCTTGAACAAAAGAAACCGGAATATATTCAAAAAATATTGTTTGCCGGAGAGGTAATGCCCAACAAACATTTAAATTATTGGCGTAACCATATGCCTGATTGTCTATATGCAAATCTATATGGTCCTACAGAAATAACTGTGGATTGTACATATTATATAGTTGATAGAGAATTTTCTGATGAAGAACCATTACCCATTGGTAAACCATGCAGAAACAGCGGTATTCTGATTCTTAATGAAAAGAATCAACTTACTGCTGTAAATGAACAAGGTGAGTTATGCGTACGAGGATCGTCATTAGCCATAGGTTATTATGGTGATTGGGAAAAGACTAACAAGGTATTCGTACAAAATCCTATTAATAAACACTATTTGGAAACTATATATCGTACCGGAGATATAGCCTATTGGAATGAACATAACGAAATAATGTATGTTGGACGCATTGATTCACAGATAAAACACAATGGATATCGGATTGAGCTTGGTGAAATTGAAAACGCTATATTAGGCACAGGGTTAGTAAAAACAACATGTGTAATATATGATAACAATAAAAAAGAAATTGTTATGTTTTACGAGTCTGATATGGAACTAAATTTTGGGGAACTTCGTAAAAATATGCTTCATTTCGTTCCCAAATATATGATACCTTCAAAGCATTTTAAAGTAAATAAAATGCCCATAAACGCTAACGGCAAAATTGATCGCTTAAAATTGAAAGGGGAAATAAATGGATAGTAATGCGACAATTGTTTTTATGGGGGAAGATTCTTTTAGTAATATTGTATTGATTTCTCTATTAAAAGTTGGTTATAAAATCCCTCTTGTTATAAGTCCTTTATATGAAAATAATAAGCATAAACGGCTTGAAAACACGGCAATTTCCAATGGTATAGAATATATTCGAGAGAAAAATATTAATTCTAAAACTATAATTGAGAAATTAAATAAAATAAAACCCGACTTATTAATTACGGCTCATTTTGAAAAATTAATAAATAAAGAAATTATTGACATTCCAACATTAGGGTGTATAAACTTACATCCGTCATTGTTACCTTACTACAGAGGGATGGCTCCACAGCATTGGCCTATTATTAATGGTGAGAATGAGACAGGAATTACTATTCATTTTATTGATGAAACCGCAGATACCGGAAATATTATATTGCAGAAAAGTATTCCGTTAACAAATCAAATGTATGTTTCTGACTTGCAGTTAGTTTGGTCAAAAATGTATCAAACAATAATGGGCGAAGCTGTTAGTAAAGTCCTTGATGGTTACAAGGGTAAACCACAAAGTAAAACCGATGGAAGTTATTACGGAAAATTAAAATATTCACAATGCGAAATAGATACAACGGGAAGCGTAAAAAAGGCATATAACCTGATACGAGGAGTTTCAATACCCTATCATGGCGCATATGTTAAATTAAATAATGAGAATATGAGTATATATCGTGCTGACATTATCGATGATAAACCGTTAAAAAAGATAGGTTTAATTACCCCCCCCCCCCCCCCCCCCTCCCCTTACCCAAAAAAAAGGGAAATATTTTTTTTTTTTTTTTTTTTCTTCTCTTCTCTAAATATAAATTAATATAAAATAAAATAAAACA
>Ga0099364_10002331_pt1 | contig 30425 bp, 29 predicted proteins | sample TergutTh196P3_FD_73070 | JGI IMG/M metagenome (GOLD analysis project Ga0099364, IMG submission 73070) | Microcerotermes parvus P3 segment gut microbial communities from Pointe-Noire, Republic of the Congo - Th196 P3 | ecosystem: Host-associated > Arthropoda: Insects > Digestive system > Gut ...
CTGCACCGGAACAAGCAGGGTAACTTTTGTACCTTCCTGATATACGCTTTGTATATCCAAAAGGTCAGTCCTGTTATAATATAATTCCAGCCTTTTGGTTACATTGTAAAGCCCGTAGATACCGGCGCCTTCGGGTTTGTGATCTTCCCTGGTCTGGACAAGTTGTTTCTTAACCGAACTTAGCTGTTCTTCTGTCATTCCTATACCGTTATCTTCTACAGTAAAGTTTAAAAAACCATTAGTCTGCCAGCCGCGTACAGTAATGGTTCCCCTGCTTCGTTTGTTTTTTGTGCCGTGGTACAGGGCATTTTCTACCAGGGGCTGCAATAATAGCTTAAGCATAAGCTGCTGTTCCATTTTTTGCTCATAATCAACAGAATAATCCAGAATATCCCTGTACCGGATTTTTTGGATGGTTAAATAACTTTCGATATGCTTAAGCTCGTCCTGTACCTGTATCCATTCGTTTCCCCTGTTTAGGGATATACGAAAAAAGTCGGAAAAAGCCCGTGTAATGGTTATTACTTCCATATTGCGCTGGCTTTCGGCAAGCCAGACAATGGAATCCATGGTATTGTATAAAAAGTGGGGAGTTATTTGCGCCTGCAGGGCTTTCATTTCGGACTTTTGCAAGTTTCTTTGATCCCGGATATTTTCTTCGATAAGCGTTTTTATTTTATTGGCCATAATATTGAGGTCTTCTGTTAAATCTTCCAGTTCCTGTACACGGGGAACTTCTGCACGGGCATCGAGGTTTCCTTCTGCAATGGAACTTGAAAGCGAAACCAAAGAGCTGATGGATCGATCCACGCTTCGGGCTACAGACATTCTAACATAGATGGAAAACATTACGGCAAATACTACAATGCCCAGTTCCACCATAACAATTATTAAAGCCCTGGTTATAATCTGCCGGTTTACCGCCGCTGCTGCTTCTATTTCCCGTACAATAAAATCCTGCAGCAGTTCCGATACCAAAGCAGAAACGCCCCGTATCTCGTCCAGCAAAAGTTCGTTTTCTATTACCGGTGCGCGGTTTTCTATCTGTATTCCCATTCTATCTACATATCTGGTTAGGGTATTAAGCGCTCTGGCGGCTACTTCCATTAAACGGCGGCTTTCGGCATCTTCGGCATTGCTCATTATGTCTTCGATTTGAAAATTAATTCGGTTGATTATCCGGTACTGTTCTCCGCTTATAAAGGATTTATTTCCTGCCACAATATCCCACAGTTCGTCGGTAACAGCGGTCTGTACAATTTGATTTAATGCATTGGTTTTTTCTACATTGGTAATAAGCCGGTTATAACTCATTGTATTAAACAATGTAGTTAAAAGGCTAAGCAGCAAAGGCGCCAGCAGCATAATGATGATAACTATATGGGAAGTTTTTATTGTCTGTATAATACTGTTACTGATAAAAAAAGACTTAAATTGTTTTAATATACTGCGGGCATTCCTCAATTATATATCCTCGATTTAGTATCCCCTGGCTGGAAGCCGGGAAAGATCATCCCATTCGTTAAACACCGCTTCTATCATATAGCTGATACGGGGAATGGGCTCGCCGCGGGCAAGACGCTGGGCGAGGTTCATAATATCGGCCCCCTGGTTGGGATTACATTCTACTACGCAGTTTATTTCTCCCCGTTTTAATGCATCTATGGCTGCCTGTTCTGCATCGATACTTACAATAATTATATCTTTTCCGGGCTGAATACCCCGTTCTTTCATGGCATCTATGGCGCCCAAAGTCATACTGTCGTTGTGTGAAAATAAAACATTCATATTGCGAAGCAAGTCGTCGTCCAGAATTTCCCGCATTAATTCATAGCCTTTTGAACGCAGAAAATCTCCCGAAGCGCTGTAAATAATCTGGAATTCTGTATGATTTTCCAGTACTTCCCTAAATCCCAAAGCCCGCAGTATGGCAGGGGAGGAATCTTCGGTTCCCTGAAGCTCCACAATTCGTATGGGCTGCCCGGCAGGATGATCCACGGCAAATCCTTCGGGAGGATCAAAAAACTTTGTTACAAGGAAATCCGCTGCGCTTCTGCCCTGCTGAAGCATATTGGTACCCAGATATCCTATATACAGATCCTCATAAGCATCGTTAATTTCCCGGTCACAGATTAACACAGGGATACCTGCATCCCGGGCTTCTTCCAGTACATTTCTCCAGCCGCCGGAAATAATTGGCACAAAGGCAATAACATCTACCTGATAGGCAATGAATGAACGAATAGCCCTAATCTGGTTTTCCTGTTTTTGTTCGGCATTAAAAAAAAGAAGCTGAATTCTTTGACGGGCTGCAGCTTCCTGTACAGAGCGGGTATTTTGATTGCGCCATGCACTTTCTGCGCCTATTTGGGAAAAACCTAAAATTATGCCGTCGTTTGTAATTTCTTCCTGTGTTTTATTGCAGGAAAAAAGTACAATACAGTACACAAGCAATATAATATTGTATACGGTTTTATTTATAAAGGGCATTATTTCCTCTCTGTTGAATTTTCTCTATTGTATATTAAAGAAAAACCGTTCCAGATAGTTTATTCGCCGCTGTGCTTCATCGTAGCGGCTGCTTAATGGATATTCGTTTGTTAAACGCCGGTAATAATTAAGGGCGCGCTGTATATCTCTGGTTGCCTCGTTGTTAGCTTCGAGGCATTGACCATACAGCCATAAAGCTTCGTCACTGCCTGCCGGATAAAGGACGATAAATTGATCCAGTGCGTTTATTGCACCTGTTATGCGGCCTGCATTGTATTCGTCCCAGGCCCTCCTCATCCAGTCTATAGTCTCTGGTATGGGATCTGCCGGAGGAGTAATGGCTATTACCGGTACAGCTTCGCTGGACGGTACAGCTCCGCTGGACGGTACTACAGTATCGCTCTGCAAAGCTATATCTGCCGGCGGAGTAAAATCTTCTATTGGAGAAACGCCCTGCGGTGCAGTGCCGCCTTGCTGCGCAATGCCGCCTTGCTGCGCAATGCCGCCTTGCTGCGCAATGCCGCCTTGCTGCGCAATGCCGCCTTGCTGCGCAATGCCGCCTTGCTGCGCAATGCCGCCCTGCGGTTCTTCCGGCAAGGGCCAGCGGGGAGAGGCGATTACCCGTTCCTGTCTTTGCAATGTTCCGGGTTGTCCGGGTGAGGCGGTAAACTGCGGAGCTTCTTCTACAATTACCCTGACATAATCATTAATTATTGTATCATTGATAAAATCATGACGGTTAAATCTAAGGGTATAGCTTCCTTCTGTATCGGCACGAAAAACAAAGGTCATTCCCTCCTGTTCATTGCGCCGTGAATCATAACTTACCCCCCGGCGTGAACCAAATTCGCCGAGGTATACCCAGCCGGGTCCGCGGAAGGGGATTTCGATAAACTGGCCTATTAAGGCCCTGACAGTCCGGGAAATGGGAAGATCATTTTCGGCAGGCTGCACAACAGCAACTGTTCCCTGGAAAGGCATATCTGGAATTTCTACAACAGGAGTTTCCCTTTCCTGCCGTACAGGCGGAGGAGGCTGTGAGGGCCGGACTGTTACCGGTGGCAGAGGAGGAGGTGTTTCCTGGCGGGGCGGAGGCGCAGCCGGGGGCTGTTCCGGAATCTCCGATTCCAGGGGCGGCGGTTCTTCAGGCTCGATAGGGGCTTGTTCAACCACAGCCGGTATTTCTTCCGGTATTTGCTGCTCCGGGATAAGAGGGTCAGCAGCAGGAACAGGCAGCTCTGCCAGTTGTTCTTCGGCAGGAAACTGTTCGGGGTAATCGGCTTCGGCTAAATCCAAAACTGCATCGGGAAGTTCAAACAGTACTGTTTCCCTGTCTGTATCTGTTACGGGAAGATGGACTGAAACTTCGGGTATTTCCTCTACTGCACGGAGAGGCGTCTGTGGTTCCGGCCTGGTTCTGCAGGAAACAAAAACCAGAATGGCAATTAAGGGGAATATCCAATAATGATCGATTTTCCCTATATATTTTTTCATGGTACTTGCTCCAAAAGCGAATCAATTCCCGATTCTATACGCCTGCGCCAAAATCTTTCGTTTCCCGGTAAAGGATCTGTCCAAAAAGGCCGGGCATCTTCTTCTGTCCAGCCGTCTCTTGGTTCACGCTCCAAAAGTACATCGGGAACAAAATCCGGTTCGTAAGGAAGAAAAAATCCTGTTCCGGGGCGGGTTTCGTTAATTAAAGCATCGTTTGCAGCGTTTGAATCCAGAGATAGCTCTGTATCGTCTGCCTGCCCGGAACGGCTACCGGTATGGCTTATTACAGCCAAAACCAAAAGCAGAAAAATTAGTACCAAAACAGCCCCGGTAACAATTAATGCAATTTTAGTATTGGATTTAATAAAGTCTGCGATAACGGATACTAAAGAAGACAGAAAATTTTTAACTTTTTCGCCAATATCCGATATAATTGTCCCCAGTCCCATAACTTGAGTATAACCTGTTTTTTTTGTATTGTGTAGTCATGTTAGAAGGCAGTTTTAGCAAAAATGAGCGGCTTGTTTCTCTGCTCCAGCGTCACAGCGAGCTTCAAAAACAAATAGAAGATCCAAATCTAGCGAAAGATCAGAATAAATACCGGGAAATAATGAAGGAGTATTCCCACCTTAATGCAATAGCCCAGGCAGCAGCAGATCTGGTATCCATAACAGAGCAACTGGAAGGCGCCAAAGCCATGGTTGTGGAAGAAAAAGATTCGGAAATGAAGGAGCTTGCCAGGGAAGAATTAAAGGAACTGGAAACCAGGTTTAAGGATTCCAACGACAGGCTTTCCTTTCTTCTTGTACCGCGCGATCCCCTGGACGATAAAAACATAATCATGGAAATAAGGGCAGGGACGGGCGGCGAAGAAGCGGCATTGTTTTCTGCAGATTTGTACCGTATGTATTCCCGCTTTGCAGAAAGCAAAAACTGGAAGTTTGAAATAATGAGCCTAAACGAGACTGAACTTGGCGGTTTTAAGGAAATAATTATTTCGATAAGCGGTAATAATGTATATGAAAACTTAAGGTATGAGTCGGGGGTTCACCGGGTTCAGCGTATTCCTTCTACAGAATCGTCGGGCAGGATACATACATCGGCAGTTACTGTGGCTGTGCTTCCCGAAGCAGACGAAACAGAAATAGACATAAAAAGCGAAGATTTACGGATCGATGTCATGCGTGCAGGAGGCCCCGGCGGCCAGAGCGTAAATACAACCGATTCTGCAGTACGAATTATACATCTTCCTTCGGGGATTTCTGTACACTGCCAGGACGAAAAAAGCCAGATTAAAAACAAGGCCAAAGCCATGCGTATACTAAGGGCCAGAGTTTACGAAATGGAAACAGCCAAGGCCGCCAACGAAAGAGCCGAAGCCCGAAAAAGCCAGGTAGGCAGCGGAGACAGGTCCGAGCGTATACGAACCTACAACTTTCCCCAGAACCGTGTTACCGATCACCGGATTAACCTGACCCTGTATAAACTGGACCTTGTCATACAGGGGGAAGCGGCGGAATTGTTTAATGCATTAAAAATTTCTGTACGAGAGGAATAGTACAACTCAATTAGAGCTTTTTGGAATCCTGATGTTTTTTTAGTGTTTCAATAAATGACAGAGTGATCTTCCGGTAATCGGGCTTAAGCGTTTCTGCAGCCCGAGCAATTTGCCGTATTTCCGGTGAAAAATGTGCAGAATTCTTTTGCTTTGAAGTTTCGGATCCGGTTATTAAATATTCTACAGATACCCCCAACGCACGGGCAATACGGACTGCTGCATCTGCACCGGGCATTCTGCCGCGTACGCTTAGGTAATTATCAAGTGTATGTTTTTTTAGCCCGGTTTGTGCAGCTAATTCCTTTACCAGCATTCCGGAATAAGACAATTCTGTCTTTAAATTTTCTCTAAAACTCATATTCCACATAGTAGGCTAAAAAGCATATTGCCCTGTTGACGATATGCTTATAGTATAGTATAAATGTTTCAGTATGCTCATAAGCCAATAGCAGATAAAGGTAGTGAAAATCAGATTATGGATTGGGATTTAACGGTAACATCTAAAGGAAAACTAATAAACATCAAATTACGCGAACTTATTCATTACCGCGATCTTATTGTGATGTTTTTTGTAAGGGATTTTACCACAACGTATAAGCAAACGATATTGGGGCCGCTGTGGCATATCATAAACCCCCTTTTTTCTACCCTGGTATATGCCTTCCTGTTTGGCGGCATTGCAGGCATTGGAACCGATGGTATACCGCAGCTTTTGTTTTATTTTGGCGGTACCATGTTGTGGGCATTTTTTTCCGCTTGTCTAAGTAATGCGTCCAATATATTTATTACCAATGCAGGTGTATTTGGCAAGGTTTATTTTCCCCGGCTTTCTGTGCCAATAGCTACGATGCTTAGCGCTGTTCTAAAAATGCTTATTCAATTTGCCATGTTAATGATCTTTTTGATTTATTATATTTTTACCGGCAGTCCTGTACACCCGGGTCCTATGGCGCTGTTTTTTCCTTTAATAATACTGTGGCTGGGCGCTTTAGGCACCGGTTTAGGTATGATCATGTCTTCCTTAACCACCAAGTACAGAGACCTAAGACAGGTATTGGATTTAGCTCTGCGGCTTGCCATGTATGTTACACCGGTAGTATATCCCCTTTCACAGGTTCCGGAGCGCTTTACCTTCTTTTTTTATATTAATCCGGTAAGTGCTCCGGTGGAGTTGTTTAGAATTTGGTTTTACGGATTGGGCAGTGTGCCGGACAGCATGATAGTAATAAGCATAACCTCAACTATACTGGTAGTTTTTTTTGGTTTGATTTTATTTTCCCGCAATGAGCGGACCTGTATGGATGTAATATAGATGAGCCTGGCAGTAAAAATCGAAGACATATCCAAGTACTACAAGCTTGGAGTTATAAGCAATGGCATGCTTTGGAAGGATATACAAAGTTATTTTTCCCGGCTGCTTGGAAAAGAAGATCCTCATACAAAAATAGGACATGAAAGCGTTTATGACAAAGACGGTTTTTGGGCCCTGTCGAATATAAACCTGGAAATTGAACAGGGAGACCGACTGGCCATAATGGGGATAAATGGTGCAGGGAAATCAACATTATTAAAAATTTTAAGCCAGATAACTGCTCCTACCAAAGGCTGCTTTCATATAAAGGGTAAACTTGCCAGCCTGCTTGAAGTGGGGACAGGGTTTCACGGTGAATTAACCGGCCGGGAAAATATATACCTTAACGGTGCAATTCTGGGTATGAAACGCAGTGATGTCAAGTGTAAGATGGACGAAATTGTCGCCTTTAGCGAGATAGAAGGAGTCCATATTGATACTCCGGTAAAACGCTATTCTTCGGGGATGCATGTACGCCTGGGATTTGCCATTGCTGCGCATCTTGAAAGCGAAATACTTATTGCAGACGAAGTTCTGGCTGTAGGGGACTGGGCCTTTCAGCAAAAAGCCATGGGAAAAATGAAAAGCCTTAGCAGCGAGCAGGGAAGAACCATTTTATTTGTAAGCCATAATATCGTAGCTGTTTCGCAGCTTTGTAATAAAGGGATAATCCTTGAGCATGGGCAGGTAACAACGGATCAATGTCCAATAGAAGATGCGGTAGGCAGGTATAAGCAGATTATTGGGATGAAATGATATAGCGCTTTAGGAATGGCGCAGATCCGGCAAGCCTGTTTCGGCGGCGGCTGGATTACTGGATCTTATTAGAAAAAATTCCAACCCAGGTTGGAAGGCTTTGTTGTGTCTAAATTTAATAAATATAATAAATTGCCCTCCCAGAAAATAGTTATGAAATCCGGCGGAGGATTAGGCCAACAATTATTTATGTACGCAATGTATCGCTATTGGGAAGAAAAGGGAATTAATGTTTACGTAAGTGTTGATGAAGCGTTTAGTCACCGGTGGTATTTTAGCTTTCTTGAAGAAGACTATTATTTTCGTTTGCCAGAATATTTTTCTGCATTAAAAGTAAATACAATATTAAGAAAAGATTATTATAATGATTTTTTTGATCCATTAAATTCGAAAATAAAAAATCTTATAAAAACCAGAAAATTGAATATACTTATAAAAAAAATTTGCAGAAAAATAAAATGGAAGCTGTTTCGCATTAATTCAAATAAATCCCTGGGAAAGATTTTTATAGAAGAGCCCTGGAACCGGCATGAATACTTTTCTGATTTTTCAAGAGAATCAAATATTTTTATTGAAAGGGGATACTTTGTTTCATATACAGTACCTTATCTATTACGCGATAAGTTGTTGAAGGAAATAGTGTTTGATAAACCTCTTCCGGAGTCCGTGCTTAAAATATTGGCAGAAATTGAAAATACCAATTCTGTTTCTATACATGTTCGGCGAAGGGATTATATTACATCCAAGTATTATCGTGACCGGGGTTATGTGTGTACCCTGCAATATTATAAAAATGCAATAGATTTTATGGCTGCTCATTATTCTGGTTTAAAATATTATATTTTTACAGATGATATGGAATGGGTAAAAAATTGGTTTGAATTCCTTGGCGATTACTTTTTGGTAGATACTTCAGAATTACCCTTATCTGCCTATTATGACATGCTGTTAATGAGCAAGTGCAAACATAATATTATTGCCAATAGTACTTTTTCCTGGTGGGGTGCTTTTTTTAATGAAAATTCTGCAAAAACTGTTGTGTGTCCAACCGACTATAGGGGTTATTATATACGTGCTGATGAAGTATATCCTCCAGAATGGATTCGTGTAATGACTGTTATACCGCCGTATATACCGGCAAAATACATTTATGGAAAAAAATAATAAGGTAATAATAAAAGTTGGCGGCGGTCTGGGCAACCAGTTGTTTTGTTATGCAATATACAGATTCTGGGAACTTAAGGGAATTAATGTTTATTTTGATATAAAAGATCCCTATGTTAATCGCATATATATTAAAATAAGTGAAGCTAATAGTATCTTTCGATTGCAAGAATATTTCCCAAATTCGCAAATTAAATTGATTAACAATTATGATTACGAGGATGAATATTACGAGGAGCCCTGGGATCGTTTTGAATTTTTTGAAAAAATAAACGCTAAAGCTAATCTTTTAATTCAAAAGGGCTGGTTCTTTTTATATAAACCAGCATATACTATCCGGGATTTATTAATTAAAGAGCTGGCTTTTACAAAAAAATTGCCGGAGTGTGTTGAAGAATTATTATCGAATATTAACAATACACATTCTGTATCAATTCATGTAAGGCGCGGTGACTATATAATGCCACAGTACTATTATAAAGTTGGATATGTATGTACTTTAGATTACTACAAAAATACTTATGATTACATGATAGAACAGTATTCGGATTTAGAGTTTTTTGTTTTTACAAACGATCCCGAGTGGGTTAGGGTGAATTTTGACTTTATCGGTAATTATAATATTATTGATACGTCTAACTTTGATTTATCCAGCTACTACGATCTTTTTCTAATGAGCAAATGCAAACATAATATAATAGCAAACAGCACTTTTAGCTGGTGGGCAGCATTTTTTAATCAAAACAATCATAAAATTGTTATTACACCTCTTGAGTTTGAAAATCAATACATCACAATTGATGATATTTGCCCTCCCGATTGGATTAGGGTATCTTCCATGAGGCAGCAATTTTTTAAAAATGAGTATATTTATTAAAACAAAAAATAAAGAAAAAAAAGTCATAATACTTGTTATAGGCGGCCTCGGAAACCAAATGTTTTGTTATGCCTGGTATCGTTACTGGGAATTAAAAGGTATTAATGTTTTTTTTGATATTGGAAACCTGATTTCTGGAATGCCCCCGGCAAAATTTAATGAGCCTTTGACTTTATTTGAACTGGTAAAATATTTCCCCAATCTATCTCCTAACATAATAACGACGCATGAATACAAACATGATTTTGATTTTGGAAAACATTTTTCTCTTAAGTACTTGTTGCAACAGAAAATGTATTATGCATGTATAAAGAAAATACTTAGAAAAATAATAAAATTATGCTTTAAGACAGGTAAAAAGGTAACTCCTAATACAGAAGTAATTTTTGAAAGGACATGGAACAGAGAGTATTTAATTAATGGTATTACAAATAAGTCGAACCATTTAATAAGAGGTTTTTTTCAAATGCATCAGTATACATTTGAAATAAGGGATATTCTGCTTAAAGAATATGCTTTTACCAATGATTTGCCTGATATTGTTAAATATTTTAGATCCGAAATAGAATCCAATAACTCTATTTCTCTTCATGTAAGGCGCGGTGTTTTTATGCTGCCTTATTGGTATTATTCAAATGGTTTTGTTGGTACCATACAGTATTATAAAAATGCAGTAAATTATATTAAATCATGTTATTCAGATCAAAAATTTTATATTTTTTCAGATGATTTTGAATGGGTTAAATCAAATTTTGGTTTTTTGGAAAACTATATTATTGTTGATACATCATCGGAAGGTGATTTTTCTGCATATTATGATTTGTTCTTGATGAGTAGATGTAAGCACAATATTCTTTCCAATAGTACTTTTAGCTGGTGGGGAGCATTTTTAAATCAAAATAATGAAAAAACTGTCCTCGTACCGCCTAAATATTCATCGGAAAATTTTATTTTAACAGATGAAGTATGTCCCCCAGAATGGATTCGTGTTCCAATGGCTGAACCTCATTATATTTCCGAAGATAATATTTATCCTAATCAAGAACATTAAGAGAGAATAGATGGGTAATAATAATAACATGGAAAACAAAAATGCAAAAATATTTATTGCAGGGCATACCGGACTTTTTGGCAGCGCAATATATCGCTATTTTATAGCGGCTGGATACGAGGATATTGTAACCAGGACACATTCTGAGCTTGATTTAAGTAATTCTGAATTAACCAGGGAATTCTTTGAGAAAGAAAAACCAGAATATGTGTTTTGCGCTGCCGCCATGGTCGGCGGTATACTGGCAAATAATACATACATGGCAGACTTTAGCATGGTTAATTTAAAAATTACCTGTAATATAATAGATAACGCTCATAAATACGGTGTAAAAAAGCTCCTTTATTTGGGTTCATCCTGTATTTACCCCAGAGATTGTCCTCAGCCAATAAAAGAAGAATACTTGTTAACAGGGCCGCTTGAACCGACCAACGAAGGTTATGCCTTGTCAAAAATTACCGGCATTAAGCTCTGCGATTACTATAAAAAACAGTATGGTTCGGATTTCATTAGCTGTATGCCGGCTAATGTTTATGGTCCAAACGATTGTTACGATACAGCAAAAAATCATGTTATTCCAGCCTTGATTCAAAGGTTCCATTCAGCAAAAATGGATAATATTCCTGTAGTAGAAATATGGGGGACCGGAAAAGTTAGAAGAGAATTCTTATATATTGATGATGCAGCGGAGGCTTGTATTTTTCTGATGAATAAATATAAAGGCCCTGGAATTGTGAATATTGGAGCTGGAGAGGACATTTCTATTGCTGAACTTGCCCTTCTTATACGTGATGTAATTGAATATAAAGGTGAAATAAATTTTGATGTATCAAAACCCGATGGAATGCCAAGAAGAATACTGGATTGTTCCAAGATAAGAGCAATGGGATTTGAGGCAAAAACTCCGCTTCAAATTGGACTCAAAAAAGCCTATCAGTGGTACATTGAAAATATTAACGCAATGGAGGAAAGGCAAAATGCTTAATATTCCGCTCATGTTTAATAACATTGAAAAGGAAGACATTGACTGTCTAATAAACTTCCTTAGAGATGCCGATGTTTTTACGCAAAGTAAGAATGTCAGGAATTTTGAAGATCAATGGTCGAAGTGGCTGGGAGTAAAATACAGTGTTTTTCTTAACTCTGGTTCATCGGCCAATTTCATTACAATGGCAGTATTAAAAGAACTTTATGGGGATGGAGAGGTTATTGTTCCCGGACTTACCTGGTCAAGTGATATTTCCAGTGTGTTAACAGCAGGTTTAACTCCGGTATTTGTAGATATTAATCTAAAAAATCTTGCGATGGATGAAAACAAAGTATTTGATTCAATAAGCAATAAAACCAAAGCAGTTTTTATAACACATGTTCTTGGTTTTAACGGCCTGTCCCAGAATCTATTGGATGAACTAAATAAACGTAATATCCTGCTCTTTGAAGATGTGTGTGAATCCCACGGAGCAACCTTTAATGAAAAGAAACTGGGGTGTTTTGGCTTGGCATCTAATTTTTCTTATTATTATGCTCATCACATGAGTACAATTGAAGGCGGTATGATATCTACCGATGATGAAAAATTTTATCAATATGCCAGGCTTTACCGTAGTCATGGTTTGATACGGGAAAGCACTAATCCGGAATTTAAAAAGCAGATTGCTGAAACTTACCCTGAAATGAGGGAAGAGTTTTTATTTTTGGTTCCAGGGTACAATATGCGTTCCACGGAATTAAATGCCGTCATTGGGATTAATCAATTAAAACGCTTAGATAAGAACAATGAAAAAAGGCATGAAAATTTTAATTTGTTTTTAGATAATCTGGATAAAAACAAATATTTTACTGATTTTGATATCACGGGCAGTGTAAATTATGCATTTACAATTATTTTGCGTGAAAAAAACGATAAACTTTTTAATAATGTAGTAAAAAGACTGCAGGAAGAAAAGGTTGAGTATAGACGAGGTACAGCAGGTGGTGGAAATATGGCACGTCAACCATTTGTTCAAAAAGCGCTTCCATCAGTAAAATATGAGGAACTTGTCAATGCTGAGCACGTTCATTTTTTTGGACTTTATACAGGAAACTATCCTTCACTGGAACATGAGAAAATACTAGAGCTTTGTTCTCTATTAAACGAAATATAACAATTTGAGGCTGGAATGAAAAGGGCGCTTATAACAGGCATTACAGGACAAGATGGAGCTTATCTTGCTGAATTTCTCCTTTTAAAAGGTTATGAGGTACATGGTATAAAAAGAAGAACTTCCATGTTTAATACTCACCGTATTGATCATCTCTATAAAGACCGGCATGAGACTGATGCTCGTTTCTTCCTCCATTATGGAGATATGACAGATTCTACAAACCTTATAAGGATAATACAGGATGTTCAGCCCGATGAAATTTATAATCTGGCAGCTCAGTCTCATGTAAAAGTTTCGTTTTACACACCAGAATATACAGCAAATGCGGACGGGCTTGGTCCCCTACGGCTATTGGAAGCTATTCGCATACTAGGAATGGAAAAGAAAATACGGTTTTATCAGGCATCGACATCAGAACTTTTTGGGTTTGTTCAGGAAATCCCACAAAAAGAAACAACTCCGTTTTATCCGCGAAGTCCTTATGCGGCGGCGAAACTGTATGCATATTGGATAACTGTGAACTACCGCGAAGCTTACGGTATGTTTGCTTCAAATGGAATTTTATTTAACCACGAAAGCCCTATCAGGGGAGAAACTTTTGTGACAAGAAAAATTACCAGAGCGGCAGCGCGTATTTCTCTTAACATGCAAAATAAGTTATATCTTGGTAATATAGATTCAAAACGCGATTGGGGGCATGCAAAGGACTATGTTGAGGGAATGTGGATGATACTCCAACATGACAAGCCGGATGATTTTATTCTTGCTACCGGCGAAACACATACAGTACGTAAATTTGTTGAGTTGGCATTTAAAAGCGTTAATATTGATTTAATATGGGAAGGTTCAGGGGCTGATGAGAAAGGTATAGATGCCAAAGATGGAAGAATTATTGTGGAAATTGATAAAGCATTTTATAGGCCCACCGAAGTTGAAATCCTTATTGGTGATCCTTCCAAAGCAAAGGAAAAACTTGGATGGCAGTCAAAGCATACATTACAGGAACTTGTTACTGATATGATCTCAGCCGATGTAATAGAGGCCAAGCGTGATTTTGCACTAAGTCAGGCTGGCTACAATTTTCATGAATTTAATGAAGTTTAAGGAATCATTATTGTTTTTTGAACTGCAGAACAACGTAAAATTACCTGCCCTGGGGTTTGGGACAGCAAAATTAGAAACTGAACAAGAAGCAATTAGTGCGATAATAAATGCTTTTCAAGCAGGATACCGCCTCGTTGATACTGCTCCTGTTTATAACAACGAACATTTACTTGGTCAGGCTATAAAGGAAATTTCTTCTGAAATTCCAAGAAATGAGTTGATTATTTCAAGCAAGGTATCCAATGAAGAACGGTCTTCCAGCAGGGATCAGGGCGGCGGATATAATGAAACTCTTGCAGCATTTGACAAGACACTAATGCGTTTGGGACTGGAGTATCTGGATCTATACTTAATTCACTGGCCAGTTCCGCGTTATTTTGAAAAGAGTTACCAGGCCTTAAATATTGAAACATGGCATGCTATGGAAAAGCTTTATAATGAGGGTAAAATCAGGGCTATAGGAGTATGCAATTTTCTTTCGAGACACCTAGAGGCCCTTGCCCCATATATTAATGTTCAACCCATGATAAATCAAATAGAAGTTCATCCGCAATACCAGGAAAAAGAATTGGTCAGTTATTGCCAGGTAAAGGGTATGATTGTTGAAGGTTATGCAACGCTTCAGCGAGGTGAAGTATTTAATATTCCACTGCTTAAAGAAATTTCAGAAAAGTACAAAAGAACTGTCGCTCAAATATGTATACGCTGGAGCTACCAGCGAAACATTCTTCCTATTGCCAAAGCATCATCAATTGAAAGAATGAAGGAAAATGTTGATATTTTTGATTTTGAAATAGATGCTGAGGACATGGCTAAATTTGACATTTTAGATACCGATCATGCCCATGAGCAGCATTGGTCGTATAAACGGCAGCTTGAGAATTAGTGCTAAGGAGAAAGCGAATAATATGCTTGATTTTACCCTAGAGGAAATTACAAAGATAGATAAAGACCATGATAGTGAAATATTTAAGTATTTATCTAACCAAAATTTACTTATTGTGATTTTTGGAACTAAGGTATCAGCTATAGGTATAGGTAGAGCATTACTTAAGCAGAATATCACTCGTTTCGTTTATTGTACCGAGCTTACCGTTGAGGGGGGGGGAGTAGAAATAGATGGCAAGGTGTTCCCCCTTTATTCACCTGATTTGTTAAATTCCCAATATAGGATGGATATATTGTAATTAAAGGCTTTTTTGGAAGTTATGATGAAGAAAAATTTAATTATTTATTTCCTTTTCGAAAGCAAGTTTTTTCACTTTCTGAGACAGCAATGTATGGTATTGAAGGAATAAATGGGCTTTATTTATCCAATAACCTGAATTTATTTCAAGAATCGCTAAATCTTATGTCTGATGACCTATCAAGAGATAGCTTTTTGGCATATTTGTATGGAAAAGTTTCCTTTGACTGGAAGTATATAGTTCAATATTTTGTTGAACCACAATATTTTCAAAAAGACATAGTCAAATTAGCAGATGATTCTGTTTTTATAGATTGTGGAGCTTATAATGGTGATGCAATTAAATCTTTTATAGATTATACAAAGGGTAACTATCTTAAAATTTATGCCTTTGAGCCAGATCAAAAAGAATTTCACCAACTAAGAAATTATGTTATTAATTACAATTTACAGAATATCATTGTAATTAATAAAGCAACTGGCGATAAAATTGGATGTGTTGGCTTTGATCAAAAAACTCAATCTATTTCTGATCAAAGTAGTATTTCGATTGAAACATGTTGTATAGATGATTATTTATTAAATGAAAATAACAAGGTAAGTTTCATTAAAATGGACATAGAAGGATATGAACTTGCTGCTCTTAAAGGTGGATCACAAATAATATCTAGAGACAAGCCCATCTTAGCAATCAGTGCTTATCATAAAGCTTCAGATTTAATTACAATTCCCCAGTTTATTAAAACAATAGAACCGGATTATAAATTATATTTCCGTTTACATAAAACTTTGCCTGGTGATGCCGTTTTATATGCAATTTGTTAATTAGTTATAAGTACAGGAGGCTTAAGATGAGAGTAACAGACTATATCGCTGAAAAAATTTATCAAATTGGTGTTGAGGATATATTCCTTGTAACAGGCGGCGGTATGATGTTTTTAACTGACGGTATTGCATGTCATGGAAAATTGCACCCTGTCCCATGTCTGCATGAACAGGCAGCTTCTATGGCGGCCATAGCGTATTCTCAGTACCGCAACAGTTATGGTTGTTGTTATATGACTACCGGCTGTGGAGGAACAAATGCTGTTACCGGAGTACTTCATGCATGGCAGGATCATATTCCTGTGATATATATTTCAGGACAATGTAATCGCGATGAAATAATTGCAAGTGCAAAATCCCCTGTCCGGCAAATTGGTATGCAGGAAGTAAATATAATACCTATTGTTAAAACTATTACAAAATATGCGGTGACTATAATGGATCCAAACCAAATAGTATATGAACTGGAGAAAGCGATTCATTTAGCGAACACAGGTTCGCCAGGTCCGGTTTGGATTGATATACCCCTTGATGTTCAGGAAGCTATCATTGATCCGGAGAAACTCGTACATTTTAAACCTGATGTTACAACAAAGAAAACATGTACATCTGACGAAATTGGATATGTCGTTTCTGCATTGGAAGAAGCCGAAAGGCCAATTCTTATATTGGGACATGGTGTTCGCATAGCGAATGCCGGTGATGAATTTGCTGAATTAATAAGACAAAATAATATTCCGTTTGTCAGTACTCGCTTGGGCTGGGATATTATTCCAAGGACAGAACCCTTGCATATAGGACTTGTTGATATTCGGGGCACTCGAGCCGGTAATTTTGCCCTGTCAAATGCAGATACCATACTGGTTATTGGCAGTCGTCTGTCAATATTTACAACCGGATTAAATTATCATCTCTTTGGACGTTGTGCAAAAAAGATTATTGTTATAGACATTGATGATGATGAACACAGAAAAGGGACAGTAAGAATTGATAGGGTTATTAATGCAGATGCAAAAGAATTTTTTAAAGCTTTGCCGAAGTTACATTTACAAAATATTGATAACTGGGTAGAAAAATGCAAACATTGGAAAGCATTGTGGCCAAATATTCCGGATGAATATCTAGAAGATATAAATGGAATCAGTAAACATGCATGTATTGGCGTGTTAAACCGGCATTTAAAAACGGACAGTGTGATTGTAACCGATGCGGGCGCTACAACGGAGATACCTATGCAGGCTCTGGAATTTTCCGGAAGCCAAAGGTATTTGGGCAGCGCATCTCAAAATGAAATGGGTTATGCTCTTCCAGCAAGTATAGGCGCGAGTTTTGCACGCTGTAAAGGAGAAGTAATTTGCATTGTCGGAGATGGAAGTCTGCAAATGAATATTCAGGAATTACAGACTATGGTCACACAAAATTTACCTATTCGAGTATTTGTCTGGAATAATGGAGGTTATGCGACTATACGAGGTCATCAAAAAACAATATTTAATGGCAGATTTTTAGGTGTAGATGCGGAAACTGGAACTGCTTTTCCTGATCTTAAAAAAATAGCCTATGCCTACAATATTCCCTATATTAAGGTTAACAAACTGGCGGAAATGGAAGAATGTATGAGATCAAATACTTTTAATAGAGATGATGGACCTGTAATTATTGATGTTATCACCTGGAAAGAAGAAATTAATGCAACGGTAAAGGCCCAAATGCGTATGGAAGACGGATCACGGATTGCACTGCCTATTGAAGATATGTTTCCGGTAATCCCGAGAGATGTTTTTCTTTCAGAAATGCTTGTTGAGCCAATACGCTGGTGGAGTGAAGAATGAATAAAAAATTATTCCTTCTTGATTGTACGCTTAGGGATGGCGGTTATGTGAACGAATGGAAATTCGACAATACTATGGCTGTAAATATCATTGAAGGTTTATATCAGGCTGGAGTGGACATTATAGAATGTGGAATTATGGGAAAATGCTCTACTCCCGGAAAGACAACAATATTTAGTTCTTTCACAGAAATAGAACCTTTGCTTCAAAACCGGAAGAAAGACTACCTGTATGCAGTAATGCTGAATTTTACAGAGAAAGACAATTTTGTTATTCCTGAATATTCTGAAAAAACGGTAGACTGTATCAGGGTTGCCTTTTTTAAGAACGAATGGGAGAATGCCATAAAGTATGGAGTTTCTTTGAAGGATAAAGGCTATAAGGTTTTTTTACAAGCCATGGCCACATATATGTATTCTGAGTCTGAATTATTGCAGTTAATTGATGTAATTAACCGAATTATGCCAGAATCGTTTTATTTTGTTGATAGTTTTGGCACTTTATATAATGATGATGTACTAAAAATAGCAGGTTTGATTGATAAAAATTTGCATCCGGAAATTTTACTGGGATTTCATGCTCATAACAACATTCAGATGGCGTTTTCCAATACGATTTCTTTTTTCCAAATGCCAACTGCAAGGAAAAAAGTAATTACAGACAGCAGTATTTTTGGTATGGGCCGCGGCGCAGGAAATGTGACCACCGAACTAATCATGAATTATTTGAATACGAGGCATAATGCGGATTATAAAATTGAAAATGTTTTGGAATTATTTGATAAGTATTTCAGGAAGATTTTTGAACAATATTTTTGGGGTTATACATTGGAGTATTATTTAACAGCAATTAAAGATATTAATTCTGCCTATGGGTGGTACTATCAGCAAAAAGGAGTTTCAAACCTTAAAGAATTGAATTCCATTTTAGAAAAAATTCCTAATGAGCAAAAATATACCTTAGTTAGAAAAATTGCCGATGAAGCGTTGTCTGCGGTAAAACAGGGTAATCATGATGGATGAAATAAAGGCTCTTCGAAAAAGAGTACTAGAGTTGCTCCATTACGGAGGAGATGGTAATCCACAAAGTATTTTTTCCGCCCTTGATATTCTTTGGGTTTTATATGATCAAATATTAGGTATAACGCCAGAGAATTATAAAAACCCAGACAGAAACTTCTTTGTTTTAAGCAAAGGGCAGGCAATTCCCGGATTATTAGCGGTTTTAGAGCGCCAGGGATTCTTTGATACTTCTGAGTTGAATGGTATTTGTTCGTTTGATTCTAGATTTTCTGTTCAAGCGGATCGAATAAAAATAAAAGGTCCCATAGAAACATCCGGCGGGTCTCTTGGTCATGGGCTGCCTATGGCGGTTGGCATTGCACTGGCTTCGAAAATAACCCGGTCTCCTTCAAAGGTATACACCCTTGTAGGGGACGGCGAATTTAACGAAGGGACAATGTGGGAATCAGCATTACTTGCGGGCCATAAAAAATTAAATAATCTTCACATAATTGTTGATGACAATGATTCAATTGGAAAAATGATTGATATGGGAAATTTAGGAGAAAAGCTAGAAACCTTTGGATTTAAAACGTCTTATATAGATGGTCATGATCCTGTTCAAATTAAAAAAGCTTTGAAAACGAAATCTGAAAATCAGCCAATGGTAACTATAGCAAAAACCATTAGGGGCTATGGAAGCAAAACGCTTATGGAAGATAACCGCTGGTTCCATAAAGCGCCTGATAAGGATGAATTGAATACCCTTTGCAAGGAGGTAGAGTACTTTGCGAAAAGCGATGTTTCATACAATTAGTGAATTTGTCCGCAAAGACGAAAGGATTATAGTAATGCTAGCCGATATAGGAGCTGCGGGTTTTAAGGATCTTATGCAAGAATATCCTGAAAGGGTACTGAACATAGGTGTTTTTGAAGACGGGATGATTAGTGTAGCTGCTGGGTGTGCTATAAAAGGGATGATACCTGTTGTTTACGGAATAACCCCATATATAGCAGAACGAGCACTTGAGCAGTTAAAAATAGATTTTGCTTATCAAAACTTAGGAGCCACCTTTATTTCAACCGGTGCTGCCTATGATTTTAGTAAATTGGGATATTCACATTATTGCCCTGAGGATGCGGCTATTTTAAAACAAATACCAGGGATAGAATTTATCGCCCCTGGAACACCGGAACAGATGGAAAGCCTATTACGTCAGACATTTTATAATGGACACCCTACGTTTTTTAGAATGAGTGATTATATTAATCAAAATAATACTACTGTACAATATGGTAAAGCAGAAGTTGTCAAGACTGGAAAGAAAGCAACAGTTATTTCTGTTTCAACGATGTTAGACATAGTAATGACAGCTTGTGAAGATTTTGATGTTACAATATTGTATTATACCACTCTATCGCCATTTGATACTGAAGCTCTTGTCAACTATTCTGCTGCAAATAAATTTCTAATCTGTGAACCCCAACAAGAAGGAACGATAACCTATGATGTGGTTAAAGCATTTGAAGGAAAGCCGATTAGTATTGAGCATATTGGTATTCCACGAGAAATAATTAGAAGTTATGGTACAAAGGATGAGAAAGATATTTTTTTTGGAATGATATTTGAGAATATCAGAAATAGAATAGAATTAATGATAGAATCCTAAAATCAATGGAAATAATGGAAGAAAAAAAAGTTGTTATTGCAGTAACAGGCGGTCTTGGAAACCAAATGTTTTTTTACGCATTGTATAAATATTTACAGTTAAAAAGAATAAATGTTTATTTAGATTTAAGTTGGTATTCTGGAGAAAGTTATTCCATGTTTCAAAACCCTTATATTGAAGGTGAAGTAAAACATTGCGTTTATAAACTTGAGAATTATTTTATGCTTCCGGATATTAAAAGAATAAACATAGAAGATGCAATTAAAATAGCCAACGAAAGATTAGAAAGGCAAATAACCTGTGATAATTCATCATCTTCATATATTTCGATGGCATTGGAGAATGCAAATGTTTATTTAACAGGATTTTACCGAAATTGGGATTATATTTATAAAATACGCAATGAATTAGTAAATGATTTTGCTTTTCTTCAACCAGTTCCTGAATGTGTTAAAATATTTCTTGAGGAAATTGAAAAATCTACTTCGGTTTCAATACATATACGTCGCGGGGATTATTTTATAAATGAATTATTTGCTATACATAATGGTTCTATATGTACTATAGACTATTTCAAGAATGCAATAGATTATCTTCAAAAGAGGGTTGGCAATCTTAAACTTTTTATTTTTAGCGACTCTCCATCATGGGTAAGAGAAAATATTTCATTTGTTGAAAATATTATTGTTGATATTAAAGGAATAAATAATGCAGATTATATTGATTTATTTCTCATGTCTAAATGTAAGTATAATATTATTGCAAATAGTTCATTTTCATGGTGGGCCGCATTTCTCAATGAAAATAAAAATAATGTTATAATTTGCCCTCCATTATGGAATCGGAATCTAAACTTTGAGAAAACGGATTATATTTGTCCGCCTGAATGGATACGAGTTTCAAATAATCCAGAGATTCATTCGTCTCATTTAGAATGTATTTGTCCAATTATTTATATATTGGACTTTCCAATTAAAGACCACAGTTTTAAGGTTTTTGATGATGAAATTTCTCATCTTGCTATATCCATTCAATCTATTTTGGATAATACCAATTATGGTAACAAATGCGTTTTCTATATTTTTCACCAGTATATTAGTGATGAAAATTCTGTTAAAATAAAAAACATGGTAAATAATTTTGACTCTATTTACATAGAACTAATAGATATTACAGAATTCATACTAAAGGAAGATTTGTATACAAAAAACAAGGAATATTATTATACTTTCAATAATTATGGGCCCTACATAAAATTTTTTATTCCTTATATCTTGCATCAATATGATCATTTACTCTACTTGAGTAATAATGCCATAATAAATTGTGATATTTTTACAATAATTGAAAAGAATTTAAATGTTAATTCTTTTGTATGCTGTAGAGATGTTATTAATCCTGAAATATATTCTGTTAATATGATGATAATAAATGTGAAGAAGATGAAGGATATTCTACCTTTGAACTTTTTGGTTAGATCAATCAATGAGAATATGCAAATACTCGCTTTGTCAAAGGAGTATAACAATTTTCTATGCGATCAATTATTTTTAAATATCTTTTTTAAAGATAATATTAGTGTTTTTAATGGAATTAATGATAATGAGATGATTTTCATGGAATATGATGAACCATGGCAAAATATTCAATCATTAAATATTCAAAATATGTTAAAATACGCTTCCAGAGCAAACTTTTTTGATAAAATTTGGGATCAATTATGGAAAAAATATAATTCATTATTATCGGAGAAGATGATTTTATCAGATAGATTATATAAGATAACTTCATCTTATTCTTACCGTGTCGGAAGAGTAATTGTATGGCTGCCTCGCATGACAATAATATTTTGGAATTCGCTTAAACAGAATGGTATTAAGGTTACAATGAAATTTGTAAAAAGAAAAATTGTGTTTGTTTTTAATAAAGTTTCAAAAAACTCTTGCTTTTAAAGAATTTGTTTTATTAACAAGGAAATAACATGAATATTAGGAAGTTCTTTGACAGAATTCGTAAGAAAATATTAAGGGTTCTTTTGGGCCGGGACATGTTTGTTACTCTTACCGGTAAAGAGCTATTTGGAAAAATTAATAATTTAACTCAATTAATAAACACTTTATCGGAAAAGCTTGACAGTTCAGCGGAAAAGATTGACAGTTCAGCAGCGCAAATACATAAATTAAAAACATTATTATTACTTAAAGAAAAAAGTCCTGAGCTTTTGGGAAAAATTGCTTCGGGTTTTAGCAGTGATGAACAATTAATAACTAATTTGTTTCATACTGACATTTTTTCTGATTTAAGAGATGATTTTAGAAGTATTGTTTGGCAAATGTATGAGTATCTTGTAGGTGCAGGGTGTATTCCATTTAATATCATTCGAAAGACGTTTGTGGAAATGAGCAAAAATCCATCTCTAAAGATACCGGCTTTTTCCATGCTTGCCAATATTTCAATGCCTAATTATGAAAATAATGATATAGCAATTGCACTTGAACAAACCTATGAAAGAGCTGTATTACAGGATCAATGGTGCGGTTATGAATATATAAATTTTTTATTGTTACGCCAGGAAGAAGAAAAAGCACGGGAAATATTGAATGATTACTTTATATATCATGATAAGGAAACAATAACACGATCTTTGCCAATTTCAAATTTTGCATATCGTCTTGGTATAAAGAGTGAAGATATAATTACAGCTTCAAAGCTTTTTCAAACTATTATGGAAAATACAAGGAATCAATTACTTGAAAAATATATTGGAAAATTTAGCAGCAATGCCAAAATAGCCATTGTTGGAAATGGTCCCCATGAAATTGGTTCCGGAAATGGTTCGAAGATAGATGCTCATGATATTGTTGTACGTTTTAATAATTATGATGAATCGCCGGAATATGCAAATGATTACGGTTCAAAGGTGAATATCATATTCTTTGCGTTTAATCCTAATGGCAATGAGATCCTCAGAAAAAAAGCAGACATTCTAGTATGTAGAAATATTTATGAAGAACCTCTTGAAAATGATGTATTACAGGAATACAGGGTATATCCGATATCAAACATAACGACTCTTGAATCAGTTCCTACAAGGCAGGAAATTCAATCAAAATACGGTATAAATTGGCCTTCTACTGGTCTTCTGGCAATTTACTATTTTAAGAATGTATTAAAAACAAAATTGGCAGCCGATAATTTGTATGGTTTTTCTGTTAATACAGATTATGTAAGAGAAGGGCATTATGAAGATATGAATATGAAAGCGCCTCACAAATTACATAATCTTGGCATTGAATTAACGGCCATTCAAGATATTTTAAAATAATAATAAGATATAATTGTTAAAGGCTGGCATAAAATTAAAGAATTCCAGCAAATTCACTATCCTGACATTGAGATGATTTCAATAAACCCCGTCTTTTTGAAAGGTTTGTTTAAGGATGAATATACCGACTCATTTAAAAAAGACCATCTTGATTTGTGCTTCAAATAAATTATAAGCCCTAATGCCCTCTAATAACGATACTAAATATCCATCTTCTCCCGCCTTATGTACCGGTTGTGAAGCCTGTGTTTCTTTATGCCCCCAAAATGCCATTTCCATGCAGGAAAACAAGGAGGGCTTATGCAACATCCTTTGGATATAATTTCTGGGCAGGCGATGATGAAGCAAAAAAAAAGCTCACTGATTGTCTTTCACGGTTTGATGCAATATCTGTCCGCGAAAGCGCCGGAGTTAAAATTTGTAGAGATTACTTTGGCGTTGATGCAAAATGGGTACTTGACCCTGTATTTCTAATTAAAAAACAAAAATATATTGATACTACAAAATCAAATATAACATTGTATCATGACTTATATCTTGAATACAAGGCAATGGAAGACATTTTTAATGAAGAATAGAGGTAGTATTTTGTGAAAATTATAGGTGTTATTCCTGCACGGTATAAATCTACTAGGTTTCCTGGGAAACCGCTTGCTGATATAAACGGTAAACCAATGATTTGGTGGGTTTATCAACAAGCTGTTAAAGTGTCAGAGATTGATGAGGTATATGTAGCAACTGATGATGTACGGATATATGACACAGTAGAGGCTTTTGGCGGTAAAGCTATTATGACTTCAGATAAGCACCTAACCGGAACAGACCGGGTAGCAGAAGCTGCTTTAAAAACTAATGGTACGCTTTATGTTAATATACAAGGAGATGAACCGATAATAAAGAGTGAAACAATAAGCCAGGCTATTGCAACAGTTACTGATGAAAGTAATTATTTCGGCACTCTAGCGGTAGAACTATCTGATCAGGAAGAAATAAACAGCCCGCATAATGTAAAAATAGTGATCGATTCGCAAAATTATGCAGTATATTTCTCTCGGTCCCCAATACCATCTAACATTAAGGGATATAAGGGAAAGGTATATAAACATCTAGGAATTTATGTCTATCGCAAAGGATTTCTGCTGGATTTTACAAATATGAAGCCCACCGATCTTGAACTTAGCGAAAGTATTGAACCATTACGCGCAATTGTAAATGGATATAAAATAAAAGTTGGAATTTCTGAACAGGATTCGATTGGCGTAGACACGTACGATGACTTGGAACGAGTACGTAACATTTTATCTACCAATAAAAATATTGATACAATATGACTAAAATCCAAATTCTTGATTGTACTCTCCGTGATGGAGGGTATTTAGTTAATAAAACCTTTTACGAAAATGCTATACATAACATTGTCATCGGTTTGACACAAGCGGGAATTGACTATGTTGAACTTGGTTTTTTGCAAGATGAGTTTAACGAAAGTCAAAATATCTGTTTTAGAAATTCTATACATGCACGGAAATATATCCCAAAAGATAGAAAAAATACATTATATACTGCATTTGCAGATTACAGCAGGTACTCTGTAAATAATCTAGATGAATATGACGGAAAGTCTTTTGAAGGTATTAGAGCATGCTTTTTCAAGGAAGAACGCAAAGATGTATTGGAATTTTGCCGGGAAATCAAACGCAAAGGATACAAACTATTTATACAGCCTGTGGGTATACTGCGCTATTCAATGACTGAATTGCTTGATTTAATAGCTGACATCAATGAAATAAAATCATACTGTTTTGGCATTGTGGATACATTCGGATCTATGTATTTAGAAGATTTAAGGCTTAAATTAGCATTAATTCATTCAGAATTGTCGCCAGATATTAAACTAGGTTTTCATTCTCACAACAATAAAGAATTGTCTAATGCTCTGTCTATGGAATTTGTGAGTATTATGAAAGGCGAACGTGATATATGTGTAGACACATCACTTTATGGGATGGGTAGGGGTGCAGGTAATGCTAGAACAGAAGTAATAGTTGACTATTTGAACAAAAGGATGGAAAAAAGATATAATCTTTCTACTATCCTTGATGTAATAGATAATTCCATTATTAATATTACCGCGAAGATTAAGTGGGGTTATGACTTACAAATGTATTTATGCGGGGTATATAGCGCGCATGTTAATAATGTTAAGTATCTTATTGAAAAAGCCGGATTGCGCTCAAAGGACATAGCCTGGATATTGAGCCGTCTTACAGATGATGAACGTTCAAGTTATTATTATTCACGACTGGAAGAATTATTTCTCGAATGTATGCACCAAATAGCAGATAGAGATGACAATACAGAAAAACTCCGCGAAATTGTTAAAGGAAAATCAATACTTGTTATAGCACCTGGTAATACCATTAACTCGCATGTTTCTACTATTGTCAGTTATATTTCCAATGAAAAACCGCTCGTGATATCTATAAACTTTATTCCGCAGGAATTCAATGTGGATTTTGTTTATTTTAATAATCCTCGTCGTTATGATTATATCGAAAACAGCGGGAGTCTTGCTGGGTATAAAAAGATATTAACGTCTAATGTAAAAGCATATGATAGTGATAGCATATTAATTCCAATAGAAAAGATTGTTAAGGGAAATACAGATAATTCGACCATACTTCTGCTTAATTTATTGGATTTGTTAAAAGTCAGCAAAATAGCACTCGCTGGATTCGACGGATATTATGACAATGATAATAATTATGTTTCAAGTGATTTTGAGAAAATTTATAACAAAACGGAAAAGAACAAGGAAATTCAAGAAATGTTCAAGGAATTTATGATAAGAAAATCAGTCCCTAATCTGCGATTTATTACGCCGTCACAGTTTGAAGGTATTGGATAAAAAATATATGCTTATAGATAAAGACAAGTGCTACGGATGCAGCGTTTGCAAAAACATATGTCCGAACAAATGTGTTGATATGGTTTCTGATGATGAAGGTTTTTTATATCCTAAAATTAATAGAGAAAAATGCATTGAATGTTCACTTTGCCATAAAGCATGCCCAATACACAACAAGGTACCAGGCCGTCTTTATAATAAGGCATATGCCATTGCTGCTAATGATAACATTCGATTCAATTCTGCAAGTGGTGGTGTATTTTACCTTATTGCTGAATATGTCTTAAGTAATGGAGGAGTTGTTTGCGGAGCAAAATATTCCGATAATTTTCTCAAGGTATACCACAAAGTTATAGACTCGGAAAAAGACTTGTTGCCGTTAATGTCGAGCAAATATGTACAGTCTGATATTAAAGATAGTTTCATACAAATAGAAAAATTAATTATCGAAAACAAAATCGCTTTATTTTGCGGAACTCCTTGTCAATGTGCCGGGTTACGAAAATTTCTAGAAGTCAGAGGTATATCTGATAAAAATATCATTATCATTGACTTGCTTTGTCACGCTGTTCCATCTCCATTGGTATGGCAGCTTTTTGTTGAAGAAACAATTACAAATTTAAAGGAATTCTATAAAACTAAAATTAAAGAATGCAGCGTTACGTCTGCAAAAATAAAATATATAAATCAACGCTCAAAACTAAATGGCTGGCAACCCAACATATTGCTAGAGCTAGAGCTAGAGCTAAATGATGGTTCTGTAATATTTCACTCTGAATTTGGTGCTAAATCGGACGATTATTCCTGGTGGTATCCATGGCTGCGAAAAAATGCAGCTTCACGCAGAACCTGTTATAACTGCACTTTTGCTTGTAAAGCGAGGCAAGGTGATATAACATTAGGTGATTTTTGGGGGGTTGATGATATTATTTCGGGAATAAACGACGAAAAAGGATTGTCTCTAGTTTTCGCAAGTACAAAAGGTATAGGTATCATTAATAAAATAGTAGAACAACATAATATTAGCTTGTTTAGAGAATTAAATTATTTTGAAGCTGAGCAAGCAATCGCAAAGCAAAAGACAATGAATGGAGGTTGGTTTCTCCCACAGGAACGCCAAGTGTTTTTTAAAGACCTAATTACTTATGGTTTTTTCAGCGCATATAAAAAATTGCTGAACTATATTCCTTCCCCCCCCACACACAAAACTCGAGGTGCAAGAGAAACTTGTAGTTACGATATTGGTATTGTTGGTTGGTATTATAGCGGCAACATTGGAGATGTTCTAACAAACTGGGCGGCGTATCGTTTTTTTGAATTGCGCGGTTTACGGGTATTAATGATAGCCGACCCATACATTAAAGAAACTGAGTTTAGCCCACGGCAAAAAGTTAGTTTTGAAACTGTTAAGAAGTATTATAACATGAGCAATTTTCGTTCTATTGAAGAATTAATAGAAATTAATGATATTTGTAAAAATTTTATTGTAGCTGGTGGAGTTATATGGTCATGGCAATTTCTTAGCAGGAACCAGGGCTTTTACGATTTGGGGTTTGCTGCACAAGATGCTGTTAAAACAAGTTTTACACCGGGACTCTTCTTGAATAGCCCGGAAGAATATGTAAAAAAGATCAGTGAAACATTACAAAGTAAATCCAAAAAGGAATCTATAAAAGAAATTTATGTTCCGGAAAGAAATAATGCTTTTGCTATTAAACGATTCATAAAGCGCTCATTAAAATTTCTTCCTGCTCCTTGCAAGAAAACTCTAAAATTTATATATTACAAAACAAGAAAGATAATTATGGTACAGCCAAGAATGATAGATAACGTTATTCCTGACGAAAATGCTGATCCAATGCTTGCAATAAAAAAATGTGCCGATAACTTTAAACGATTTAACAGGATATTTGTTAGGGAAACAACAGGTTCGAATATAATGAAAAAGGTTTTTGACGTTGATGCAACTCAAATATATGATCCTGTATTTTTTATTCCAAAGGAAACATATCTGCCATTAACGCTTGATTGCACTGTTGAAATACCGGATCATCCTTTTATATTTTATTATCTGTTTGAAATGCATTTTCCTTTTATAAAATATTATCATAATATAGCAAAACAATTGAAACTGGAAGAGATATTTCTCGTCCCTTCAAGGAATCAGAGTTTGGAAGACTATTGCAAGAATAGGGAATATGTCAGGAATTGTGGTTTTACAACAGCCGAGGCGACTATCGGCAACTGGGTAGGCCTTCTTTCGAAAAGCAAGTATGTAATATGCAACAGCTTTCATTGTGTTGTTTTGGCAATACGCTTTAATATACAATTTGTAGTTTTATCACCTCGAAAGGATGAAAACAGGTTAGATTTTCTGAAAGATTTAGGTTTATCTGAAAAGATAATAAAGGATGATTTTAGGGATTGCGCAACAATATATAAGACATTGAGGCAAACTATTGATTGGAATAACGTTAATGATAAATTGAATAAAAAGTGTATTGCTGATCGAGAGTTATTATTGAATACTTTGAAAATCAATAATACATAAAATGTCAATATGGAGATCGAAAAAACTGAACAATGTCAAAGATACAGCTCATAATACTTGATGTAGATGGGACATTAACAAACAGCGCTGTTTATTATGGTGACAACAATATCGAAATAAAAGCGTTTAGTACCAGGGACGGGTTAATCCTCAAAAAACTGCCAAGTTTAGGTATTTCGGTAATTCTTCTTACTGGTCGCAATTCAGAAGCTGTACAGCGGCGGGCCTCTGACCTTGGGACAGAGGTTATTCAAGGTGTTGATAACAAACTGGCAGTATTGAAAGCATTGTTAATTAAGAAAAATATTGAACCAGAACAATGTGCCTATATTGGCGATGACATTAACGATTATACTGCGATGAAGATATGTAGATTAAAGGCTTGCCCCGCTGATGCAGTTGCTGAAATCAAAAAGTTATGCGATTATGTGTCACCATATAATGGTGGGTATGGAGCGGTTCGGGATATATGCGAAAATATTCTTAAATTGGATGGAAAATATAAGGAGTTCTTGAGTTTGTATGGAATATAGTTCAGCATTGAATAATGCTGCTTACCAATACATAGTTATGCCCAGTACAAATAAAGAAGAAGCCGAAACAGCCTGGCAAAACCCAACGATAACGATTGTATCCAATACACCTGAAATACAGGCTGTATGGCATAACAAATTGAATATAATGCAGGCAGTATTTTATGAGAGCGGAAACCTTCGGATTCCTGGCGGATACCATTTAATCATGGAAAACCCAGGGTAGGTGATGTACCAAAATTCCGTTATTCAATTGATAAAGCTAAAAAACTCGGAAGGCAGCCCAAATTATCTTCCATGGACGCAGTGAAACGGGCTGTAGAAGAAATAGCCCATCAGGAAGAAATTTAAAAATATCTTACACCGCACTTTTTCCGCCTTTTACCAAGTCTAGTATTTCCTGTTTCCCATTATGCCATTCCCAATCAATTCCTTGAAGAAAACTACCTCGTTCTAGAGACAAAGTAACAATGTGAATCTCCCATGGTGATAAGGTACAATAAGTTTCGCAAATTAAAGACAGGTTTGCAGTCATTTGATAGAATTAAGTAACCAAACAAAATTATCAAGGAGAACTGCAAACCATGTCAGATAAAATTGTACAG
>Ga0099364_10002332_pt1 | contig 30422 bp, 24 predicted proteins | sample TergutTh196P3_FD_73070 | JGI IMG/M metagenome (GOLD analysis project Ga0099364, IMG submission 73070) | Microcerotermes parvus P3 segment gut microbial communities from Pointe-Noire, Republic of the Congo - Th196 P3 | ecosystem: Host-associated > Arthropoda: Insects > Digestive system > Gut ...
TGTGGTATGTGATTCCGGAAAGCGGAGCATGGATGCGGAGCGCGCTTTTTATCGCATGGATGACGATAATGAGCGGAGAAGGAACACATAGCACGGTGACGGCTACTTAGAACTTGGGAGTTAGGGTCAAAATTGAGTAAGCAAGATGTAAAATTTGAATTTTATTCTTGTAATATGATTGCTTATAATGTATAATCACCAAGATAAAATAAACTTTGGAGGGAAATTATGAGTATTAAAGTAGGAATCAACGGATTTGGAAGAATTGGACGTCTGGTGCTTAGAGCGGCAGTTGAGAATCCCGCAGTCGAGATCACAGGGATCAACGACCCGTTTATCGATCTTGAGTACATGAAATATATGCTCGCTTATGACACCATACATGGCAGGTTCGGCGGAACGATTGATATTGACGGGGATAAGCTCGTTGTCAATGGCAAAAAGATTTCCGTGTTTGCGAAGATGAACCCCGAAGAAATCCCGTGGTCAGATTGCGGAGCGGACTATGTGGTAGAATCTACAGGCGTCTTTACGACAGTGGATAAAGCGTCGGCGCACTTCAAAGGCGGAGCGAAAAAAGTCGTCATCAGCGCACCGTCTGCCGATGCCCCGATGTTTGTTATGGGCGTGAATCAGGATAAATACACCAAAGACATGAACGTCGTTTCAAATGCGTCTTGTACGACCAACTGCCTCGCTCCGGTAGCGAAAGTCCTCAATGATAGTTTTGGCGTGTTGGAAGGCCTGATGACCACCGTTCACGGTACCACAGCCACACAAAAGACCGTTGACTCCCCCTCGAAGAAGGACTGGAGAGGCGGCAGGGCGGCAGCCGGTAATATCATCCCCTCGTCCACAGGCGCGGCAAAAGCGGTCGGTAAAGTTATTCCCGATCTCAACGGCAAGCTCACGGGTATGGCGTTCCGCGTCCCCACGCTTAATGTTTCGGTAGTTGATTTGACCTGCAAGCTTGACAAGGGTGCGTCTTATGACGAGATCAAAAAAGCGATGAAAGCCGCTGCTGAAGGCCCGATGAAAGGCATTTTGGCATATACAGAAGATGATGTCGTATCCTCTGACTTCATCGGCGATTCGCATACATCCATTTTTGACGCAAAAGCCGGTATCTCGCTCAACGACAACTTCGTAAAAATCGTATCATGGTATGATAACGAATGGGGTTATTCAGTGAAAATCCTCGACCTCATCGCGCATATGGCGACGGTAGACTAATAAACAGATTATAACTAACCGAGGGTGCGTTTCTTCTGAAGCTCACCCTCGTACGGTTTCATTGATGTAGGGGTTAGTTCATTCAATTAGGAGTTAGGAATTAGGAGTTAGGAGTTACGTGGGCAAAATTCCCCTCTGGGGAGGGGTGGACGCGCAGCGGACGGGGTGGTTCTGCGAGGCGAAGCCGAGCAGAGAGTTTCCCCATAGGATTTAGGGGGTGGATAGTATGAAGATTACTGATATTACGTTTGAGAAGATTCGAATACGGTTGCCGGTGCCGTTTAAGGTTGCTTTTGGCGAGATTTGTCATTCGGATAATATTATTGTCAAAATCACCACTGATGAAGGTATAATAGGTTATGGTGAGGCCGCGCCTATTGCGTTTGTTACCGGGGAGACTGCCGAGAGCGTGATTTCGGTGCTGAAATTGCTTAAACCCTGTTTGATTGGGCGAAACCCGCTTGCGATAGACGTAATCCACAATATTATCACAGCTTCGGTTATCAACAATTCTTCGGCAAGATGCGCAATCGACCTTGCGTTATATGATATTCGAGGCAAACAAATGGGAAAACCCGTATATCAGTTGCTGGGCGGTGACGACGGCCTTGTTCAAAACGATATTACGATTGGCATAGCAAACCCTGAAGAAATGGCCCGCAGCGCAAAGATTAATACGACTATGCAGGGGTATCGTATACTGAAGGTAAAAGCCGGATTGGATGTAAAAGAGGATATCAGGGCTTTGACGCTTATTCGCGAAGCCGTTGGGGATTCAATTCGTATACGCGTGGACGCGAATCAAGGCTACTCCGTCAGTGAGGCTATCAGCGTAATGGAGCCTTTTAAGGCGCTTGGTGTTGAAGCGATAGAACAATGCCTGCCATATTGGGATATTGAAGGCGCGGTTTATTTACGCGGCAAAGCTAACGGCATCAAACTCATGCTGGACGAATCTATACACAGCCCGCGTGATGCCGCTGTTGCTTGCAAAATGGGCGCTGCCGATATCCTGAATATTAAATTGATGAAATCAGGCGGATTGTACCCCGCCGAGCAAATCAGCGCGATTGCCGCCGCGCACGGACTTACTTGCATGGTCGGCTGTATGCTTGAGACCCGGCTTGCCATCACTGCGGGTCTGAGCCTTGTCGCTGCCAAAAATAACGTCACGGACGCCGACTGCGACAGCTTTACTTATGCTGATGCCGCAAATATCGGCATCACAGGCGGTTTTTCATTTGAAGGCGATATGTTCCGCCTCAGCGATGACCCCGGTTTCGGCGTATCAGTGGGGTTTTAGGGGGATTAACCCACCCCGTCATTGCGAGGAGCGCAGCGACGCGGCAATCCAAACGTAACTAAGTATCTACCCCCGCAGGGCAACTCCTAACTCCTAATTCCTCATTCCTAATTCGTATATCCCTAATCTACAGGAGGCAAATTATGAAACCATTACCTTTATCCGTCAAAGAAAAGGCTGACAAGATAGCAAGCGCTACTATTGAGGCTCTGGGGGCTGTTAGTGTTCAATATGCGATAAGCCTTAAAGACGAAGTGATACTGTCGGCGAGTGTCGGTAAGTTTGACAGCAATGAATCGCGTCCGCTTAGCAGCAGTGATATGTATGGCGTTGGTTCAACAAGCAAGATGTATGTCACTGCTGCTGTTATGCTGCTTGTGAATATGGGAAAACTTGATATTGACAAACCCCTAAAAAACTATGTGCCGGATTTTGAGATGGCAGACCCGCGTTATGTAAAAATCACGCCGCGGCATCTTATGAATCACTCGTCGGGCATTTACGGTTCCCATTTTAAGGGTTCGTTTCTGTTTGAGGACAACAATACCTTCGCTATTGACAATTTGCTCAGACATCTCAAAAATTGCACATTAAAATACGAACCCGGTGCATATATGGAATACTGCAACGATGGATTTCAGCTTTTGGAAATTCTGGTCGAACGTGTTGGCGGGCTTAAATTCAACAAGTTTTTGAGCAAATACTTTTTTGAACCGCTCGGCGCGAAAAACACAAAAACACCACTTGACGATTTTGACATAAATCAAATGGCGCGATTTTTGATGCCCGCTGTTTATGACGGTGACCTGCCGTATGAAATGACAAACCTGCTTGGTACGGGTGGGATCATCTCAACAGCCGAAGACCTCTGCCTCTTTGGTCAGGTTTTGATGGGTAAGAAAATACTATCCGAAAAATCGGCAAAAATGATGGGTGAGAAAGAATATCTGAACGGTGAATTTTGGGTAGATGATGCCGAGGAGACTAATCTTTTTGCTTATGGCCTCGGATATGACCATGTCAATCTCCACCCGTTTAATAAATCGGGAGTTCAGGCTCTGGTAAAAGGCGGCGATACGATGATGTACCACGCCTCGCTTATTGTGATACCGGAGTTTGACATTGCTGCCGCGTCTGTTTCCACAGGCGGGATATCTCTTACAAATAATATTCTGTTGGTCGAAGCGTTGAAGGATATTTGCACCGAATATGGGCTTATCAAGGAATTCCCGCCGGAGCCTGCCTTTACGCCGCCCGTCAAGGTTGAAATGCCTGATGAATACCTCAAATATGAAGGATTGTATTCCGGTCAGGAGCTTAATCTCCTTATTGAAATCAAGGACGGCGAGATCGATTTACCTGCCATGCTCCAAAGTATGGTCCCGCCTGCGAAATATGTTTATGCGGGCGAGGGTAAGTTTACATCTCCCGATGGGAAAAATACTATTTTCTTTTCGGAAGTCAAAGACGGACTTACTTTTATCCAATGCAACTTCAATATCGATTTGCCCGGAGTTGGCATTGTCGTCTGGAAAGCCTTCAACTTCCAAAAACTCAGCAAAAATCCAATCAGCGCGGAGGTTGCCGCTGTTTGGGAAAAAAGAAAAGGCAAAAAGTATATTTTGGCAGATGAGCTGCCGACATCGGGGGTCTTGCTGAATCTATCGACCCCACATTCGGAGATCAAGTTAGATATCAATACTGAATACGGTTATGTAAACGGCGCGAAAATCATAAACGAGAATTTTGCCAAGAATGTGCTCTATGCCCGTGATATATTTGACTGCGTTTTTTATACCGACAACGGCGACGAGTACCTTATCGCCAGAAACCAGCATCACATCGACAGCGACGCGATCCGTGAACCGTGCGCCGATTTTTCTGCCGTTACTATAGCGGATAACGGATTAATCAAGTATTTCAAAGTCGGCGATGAATTGGCGGGTAAAACTATAACGGTAACACTACCCGCTGATGCCTCTTTTGCCGTATATAGCGCAATACCGGCTGAACCAACGGAAAGTACGGAAAGTACAGAGAGTGCGGAAGGCACAGAACCCGAAACCCCCGAAGAACCCGCAGCCCCTCCCACGCCGCTTAAACTTCTCACTACAGTCACGGGGAACAAGCCGATACAGCTTGAAAAAGGTGATTTGCTAATGTTCTGCGGTGCAGCCGGGAGCAGGTTTGATATTAGTTTATTCAATTAGGAATTAGGAATGAGGAGTTAGGAGTTGATTCCCCTCTGGGGAGGGGTGGCGCGGAGCTACGGGGTGGTTCTGCGAGGCGAAGCCGAGCAGAGAGTTCCCCCGCAGGGATTAACAAGAAAAATCAATTTACATAAGGAGAAATGTTATGAAGAAGAAACTATGTTTGGTGATGTCCGTATTATTGCTTGTGAGTATGTTTGCGGTGGCTTGCAAAACTGAGGAGCCGCCTGAGCTGCTGCCTGATGAGCCGCTTGTTGAGGAAGGGCGGGGTGATGTCGTTATATCAATCAATGGTGATATTTCATCTTTTGACCCATTCCATCAAATGCTTGACGCTGATATTATCGTGTACAGGCAAATCTACGACACATTACTTTATCTTACTCCCGACCGCTCCATCGAGCCGCGTCTTGCCGAGAGTTATACTGTAAATGACGACAGCACTGTCTTTACGTTTAAGCTAAGAGACGATGTGAAGTTTCATAATGGCGAAATGCTTCAGGCAAGCGATGTGGTGTTTTCTCTCAATCACTATATGGAATCACCGTTTCTATCCGCATTTGTGGGCGGGATAGCCGATGTGCAGGATGCCGGGGATAATACCGTTGTGGTCACGATGCATGAGCCAAACGCGCCGTTTCTTGCGTATGCGGCAGAGATCATCAGCATTGTCAGTGAGAAAGCCATAACCGAGGGCGGAGAAAACTATGACGACGCGCCCGTGGGTACCGGCCCGTACAAGTATGTCAGTTACGCACGCGCCAATCAAATCGTGTTTACGAGAAATGAGGATTATTATAGGGGTGTGCCGCCGATAAAGGATCTTACATTACGTGTCATGCCTAATCCTTCGACTTCTGTGATTGCGCTCCGGGCAGGGGATATTGATTTCAGTATCGTAATGGCGGCGGATTACGCGACGGTTTCGAATGATTCCAGTTTCAATATGGGCGTCTATCCCAGCTTGATAGCGGAATATGCCATCTTGAATCATGCGGCGGATACATTTGATGATGTGCGTGTCAGGCAAGCCATCAACTACGCTATTGACCGCGAGTTTATCTTGGAATCTACCGCCGAGGGTTTGGGGCGCGTTGCAAAGAATATGCTGCCGCCCGGCGTTTTGGGTTACTCCCCGGCGATTGATATAGATTATGACTATAATCCTGAAGCAGCATCTTCACTTCTGACACAGGCGGGGATATCCATACCGTTTGATATAGGGAAGATAATCACGATCGAACCCTTCGCGCTTACATCGCAGATAGTTCTTCAAAATCTTGAAGCTGTCGGATTAACCGGCACTATCGATGTGATGGAATTTACACGCTTTAACGAGAGTTTGATGACAGGTGATTTCGCTATAGCCTGCGTACAGCTTGGCCTCACATCAGACCCTGATTCTTACTCAAATCTCCTTACCCCCGAAAATATCGGCGGCATGAACTTTGCGGGTTATGATAATCCAAAAATGACGGAGCTGTTTGATAAAGGGCGCGCAACGGCTGATATAGACGAACGCGTTGAGATATATAATGAGCTGTTTATTATAGCCGGTCAAGACGCCGCATACGCGACACTCTTTTTCCCCGAGTCTCATTATGCGTGGAACAAAGACCTAAAAGCCCCGCATAACGTGTCGTTTCATGTGTATGATATGAGTTGGTAGTTTAGGGATTAGGATTTAGATACTTGTTTAAGTCTGGATTGCCGCGTCGCTGCGCTCCTCGCAATGACGGGGTTGTAGGATTAGGAATTGCTTATGCATAAGTATATATTAAAACGTTTGCTATTATTGATTCCTACGTTGCTTGCGGTGATACTTGTTGTCTTTACCGTCTTGGCGCTGACTCCCGGTAGTCCCGGACGGACTATGTTGGGGCCTATGGCGGCGCAGGAGGATGTTGACAGGCTTAACGATAGGCTTGGTTACAGCAGGCCGTTCGCGGTGCGTTTTGTTGATTATGTCGGCGGTATCATTGTTGGTGATTTCGGCAATTCATACAGCACGGGGAAACCGGTATTTACAGAGATTTTCGCCCGTTTCCCCACAACGCTGATCATTGCGGTGATAGGTGTCGCGGGGGCTGCGCTGATCGGGATTCCGATCGGCGTGCTTTCCGCTGTCAAACAATACTCGATAATTGATGGGTTCAGTACCGCAATGGCGTTACTGCTTGCCGCTATCCCCGGATTCTGGCTGGGTCTTATGCTTGTGCTTTTCTTTTCTCTGTATTTAGGTTGGCTCCCGGCAACCGGCATCGGGACATGGCGGCATTATATCTTACCCGCTATCACGATAAGCCTGCCCGGAGCCGCATGGATATTACGCATGACACGTACAACCATGCTTGAAACGATTCGGCAAGACTATATGCGGATGGCACGGGCAAAAGGCGCGACTGAAAAACGGGTCATATGGGGTCACGCGCTCAAAAACGCCTTGCTCCCCGTCATAACATCGCTTGGGATGGGTTTTGGAAGTATGCTCGGCGGCACGATTCTTATAGAATCCGTTTTCGCGATGCCCGGCCTCGGAACATTGGTCGTTAATGCTATCCGCAGTAAGGACGTACCTGTCGTAATGGGTTCGGTCATCTTTTTAGCCGCGCTGTTTTGTATTATCATGCTAATAGTTGATCTCATATACGCATTTGTAGACCCGAGAATAAAAGCAAGATATTCAGGCAGCTTACGGGGGGCTAGGGGTTAGTTCATTCAATTAGGAATTAGGAATTAGGAGTTAGGAGTTACCCGGATGACTGACGCAAAACGAGAGCTGCGAAAAAAAAGGAATATTCAGCGAAAAGAGACTTGGCGTAGGCTGCGGAAGAATAAGCTTGCTATGGTGGGGCTTGTAATTTTTGCGATTTTTGCGTTGACTGCGATTTTCGCTGATGTGATTGCGGATTATGAAACCCAAGCGTTGGCAATGACACGTGACAGATTGGAAACGCCATCTGCCGAGCATTTGTTTGGTACTGACGTGGTCGGGCGTGATGTTTTCGCCAGAGTAGTGCATGGAGCGCGTATTTCGCTCAGTATCGGTCTTTCAGTGACTGCTATTTCTTTGATTGCGGGCGGTTTTATTGGAGCCGTTGCAGGGTATTTTTGCGGGAAAATAGATGAAATCATCATGCGTGTAATGGATATACTGATGTGTATTCCGGCAATTCTTCTTGCGTTGGCTATCGTTGCGGCATTGGGAACCACCATCTTGAACTTGCTTATCGCGATATCGATTGCAACCATTCCCGGATATGTGCGGATCATCCGTTCGGCTGTTTTGACCGTAGCGGGGCAGGATTTTATCGAAGCGGCGCGTTCATGCGGAGTGAGCACTATGGGTATTATCACAAAAAGCGTTCTGCCAAATGCGATAGGCCCGATCATAGTGCAAGCCACAATGTCTGTCGCCTCTATGATTCTGGCCGCCGCAGGGCTTAGTTTTATCGGAATGGGTGTCCCGCCAACGCAGCCGGAATGGGGCGTAATGCTCAGTGATGCCGGGGCGTATATGGAGAGTTACCCGCATTTAGTGATTTTCCCCGGGTTAGCCATAGTCCTTTCCGCGTTATCGCTTAATCTTTTAGGCGATGGCCTACGCGATGCATTGGACCCGAGGCTGAAATAGTTCATTCAATTAGGAGTTAGGAGTTAGGAGTTAGGAGTTGCCCTGCGGGGGTTAGTCACTTCTTTTCGTCTGGATTGCTTTGTCGCTACGCTCCTCGCAATGACGGGATTGGTTAGGGAAATTCCCCTCTGGGGAGGGGTGGCACCGCAGGTGACGGGGTGGTTCTGCGAGGCGAAGCCGAGCAGAGATCCCCCGCGTTAGGCTTTAAGGATTGCGTATGGTAAACGAAATACTGAATATTCAAAACCTATATGTGGAGTATAAGAGCGGGACTGAGACGGTTTGCGCTGTTAATGGGATCGATTTGAAACTCCATAAAGGCAAAACGCTTGGGATAGTGGGGGAGACCGGGGCGGGAAAAACTACGACCGCGCTCAGTATTTTGCGGTTGCTACCTGAACGAGTGGGGCGAATAGCATCAGGCAGTATTTTGTTTGATGGTGAAGATTTGCTCCAAAAGACCCCTGCCGATATGCGGGTCATACGCGGCGGACGTATCAGCATGATTTTTCAGGACCCCATGACCAGCCTGAACCCCGTACATACGATAGGGCGGCAAATCGCCGAAGTTATTGAATTGCACAGTCACGGCGACCGCAAACAGATGGCGGTAGGCGACAGGGTTGACGAAATTTTAGAGCTTGTGGGTATACCCGCTCACCGTAAAAATGAATACCCGCACCAGTTTTCCGGCGGGATGAGGCAGAGGGTCGTTATAGCCATTGCGCTTGCCTGTGACCCCGAATTACTTATCGCCGATGAACCAACTACGGCTCTGGATGTAACAATACAGATACAGGTGCTTGCCCTGATGGCGGAACTCAAAGAGAAATTGCAGACTTCCATGATAATGATCACGCATGATCTGGGCGTAGTCGCCGCTACCTGTGATACCGTTGCTGTCATGTATGCGGGTGAGATACTCGAAACGGGAACAGTTGAGGACATTTTTGAAGGCGCGGAGCATCACCCTTATACAAAAGGATTGTTTGAGTCTATACCAAAATTGAGCGGAGATGAAAAACGCCTTCGTCCGATAGACGGCTTGATGCCGGACCCGACCGATTTGCCAAAAGGTTGCGTCTTTCATCCTCGCTGTCCGTTTTGTATGGATATATGCAAGACAGATCCGCCCGTTTTGAAGGAATCAAACGGGCATATGATACGGTGTCATCTAGGGGTTAGGATTTAGGGATTACTATATGTCGCTTTTGGAAACTAAAAATCTGAAAAAGTATTTTAAGACTCCGTCGGGGATGCTTCATGCTGTGGATGATGTGTCTATTTCTATTGGGCATGGCAAGACGTTGGGCATCGTGGGGGAGTCGGGGTGCGGGAAGAGTACGTTAGGGCGGACTGTTCTGCGTCTGATTGAGGCGACTGGTGGCGAGATTTTGTTTGACGGTAAAGATATCAGGCAATATAATAAAAAAGAGATGAAACAGGCGCGGCGGAATATGCAAATCATTTTTCAAGACCCGTATTCATCACTCAATCCGCGCAAATGTGTACTTGAAATAATCGCGGAACCCATGCTCGCCGCAAAAATATTAAACAAAGCAGAGGCTTATGAAAGGGCGGCAAAACTCATGGATACAGTGGGGCTTGCGTCCCGTTTCGCGTTTGCGTACCCGCATGAGCTTGATGGCGGTCGCCGACAGAGGATCGGTGTTGCTAGGGCGTTGGCGCTAAACCCAAAATTTATCGTTTGCGATGAACCTGTTTCGGCGCTCGATGTCTCGATTCAGGCTCAAATTTTGAACCTGCTTATGGATATTCAGGATGAGTTGGGGCTGACCTATATGTTTATCACGCATGATTTGAGTGTTGTGCGTCATATCAGTGATGAGATAGTCGTAATGTATATGGGCAAATGTGTTGAACAGGCTGAAGCCAAAACGCTTTTTCAGTCGCCGCGCCACCCATATACCAAAGCCTTGCTCTCCGCGATACCGGAGCCATCGCTGCGAGCGAGGGATATTTCCCGAAAATTGCTTTCCGGCGAAGTCACAAGCCCCATTTCCCCACCGCCGGGATGCCGCTTCGCCCCGCGTTGCCCTGTCGTCACAGACAAATGTTACGGCGCGGAGATTCCGTTTGAAGATATAGGAGATGGGCATAAGGTTGCGTGTGTTGCTAGGGGTTAGGGGTTAGGATTTAGGATTTAGGGGTTAGGAGACGGGGGATAGATTCTTCACTGCGTTCAGAATGACATTTTATTAGTTAGGAGGCGGGCTATGTGATTCCGGAAAGCGGAGCATGGATGCGGAGCGAGCCTTTTATCGCATGGATGACGATAATGGGCGGTGGAGGAACACATAGCTCGGCGACGGATTCTTAAAAGTTAGGAGTTAGGAATTATGATTAGTGTTAATAATTTGAGTTTGAGTTTTGGTGGGACTACGTTGTTTTCTCGTGTGGATTTGCAGTTTACGTCCGGGAATTGTTATGGTGTTATCGGCGCGAATGGGTCGGGGAAGTCTACGTTTTTGAAGATTCTTTCCGGTGAGCTTGATTATACAAGCGGCAGTGTTGATATTAAACCGAAATTGCGGATGTCGTCCCTCAAACAGGATCAGAATATGTATGACGAGTATTCTGTTTTAGACACGGTCATTATTGGCAATCCGCGCCTGTTTGAATGTGGCAGGGAGAAGGACGCGCTGTACAATAAAGAGGATTTCAGCGATGAGGACGGCATCCGTGCCGCAGAGCTTGAAGAAGAGTTCGCGGAGTTGGGCGGTTGGGAAGCTGAGTCAAATGCCTCGCAGCTTTTACAGGGGCTTGGGTTGCCGACAGCCCTGCACGATAAACAAATGGCCGATATGGAGCCGAGGCAAAAAGTTAAGGTGCTATTGGCGCAGGCATTGTTCGGGACACCCGATATCATTCTGCTCGACGAGCCTACAAACAACCTCGATGTCGCGTCTGTTGTTTGGCTTGAGGATTTTTTGATGGACTATGAGGGGACGCTTATAGTTGTCTCCCATGACAGATATTTTCTCAATACTGTTTGTACTCATATTGTGGATATTGATTTTGGCAAAATAAAGATGTATGTGGGTAATTATGATTTTTGGTATGATTCAAGCCAGCTCTTTCAAAAATTGCTGAAAGAGAAAAATAAGAAAAACGAGGATAAGATACGGGAGCTTGAAGAATTTGTACGCCGATTCTCCGCGAATAAATCTAAATCACGGCAGGCGACATCACGCCGCAAGCTGATAGAGAAGATAGCTATCGAAGATATGCCCGCGTCTTCGCGCAGATATCCGTGGGTAGGTTTCAAAGCCGACCGCGAACCCGGCAAGGATAGGCTGTTTGTGACAGAGGTCTCAAAGACTATCGACGGCGTGAAGGTTTTGGATAATATCAGCTTTATCATGGGTAAAAATGACAAAATCGCGTTTATCGGCGAAAACGAAAACACGATTACAACAATGTTTAAGTTATTGGCGGGTGAGATCGAACCGGACGAGGGGGAGATAAAATGGGGCGTCTCGACCACACAGGCATATTTCCCAAAGGATAACTCGGAGTTTTTTGACGGCAGTGAAGATGAGCTGATTGACTGGATTCGCGATTTTTCCGAGGATAAGAAAGAGAGTTATCTGAGGACATTTCTGGGGCGGATGCTCTTTACCGGTGATGATGTCTACAAGTCGGTGAAGGTGCTCTCCGGCGGCGAGAAGGTGCGCTGTATGCTGTCAAAACTGATGCTTTCGGGCGCGAGTATATTGATGCTTGATCAGCCGACAAATCACTTAGACTTGGAAAGCGTCGCCGCGTTGAACAATGGATTGATGGATTTTAAGGGTAATATCATCTTCACAACCCACGACCATCAACTGATTCAGACCACCGCGAACAGAATCATCGAGTTCAAAGACAGCGGCATAATCGACCGCGCGATGACATATGATGAATACGTCGAGGCGATGAGAGGGGAACCGGTCAGCTAAATCTCAGGCTGATATCCAGTGCTTTGACGGAATGGGTGAGAGCGCCGATGGATATGAAATCCACGCCTGTTTCGGCGACGGATTTCAGGCCGCGTTTATCAATATTACCGGAGGCTTCGGTCAACGCGATGTCCCCGATTATTCCTACTGCGTCTCTCATCATATCGATCGGCATATTATCAAGCATGATGATATCCGCTCCGGCTGAAATCGCTTCACGGACTTGCTCGAGCGACTCCGTTTCAACTTCGATTTTGAGCGTGGGCGGGCAGTGGAGCCTGACGAGTTTGACGGCGTTTGCGATGCCGCCCGCTGCTTTTATGTGATTGTCTTTTATTAGTGCTCTGTCAGACAGATTAAATCGGTGATTTGAACCGCCGCCGCAACGGACGGCGTATTTGGCGAGTGCGCGAAATCCCGGAAGTATTTTGCGCGTGTCTGTGATTTTCGCGTTTGCCCCCGCAATCTCGTTTACCGCTTTTGATGTCGCGGTTGCGATTCCGGAAAGATATTGGAGTATATTGAGCGCAGTCCGTTCGCCCATAAGTATTGCTTGGGCGGAGCCGCTTATTTCCGCAATGACGGCGCTTGGGTTTACGAAATCCCCATCACGAACGAGGGCTGTCATTTTTACGTCTTTATTTAGCAATTCAAACACACGCGCCGCAATATCTACCCCGCATATCACGCCTGAATCTTTTGCAATAAATACCGCGCTTGCAACGGAATCTTCGCTCACACATGAACTTGTGGTAACATCTCCCGTGCCGATGTCTTCATCAAGCGCGGCGAGCAAGAAGTCGTCAAGGTTATATTGTTCGAGGTTCATAATTTGAGTTTCTCCAAGATTTTCTACAGAGTTTATCCTGAGCCGCAGGCAAAGATTCTTCGCTTCGCTCAGAATGACATGGGGTTAGAGCTTTAATGACGTATATGATTGTACCATATGCCGACATTGGAGACAAGCTGCCGGTTCTGTTATATCCTAATATCCTGCGGGGGAACCCTCTGCTCGGCTTCGTCTCGCAGAACCACCCCGTCACTCCGTGACACCCCTCCCCAGAGGGGAATTTTCCCTGCGGGGGAATTATTTCCCTAACCACAACTCCTAACTCCTCATTCCTAACTCCTAATTAAATGAACTAACCCCTAACACAAGAGGATAATCTTACATGATAATTACAAACAATGAAATCCAAACTGAGCTTGAAGGTGAGAGGCTTGCTTTTAACCTCAAAGCGGGCGCGGTGATTGCGCTGTATGGTGGGCTTGGTGCGGGGAAGACCGCTTTTACTCGCGGGATTGCGCGTGGTCTGGGTATTAGCGAATCTGTTTCAAGCCCGACATTTACTATCGTAAACGAATACACGGGAGATATCCCGCTTTTTCACTTTGATATGTATCGCCTTGAATCTGAAGCGGAGCTTTATGATATCGGGTGGGACGACTATCTCGATAGGGGAGGCGTATGTGTGGTGGAATGGAGCGAGAAGGTGCCTTCCGCATTCCCGAAAGGGGCTATTGCGGTGAAAATAGAAATCTTGGACGAAAATAAACGTAGTTTGGAGATATGTTGAATGAAAATCCTCGCTTTGGAGTCTTCCGCGAAACCTTGTTCTTGCGCTGTAGTATCAGGCAATACACTGTTAGGGCAGTATTTTCAAAATACAAAACTCACCCATAGCAGGACATTACTCTCTATGACCGAGGCGTTGCTCAAAAATCTTGAAATGTCACTCGCGGATATTGACTTAGTAGCCGTTTCACGCGGTCCCGGTTCTTTTACCGGGGTTCGTATAGGTGTTTCCGCCGCGAAGGGGCTTGCTTGGGGTGCGGATATACCGATATGTGGTGTTTCGACTTTGGAAGCGATGGCTTATCAAACAGTTGGTTCGTTTTTTTCTGCTGACATGATGCTTAAACATTCCGCTGATACCGTGTCTAAGTTGTGTGCCGCCGACTCCGCGCTATCCGTTTTTAACACTAACTCATCTACTCTCATCTGCCCCGTCATGGATGCCCGCCGCGACCAAGTCTATAACGCGCTCTTTGAATATCATAATGATAAACCGCGCAGATTATGCGAAGACCGCGCACTTTCGCTTGAGGAACTGGCAGGGGAGTTGAACAGCAAAAACGCACCATGCCTGTTGGTGGGCGACGGCGCGGATATAAGTTATGAATATCTAAAATCAGAAGGGGTTGACTGCCATGTCGCTCCGATGCTGATGCGATATCAAACCGCCTACGGTGTCGCGCTTTCCGCCGCTGACAACAAAGCGATTTCGGCAATAGAGCTCGAACCAAGCTACCTCCGCCCCTCACAAGCGGAACGAATGAGATCTGCTACTCCCAATAACTAAACGTGAGTCGTGGCTACGGCATTTCAACGTAGCGAAACGGATTTATATCAACAAACGTTTCAACTCCTCATAAAAGTTTTCACGCGTCCCCGCCAAAACGACAACGACAAGACGGCGGTTTTCTTCATATATTCGATACGCAAGCTCATAATATACGCCGTTGTGTTTAACATCGTACCCATAGATTCCACGTAAATCTCCGACCTTCCGCGTTCCAATATAGGGGTCCTTTTTCAATTCGTCAATAGCAGTTTTGAAAGTCGCAAGCAGCCGCTTGTCCTTGATTTTCTTGAAATATCGCTCTGCGGGTTTGGAATAGCTTATTTCATACACTCGGACTACTCCTCTCCAAAAATATCTTTTGTCGTCGCACCCTTCCGTTTACCCATTGCAATTTCATCCGCTTCATCAATCAGCAAGCCAATCGCTTTTTTTATGTTTTGGTGAGATTGCTCAAATTTGGTGATTAATTCCTCGCCGTGGTATCCTTGCGACACCAAATCTTTCAATATCTCCATCGTAAATCCATCATCAGTTTTTGCAAGTGGGCGTAATACAACGGCATCGTTGGTAAGAAAACACTCAACATCCTTGCCGAATTGCAATTTCTCATAGAACTTCAAAGGAATTGTAATCTGCCTTTTGCCTGTCACTGTGATTAGTTTCCGCTCTGTAATGGGATTTTCTATACTATACATAATGTTAGCACCACCGTTCAAACGAGATTCCTAGTTACCTAATATCATTGTATCAAGGATATTGAAACGTGTCAATCATTTTTTCCGGCAGATAGGTTACATTGTAAAACGCAACCATAAAAACTACTAAAACACACGGCGACCTATGCGCGGGTCGCCGTGTGAATACTTTAATATGCCTCTCTCTGCTGTTCGGGGCGTTGTGGATTCGCCACTCATCTTAACCGCTCATGTGGCGATTCTTTTTGCAATTACAAGTTTATATACTACTCCGGCTATAAGTGCCATGATGGTATATATCGCAAAGTTGTGAAGAAGGAAAGTTGTCGCCCATTCAGAACCAGAGAAATACGATTGTTCTATAAAATCTATATATGCAACAACGCCCACTCGCAAGATGAAAGCGATAAATTGACTTAGTGGATAGAACCATATGTTTTTATATTTGGACTTAAACGATATAACGCATACAAGAGCGGCTAGAACAAGTGCCACGCTAGTCAAAGCAATACTGTAATTAAAAAAGTTTATACGTATATTTAAGGAAATCATATTAAATAGAAATCCAAAAATTATGTTAACTAATGACCAGATAAGTGTTTTACCAATAAAACCGATAGGTCTGTAACCAGCATTTACTTCCGCCTCTAGCTTTCTCTCCATAACACATCTATATATTACACCTGCAATCAGTGCCGGAATGATATATATAGGAAGAATTCGCGAAATAATTGATAAATGTCGGATATAGTTAAAACCAATAAGTTCACCTCCCCAAGGTATAGAACGCCCAACAAGCAGAACCACTATACCCAGATACACACCAAAAACGACAAGATGGCTCAATAGATAAAACCATATGTTTCTACGCTTGAACCTAAAAGATATGGCACACACAATAGTAGCTAATATAATTGCTGTGACAGCCGTAGCTATTATATAAGTAGTGTTGATAAACGGACCCTCAAATACCCAATATACTGCAACCATCACTAGCATATTTACTAGTGACCAAATAAAGGTCTTACCGAACAATCCGCTCGACCTGTTACTTACTTCATTGTTCATGTCAAGCTCCCTAATAAAATATTAGTCGATAACCCGGAGAACCTGTCTCAGACCAGACTCAATTACTCTGCCTCAAAATTCAGCAGATAGTGATTGTTATACCGCTCAAGAGAGAATGGGTAATCTTCTGCAACAACACTGTCTTCAGACAAGTAGATTTTCTGCACTGTAATATCTGGAAAATCCAAAAACGCTTGCTTCAAGCGGACATCCTATCAATCCATATGCACCAATGCGGATACTTTTCGCAAATCGGCGGTGACTTCAAAATTTTATTGAAATTTTCATCCCTATGAATCATAATAACCTACCTCAGAACGGTTCGTCAAGAGGTGACTTTCATGGGTCAATTAGGATGCCGATGCAGATTATGGACTCTCATCATCAATTCTACATAATATTCCATCAGCTTGTGATGATAACGGTTTGTGTGGTGGGATCCCAAACGACTTCTGCCCCTAAGGATTCCGCGATAAATCTGATTGGAACCATAATTCTGAAAATTCCGCCTCCCAAAAGTACCGCCGGTTGGTCAATGGTTATGACCTGACCGTTGACCGTCGCCGAGGTGTCGCCAATGGTCAGATTTATCACGGTGTCGCCTTTTTTTGCCGTAACTGTCTGCGTCGCCTGATTCCAGTCAACAGTCGCGCCGAGTGCCTCAAAAACCGCACGCATTGGAACCATGACCCTTTGGGACATGAAGCGCGGCCACGTGTCGAATTCCAATAGGAGCCCGTCAAAAAGCACACTAATATATTCAGTGACCCTGACGGGGGAAAGGCATAATATCGGCGTACCGTCATCTTCGTAATAGCCATACACATGGTCTCCCCATGACCATACGCTCCCATCCGTTTTTTTTACGGCATTGTTACCCCAAAATGTAGCCACATCACCCATGATTCTTACCGGCGAATGGCGGTCTGTCGTCGTGCCGTCGCCTAGCTGCCCCCGGTCATTGCGCCCCCACGCCCATAGACTCCCATCTGTCTTTAGTGCCAAGCTGAAATCAGTCCCTAGGTTAACGTCGGCCACGCCATCCATGACTTTAATAGGCTCATCCCAATCAATTCCCGTGCCATCGCCAAGCTGACCATACTCATTTGAACCCCATGCCCAAAGGCTGCCGTCTGTTTTTATCGCAAGAGTGTGTGAGGGGCCGAAAGCCATTGTTGAATAGGAGTTTTCTGTCGCTAACGCGGATAACGGAAACATGACGATTTGCGCGATTATCAAAACGATACCGATTGCGCTCACAGTTTTTTTCATGATTATTGCTTTTCCTTTTCAATAATACTCGGATATCGTCATTTCCTATTGTAGCAGACAATTTGCAAAACACAACTGATTTTCAAGGTATTGCTTTGACCCATGAACGCGGGTGGCAAATTATTCAGCGGTCATTTAGAGCGTACGGCGACCCATGCGCTGGTCGCCGATGTTGTTCGGTGTTCGATAAATATTCCGTGAGATTCACGAATACAGAAATACTGTCTTTGTGCCTGAATCCCACTCAATATTTACACCAAGTGTTTCCGAAACAAGCCGGAGACTAACAAATATCCTGCCATTATGAGAAAACATCGGTTGGTCGATATATGCCTCACTGTCGGTGCCTGTATTCAATGTGTTTCCGAGTGTCAAAACAATCACATCATTGTCTTTTGTAATTGTTACTGTTTTGTCGGTTTGGTTCCAATCAACCTCCGCGCCGAGCGATTCAGCCACGCCTCTTATTGGAATATACGTTCTATTATTCACTATTCGCGGCGGTATATCGAAGTCTATATGTTCCCAACCGTCAAGGATTACCACGACCTCATTTAGCGTGATTTCAACAGGTACCGGTGAAACGGAATTGGCAGGTGCGCGAGTGCCTAACTGCATAAAGGTGTTATTCCCCCAAACCCAAAGAGTTCCGTCAGTTTTTAGAACCATTGTGTGTTCGGTTCCGCTTGAAACTGATGAAACGTTGTCGAGGAACTTCGTGGGTGCATAGTATAAGTCAATCTTTGTGCCATCGTCCAAATCACCTATACCATAATTACCCCATGCCCATAAGCTGCCGTCCGTCCTTATCGCCCTGCTGCCGGAAACAGCCAAAACGTCATCAAGGATTTTAACCGGCGAATGTCTTTCTATTCTCGTACCGTCGCCAAGCCTGCCATCGTAATTATATCCGAATGCCCATAATGTGGCATCTGTCTTAACTACCATCGTGAAGGAATCATCGCACGATACCGATTTCACGTCATCCATTATTTTTATAGGAACACTCCGATTTGTTGTTGTACCATCACCAAGCTCCCCGCAGGTGTTACTCCCCCACGCCCATAGGCTGCCATCTGTTTTGACTGCCATAGTGTGACCAACAGCACCCGTTGAAACAGAAAGTACATTATCCATTATTTTGGTTGGAACACTTCGATTTATCATTGTGCCATCGCCAAGCTGCCCAACATCGTTAAAACCCCACGCCCATAAACTGCCGTCCTTTTTGATGACCATACTGTAGCCACTGCCTGCGGAAACGGAAACTACGTTATCCATTATTTTAATGGGAACAGTATGATTATTTGTCGTACCATCACCTAATTGACCTTCAGCATTAGAACCCCATACCCACAGGCTTCCGTCAGTTTTAATCGCCAAAGAATGACCACCACTCGTTGATACAGAAGTCACGCCATCCATTATCTTATGCGGCCATTCAAGAATACGCGCACCGTCTGTGAGTTGACCGATATCATTGTCTCCCCAACCCCAAAGGCTTTTGTCGGCTTTGATAACCATACTGACAAAACCCGTTGCTTCGACAAAAGAGAATAGCTCACTTGAAGCTAACGCGGTGGGCATGAGCGCAAAGACATGGGTTGCAATAATTATCGCGCAGAAACGCTTTATTACAGTAGACAGTTTTAGCATATCATTTAATAATACTTTCCATCAATAGAAATATAATAGTCGAATTTTTCAAGAATGATGGCGAAGTTGGTTGGTGTTCTTTCTGCCCATTCTGAATACGGCTCACCAATGTCATAATAAGGATCGGTGATTTCAAGATCAAGCGTTATTAAGGCATGGATAAAAGCACGATTAATATCCCGCATAGCCGGAGTTATGTATTCTCTCGTCAAAAACTCCTCAGAAAAAAGAGCATTAAACTTAGTGTAATAAGTGAGCATAAGATCATGATTGAACGCATATTTCAAATCAATAGGACCGATTTCTTCGGGGTACAAGAAACTATAGATAATCACGTTCGCGTCAATTAAAATCTCTTTTAGTTGAGCGGCTTTTTGCTCTTTTGTCAGAGCATCCCCATCTCGAACATAGACTGCGTTACGATCTGCATCCCAAGTTACCGTGGCTCCGAGATACTCAAAGAGAGACCGAATAGGTACCATCATCGTGTTGTCAATCACTTGCGGCGAAACCTTGTTTGTAACCTCGTCTCCGTTAATATGCAAGCGGTACATAGGGTACGCACTAGCCCCTATGCTCATAATGCATATCAAACCCACAGCCATTGACAATAAACCTAATATCTTTTTTTGAAACATTGTCTCTTACCCCTCTTTTTCAAATCATTTTTACATATTATATTACTCCCCGCATCAAAATGTGTCGTAGCGTATATTGTTGAATGTAACGATACTTTGCTCTCTTGTGTAATTCGCCAGAGGGCTGAACATTGGTGGGGTAACGCTTGTGCCGCTCATAATACCGTTGGCGCGAACGAAATTGATGCCATCCACAGCCCATACCGCCACTTTATCCATATCTTCAAAATCGGCAATTGGCAGATTGGTGACATCCGCGCCGATTGCCTTGCAGACATTCATGATCATTGTCGCCGCCTGTTGCCGGTCAAACTCCCCGCTTGGGTTGAATCTGCCGGGAGATGTCGCGGTCGGGGCAACTGTACCGTTTGTTATTCCGAGACGGTATGCGGCAAGGATATTTGGATCGACCGTATCACTGAACGTATGACCTGCTTTTGCAGGGTCGCCACGTTCTTCCACAATTTCAGATATGGGCTTTTGCAACACATATTCCATCCACTTTACCGCCATGCGGCAGAATTCCTGTCGGGTGATGATGTTTTTGTAATTCCCTTGAATGTCTATTGGGACAAAGCCTTTTTCTATTGCCGCTGTAATGCCTGAAACAGCCCATGCACTTGCACTGTCAAGCGGATCAGACGGAGTCGATGGTGTTTGTGTTGCTGTGGGGATTTTAACGCCATCCATAATTTTCACAGGCGTATTACGATCAGTCGTGGTGCCATCGCCAAGCTGCCCAAGACCGTTAACCCCCCAAGCCCATAAGCTGCCGTCTGTTTTTACTGCCATTGAGCCGTTCCGGCCTGCGGCAACTACGGCGGCTGCGTCCATTATTTTGACCGGGACACGTCGGTTGGCGTTAAACTCGCCGGGATTGATATTCGCGCCGTCGCCGATTTGGCCATAATCTGCCATTCCCCATGCCCATAGGCTACCGTCTTGTTTTATGGCTAACGTGTGTTGCCCTCCTAATGCCGCTGTTATCGCATCGTCCATCACTTTGACCGGAATCATGCTATCCGCGTTGTTATTGCCATCGCCGAGCATACCCCAACCACCTGTACCCCAAGTCCACAGGCTGCCATCTGTTTTTATTGCCGCTGTGTGTGATTGACCTGCGAAAACTGAGCTTACATCGTCCAAAACTTTCAGAGGCACCTTGCTGCTCGTGGTCGATCCGTTTCCAAATTCTCCTCTACTGTTAAATCCCCACGCCCATAGGCTACCGTCGGTTTTGATTGCCATTACATAGTGCCCTCCGGCAGAAACAGAGACAACATTATCGGTAATTTTAACCGGTGTGTTACTGTCAACGGTTGTGCCGTTTCCTAACTGGCCATATTCATTTCGCCCCCAAGCCCATAAGCTGCCGTCTGTTTTTACTGCCATTGTGTAATGTCCTTTTGCGGAAACACAGGCGACATTCTCCATTACTTTTACCGGTTCCAAACGTTGAGAGCGGGTTCCGTCTCCAAGCTGACCGTATCCGTTATGACCCCACGCCCACAAACTACCATCCGTTTTAATCGCCATTGTATGACTTGTTCCTGCGGAAACAGAAACAACATCATCCATGATTTTTATAGGTGTGGTAGTCGTAAAATTAGCTTCGCCGTTGCCGATTTCACCGTAAGGCGCAAAACCCCATGCCCATAGGCTGCCGTCTGTTTTTATCGCAAGGGCGTACATTTGTCCGAAAGTTATTGTTGAATAGGAGTTTTCTGTCGCTAACGCGGATAATGGAATTGTGACGATTTGCGCGATTATCAAAACGATACAGATTACTCTCGCAGTTTTTTTCATGATTATTGTTTTTCCTTTCAATAATACTCGGATATTGTCATTACGAAAAAATACACTATTCAATTACTATTTCTCTTTACAAATAAGAGCTTGATGATTATAATAAAAACGGTTAAGTAAAAATGGCGAAAATGGTTAAGTGAAAACTGCGAATACGGTTAAATGCAATCGTGGGAGCGACTCATATGGCGTTAACAGAAAACGGCTACCTACCAAGACTCATAGACGAGAAAATCAAAAAATACATGGGATTGTTTGGCGCACTATCTATAGAGGGGCCAAAATGGTGCGGAAAGACATGGACCGCATTAAACCACGCGGAAAACGTGGTGTATATGCTCGATCCCGAAAATAATTATGCAAACCGGGAAGCCGCGCGGCTAAACCCTGCTTCAATCCTGACAGGGGGGAAACCCCTTCTTATCGATGAATGGCAGGAAGTGCCGGGCATTTGGGACGCTGTCCGATTTGCATCAGACAGGACAAAGGAAAAAGGAATATACTTGCTAACGGGTTCAGCAACACCAAAAGAAGGCAGTTTTTCGCATAGCGGCGTGGGCAGGATAGGAAAAATAAGAATGCGTACAATGTCTTTGTACGAAAGTGGTGACTCGTCCGGCTTAGTCAGCTTGGCCGGACTGTTTCGAGGAGAACTGGTAAACACTGATATCTCAAGGCTAACACAAGATAAGCTCATTAGCCTTACAATTCGCGGCGGATGGCCGGAAAACATTACCACGCAAAAGGATGATGCCGGAATATTGCCAGAACAATACGTGGCTGCACTTGCGGAAACCGATATTTCAAACGCCGACAATACAAAACGGAATCCCGCATTGGTACTTCATCTGCTTGCTGCCATTGCACGGACAAATGTGACCTCCGCGAAACTCAACACGATTACCGCAGACGTGTCGGCACGTTTCGGCGGTGTAACAAGACAAACCGTATCAGATTATCTGTCCGCATTATCGCGGTTGTATGTTGTGGAAGAAATTCCCCAATGGTTTCCGGAGCTTCGGGACAAGCAACGTTTGCGAAAAGCTCCTAAAAGAATGCTTATGGATCCTTCGATAGCGGTAAGCGCATTAAAAGCGAGGAGCAATGACCTTGCAAGGGATCCACGCACGCTGGGAATGGTTTTTGAAAATCTCTGCTTGCGGGATTTACTGGTCTATTCGGATATAGCCGGAGCCAAAGTCAGCCATTATCATGATTTGAATGGTCTGGAGGTAGATGTAATCGTTGAAATGGATGCAAAATGGGCAGCTATTGAGGTCAAGCTTGGAGCCCATCGGATTGACGATGGGGCGGAAGCTTTGAAACGCCTGCAATCAAAGCTTGTTATAAAGGGAGCAGATGCCCCATCGTTTTTAGCCGTTGTCACAGGGGGAGGACCGCTCTACACGCGGGATGACAGTATCCACGTTATTCCAATTGATTGCTTGAAACCATAGTGCGTGTCAGGGGGACGGTTCTCTTGACAGATTCAATAGTGAAGGAGTAAGCCCGTGAACCTGTCAAGAGAACCGTCCCCCCTGACACGCTAATCAATCAGCTTGCGTTCCAATGCAATGCGTATAGCGTCTATATTATTGTTTGCGTCCAGTTTTATGTAGATGGATTGCAGTATTTTTTTGACCGTGTTTATGGATAAATAGCGGTTTTCGGCGATTTCTTCGCGTGAGAGGCCGTGGTATAGATCCCTCAGAACCTCCAACTCGCGGTCAGAGAGGGCGACGGTATCCTTTATCCTCATTTCACCTTTATAGGCGTTCATAATGACGGTTGCTTTTTTGACGTAAATCGACGCTTTGCGTTCCATTGCCTTCAGCCACTCTAGCGGGATATTGTTATCCGGCTGTGATGAGACCGCTGTGGTCAATGGGCGGAGATTTCTCCCAAGCTCAACAAAATGCATTTCAAATAAACCGTCAAACGACAGCGCGTACGCTTTTCGAAAATCATCCACCGCGCCCGTTGTGTCGCCCATGTGGTATTTCGCGACGGCTTTCAGCAAGGCGAGTGAGAGTTCGCCCAAGAAGAACCTCTCATGCGGCTTTCTGGGATATGAGTTGTTTAATACCGCAAGCGCCTGATTGTATTGTTTTGAGGCAATATGTGCCTTCACGCACACAATCAGCTCCCTTGTTGGGATATGAACTTCGGAGGTCGCTTCCTTTTCATCCATTATTATCCAAGACGATACAAAATTCTGGAGTCCGATTTGCGAGAAAAAGAAACCTGTAATCAAATCATACAGCAGCTCCGCACTCCAAAAATCAGAAATATCCAGACCTGCGCGTAGCTGTCTAAGCACTTCCCTAGTCAGCGGATAATCCCCTTGCAGAATTGAAATGCGAAGCAAGTAATGCAGCGCCATAGCTTCTATACTGTATTGTTTCCGCTCACGCGCCTTCAATACCGCTTTATGCAAATGGGTTTTCGCCAAATCAGGTTGATTCTTGTAAAAATCAAGTTCGCTCAAGACTAGGTCTTCATACCCGTAATACATACTGTGATGGCTTTTTTCAACAATAATCTCAGTCTGTTTCACGGCTTCGACAAATCTGTCAACTTCTTCCAACCCCGCCCCTTCGCCGACCAAACAAGCGAGAGACCTGACATCGGCAACAAAAAACGCGCCGGTGACTTTTCCCCGTGGGAGCGAACAGCGCTTAAAATACTCCCTCGATTTCGCAAAATGCTCCGGTGCTTTGTATTCATGCGAGACAGTGCAATTAAAAATATCTATATAACCAAGGTTACTGTAAGCACCGTATAATATCCGCAGAGCGATCGGCGTGTCTATTTGCTCCCATTTTGCGATAATCTCAAAAGCTTTTTTCTCGGCATCTTCATATTTGCCCATACCCGAGAGCAGCAGGGGTACAAAGAAGTTTTTGAGCAGCGAAATGTATAAATCGTCCGTCTTTTCTTCGTTTGGGTCTATACTGTCTATCACGGACAAAAAGTACGCGCAGGTATCATAAGGCAGCCTGAAAGGGTACGAATAAAGCAGTTCCACCATGCTCCGGTAATCCTGCGCTTTCGCCAAATAAAGAAAGGAGTCAATGCTGAAATCATTATCGGAACACCACTCCGCCGCTTTCAAATACGCGTCCTTGATTTCTTCACGGGACAGAATATGCTGTTTGCTTTTCAAAAACTCCCAATAGAGCGGCTGCACCCTGTCCGCACCGGTCATGCTGTCAAACCAAACAAATGATGCCAGTTGAGGAGCTTCGCGCAAGATAACCCCGCCCTTAAACGAATCCTGCAATACCGTCAACGGCAGATTTGATACCAATGACAGTTTTACAAGCAGTTGCTGAATATGCTCGGGAAACCCCTCCCACGCTTCGGCTTCCATCAACCTGAAAACGTTTTGTTTCATAGTCTCAAAAGCAAAATCGAGATTTGCGGGGTTTCTTTTTATCACTAGGGAAAAGAGTTGAATCGCAAATATCCAGCCTTTTGTTGCCGTCATAATTTTTGGCAATGTTTTCGCGGAAAACGGAATATCGCGCTGTTTTAGAAACTCCGCTGTCTCCTCGGAAGTAAATCGCAGCTCATCCTCGGTGATGATACTGACTTGCTGTTTGGCGAACAAGGGCAGCGCATTGATTTCAGGCTCTCGTCTTGAAATAATGATAACGCAGTTACCCGGAATCTGCATATATGCGCAGCGTTCCGCAAAGGTCAAGGCCTGTTTGGAATGAATCAAATGAAAATCGTCCAAAACGAAATAATTCTTGACCGCCCTGTATTCCATCGTCCTGAGTATTCCGACAAACTGCTTAAAACGGGCTAATGTGTCCGGAAACCCAAAGACACGCAGCTTATGCGCCAAATCCGGATTGTCAAATGAGACACTATGGATAATGTTGTCCCAAAAACGCGCTGTGATATTATCACCATCGGTCAACTGCACCCAACGGACAACAGCGTCTTCCTGCTGCTCAATATAGTTACGCACAGCCTGTGTCTTCCCATATCCGACACCCGCGATAACATAGAAAAGCTTGTTCTCGGACGCTTTTTCAAGAATCCTGTCAAGCCTCGGCCTCTGTGTGACATGAGAAGTCAAGAAAGTGTCAATCGCATTATTGTTTTTAGTAACATCCATAAATCTAAATCCTAACGCGGACAAGCCGCAATGCATAATTCGTAATGCATAATTCATAATTATTGTGTCTGCTTCACAGACGATTCAATTATCTCTAAAATCGTGACTTTTTTTGTTCGAATTTGAGAGATAACTACCTAGTCCCTAAAGTATTGTACCATGCAATCATTATATATACCAGTGGTAAATTGAATTGGTTGCATTGATGTGAAAAACTGCAATATTTATCATCACCGCCGATTAAACAAGCATCTGGATTCTAAAAACGCTTGATTTTAGAATCCAGATGTGTTTTTATTTGGGAACAGTGTTAAAAACGGTATGATTATGGTGCTATTCATTTTAGAAAGACTAAACAAAGGGCCGCAGCGACCGTGAGGTGTTCGCAGCACCATAGCGTGAGTGGTGATACAGAACTTTTTCAAGTAATTTTCTCGAAAATGATTGACAACGGACATGGCAATATGTATAATTTCAGTAGTGTTCGTGTTACAGATGCCCGCGTGGCCTGTGACCGGGAGAGTCCCTGCGGGGGCTCTCTTTTTTCAAAAGGAGGGTAACCCAATGCCAACACGAAAACCATTCCTTACCTATGAACAGCAGTTGGATATGCTGACAAATGAAAAGGATCTTGTCATTGGCAATCGCCAATACGCTGAGAAAATTCTAAAGCAGATTAGTTATTTCTCTTTAGTAAGCGGGTATAAAGAACTATTTAGGAATCCGACCACAAAAAAATACAAAGATGGCACCACATTTGAAGAAATTGTGGCTTTATATAAGTTTGACGAGAGTTTACGGGAACTATTTTTAAAATACCTTTTGGTCATTGAGCAGCAAATGCGTTCTCTGTTGTCATACTATTTCGCTGAAAACTACGGTGAAGATCAAAAACACTATCTCTCACAGACAAGCTACAATTATATCCCAAAACACGCAAACGGAATAAACAAGCTTATACGCACGTTGAGAGATATCGCATCCGATTCTACAAACTATTACTATATTACGCACCAGCGTAATAAGTATGGAAATGTGCCATTGTGGGTTCTCGTAAATGTGCTGACCTTCGGAAGCATAACGTTTATGTATCGGTATCTGCCACAGAAAATTCAGATTCCAATAAGCAAAAATTACGATAAGGTAAATGAAAAGGAGCTTATGCAATACTTACAGGTGCTAACAAAATTCAGGAATGTATGTGCTCATAATGAACGCCTTTTCTCGTATAAAACAAAAAACGATATCCCCGATACCAATCTTCATTTGAAACTCAGAATTCCTAAAAAAGGAACTCAGTATATTTATGGGAAAAACGATTTGTTCTGCGTCGTGATAGCATTGCGATATCTCTTAGAAAAAGATGATTTCAATCAATTTAAGGGAAGGCTTGGTCGAATTATAAGTCAATTTGTTTCCAACACCACTCATATAACTGAAATCGACCTGTTAAACAAAATGGGTTTCCCTTCAAACTGGAAAAGAATTACTGCATTTCGAGCATAGTTTCTTTTTTCAAAAAGCAAAAAACAGTTGAAAATGCATAGACGCTATGATAATATACCTTTCAGAAAGGCCAAACAAAGGGCCGCAGCGACCGTGAAGTGTTGCGAGCACATCACGGCGAATGTAGGGAACTCTGTTAAAAGCAACTGCCTACAAACACGGAATTACCCGCCGCTACGACGCAATCAGTATATCCGTTTTTTCGGATATTTTCAACCTGATTTGCCGTAGTGACGGTTGTGGTTATCGTGTACATAACGCTGATAACGTATAAAAACGTGAATTTAGCGCGTAGGCAAGGCATTAACGCCCCCTGCGCGCTTTTTGATTTGCTCTGTTATTTGAGTATAGCGGGGCGAAAATTGGCCTTCCGATAACGCCTTTTGGGGGCGCACCCGCCCCCAAAGGGGATTTTGGGAGGATTTTCGTATGTCTGAACAAGGCTATCAGGACTTTGTTTCGCGATTTGAAGATGTCTGCGCTCAATACGCAAATAAAACCGCCATTGTATATATGCGCAACGATGGCTCAAGGACGGAATTTACTTTCGGCAAAATTTCTGAGAGTGTACGCGTCGCAAAGAAAAAATTCGCTGACGTTGGACTACAGCCCGGCGACAGAGTTGCGATTATTTCGCCGCATACACCATTCGCAGTTATTGCCGGACTTTCGCTTGCGTATGCGAACATAACATCCGTACTCATTGACGCAGCACTGCCAATAGAAGAAATCAACCGTTTACTGGCTTTTTCCGATGTCCGGGCTGTGTTTACTACTCACGCCATATATGAAATTATTGACAGGAACACCATTGGCAGTATACCCGTGTTTGATTTGCCGCATAGTGGCGGGGAGTACGAAGTTTTTCCCGGTTCGGTTAAAATGGCCTCACACTCTGCGACTGTTGACCCAGACTTGGACGTAATAACAATGCTTTTTTCATCAGGTACAACGGCAAGCATGAAAGGCGTGATGATAACATATTGCTCAATTTCTCTATTATTGCCAATGTGGGCGCGCCTTGCGGGTATGGGTGATAAAACGCATTTCTTATCTGTACTTCCGTTTAATCATGTCGCAGGATATTCGTGCGTTATGGCTTTTTTTCTTAATCATTGTGAAATGGGGATGATAGAAAGTGTAGACGCAACAAAACTGTCAAAAGGGCTTCAAGATTATCAACCTACCCATTTTGCTATGATTCCACGTGTCTATGAAGTTATGGAATTAAGAATTAGGCAAGCTATAAACGAAAAAGGGAGCGTTGTCGCTGCAGTATTTTTGGCTCTCATGGGTATTTCGGGGTTCATACGTCGAACATTCGGGATTAATTTAGGAAAGAGTATTTTCAAGAGCGTAAACAAACAAGTTTTCGGCAGTAATATATATGCTCTTGCTTCAGGAGCGGTATCATGCAAAGAAAAAACTTGTGAATTCTTTTTGAAACTGGGGTTAGAATGGGCTAATACATATGCAACTACTGAAACCGGTGTGCCAATTTCAGCAACAGGCGTTTTCGACCGCTACCCATTAGCAACGGCAGGACAAATTAACAGATTCGAAGGTATTGATATCATAACAAACGCCCCCGATGAAAACAGTATCGGTGAAATACGGGTGAAATCTCCGTTGATAATGAAAGGCTATTTCCGTGACCCTGAACTGACCGCCGCTGCGTTTGACGAGGACGGATATTTCAAGACTGGAGATTTGGGTTATATTGACAGAAAAGGTTATCTCCATGTAACCGGGCGTATCAAAGAGGCTATACAAATTCACACAGGGAAAAAAGTCGCGCCGACAGATGTTGACAACTTTTACCAAAACTTTTTCCCGGATATTGCCCTTGCGTCAAGCGGCGTTCCGTGCAAGGGTGGCACTTATGACGAAATACATCTTTTTGTGGAAAAGGGTGAACTTTCAGCAAAGGAACAACAGGACTTCAGGGATGAAATTATGGAATTATCTTCGCAAGGCAGTACATTGTATCAAATATCAAGGATGCATTTCATTGAGAAACTACCTTTAACATCAATCGGCAAGGTAAAGCGATTTCACTTAAGGGATATCGCTTTAGGCGTTAATGAAAAAAGAAGCTAACGAGGTGATAATGTCACATATGAAACCCAGAAATATCGAAAACACTCAAGAAACCGTCTTGCGTATCATATCCGCGCTTACCAATGACAAAGAAACGGCATCAATCATTACGGCAGAAAGCAACCTAGAAAATGATTTGTGTTTAGACTCCTTGAAGATGTTAGAGATGTGCGTTGCGATTGAAAATGTATTCAGAATTTCAATAGAGAAGAAATTAGGGAACATTAAAACAGTGCGCGACATTGTGGCATTGATCGAAAGCAATGTCGCCATCAGCGATATTCAGTACAACATTGAGGATTACCCGCTCGTAAAAACAGAAAAACATATCCGGCGGCTGAAGCTGTTCATGCGGTTGTCCCGGCTTGCGTGGCGTTTTGATGTTACAGGGCTTGAAAACCTCCCGGCTGACGGGCGGTATATCCTCTGCCCGAATCATCAGAGTTATTTAGATTGCCTTTGGGTATGGACGGCAATCGGGCATAAACGCGTGGCGTTGACGAAAATATCCTGCCTCGCCGCCGAGGTTTTTCTGCCTTCAGAGTTCATGCTTGCCATGCTTGGCGGCATCCCGGTCGAGCGGAGTGGCAACACCATCCCTGCCATGAAACGCGCCCTTGCCTGTTTGCAGGGTGGATATGCCATGCTCATCCACCCGGAGGGGACGCGGACGAGGGACGGAAAAATGCAAGCGTTCAAAGGCGGCGCGGCAAAACTGGCTATCGACGCGGGAGTTCCTCTTATCCCCGTCCGTATAGACGGCGCGTGGGATATATTCCCGCCGCATAGGAAACGCCCAAAAGCCTTCCGTTTTGGCAGGCGTTACCCGATAAAAATATCGTTT
>Ga0099364_10002333_pt1 | contig 30421 bp, 15 predicted proteins | sample TergutTh196P3_FD_73070 | JGI IMG/M metagenome (GOLD analysis project Ga0099364, IMG submission 73070) | Microcerotermes parvus P3 segment gut microbial communities from Pointe-Noire, Republic of the Congo - Th196 P3 | ecosystem: Host-associated > Arthropoda: Insects > Digestive system > Gut ...
TAATTCTCTTGTTCTGTAATCAATGCTGTTTATTAATGTAAATTCTTCTAAATAACAATAATTTTCATCTAGAAATATATTTTTATAACTGAGTAACAGTTCCTCGTATTTTAATTCTATTTGCTTTTCTAAAATTTCATCAATTTGCATTTCATAATAAGCTATTAAAATATAATACTCATTATTTAATTCTTCAAGTTTACTTTCAATTTCAAATATTCTATTAAGGCAATTTTCTAATTCAGATATACCTTCTTTTAGGGCATCATTAATACTATTTAAATTGTTCAATTCATTTTCATATTCAATAATTGCCAATTCATATTCTTTCTTAGCGTTTTCCAAGTTCCTTAAAGTTTCAGCTTCTGTCGTTCTTTGGGAATTTGAATCAGTCGCATAATCATGAACTGCTGTTGCAATACCAGTCCTTTTTTCCCAGTAATTAACCATCATCTTGGCTTTAATCAATGCCATTTGATATTCATCAAGAACGAAATCTTCATAAAAAATGTTTTCATTTAATATGTCTTTCAAAGCTCCTGTTCCAAACAATGAGTCATAATCAATAATCATATTATTGTACATATCCAAACTACTTTTCTGAAAATTTAAATACGAATTATATGAATTATAAAATTCATTAAAGTATTCATGTGATGAAATATCAGGCAAAATTTCATTTATATCATTTATTAAACCAATATCTAAATTTGGGTTGATTCTTTCAAGCCAAAATATTGCATTGTCTTTTTCGATAAATGATGCGGAAACACAGGTAAAGTACATTTCAAGCAATGCTTGTGTTTTGTTAAACCCTGCTTCTGATCTTAAATCGATATTTATAATAATTTCATTCTTTAAAAAAGAAATTTCATTTTCAAGATTATTTGCATACTCAATAAATAAGGCTTCCCCTGATTCCAATAGTTTTTTTATTTCCAGTTCCCATCTTTGCCTCTCATTTTCCAGTGTCATAAATGCATTCAGCCAGGTTTCTTCTCCCTGTTCAAATAATCTTAAGGCATCCTGTTCCCATTCAATTCTCCTTATAAAAAATCTCTCTTCGGCTTCTTCCCAGATTTTAAGGCCTTTTTCAAACTGCTGTCGGTACATTTCAAGCCAATCCGAACCCATTAGGGCCATGTCGCCATTCCCGTTTGACGCCTCTTCGATCTTTGTCTGTAGATCAATTATCCCCCTGTCGCATACATTTTTTGCCTGTTCTATAAGGCTAGAGGCTATATAACCGGCTTCTTCTTTTTCGCTTCTTTTCCTTAAGCTATTTAAATCGCCTGTTCTTCTGGCGGTAAACAGCCTTTCTTCTCTTGAAATAATATTTTCAATTTCTTTTTTTGCTATAGATAGTTTTTTTATTGCCGCATTGGAATATATATTCTCTATATTTTCATAATCTTTTTCATCAAAATAATTTAATATCTCTATGAATTTATAATTAAAATCATCTGAAAATATTTCAAACAATTTATCATTATATTCATAAATTTCTTCATTCCAAAATTTAAGGTCTTCATTAAACAATCTGTCTTCATCCAGATAATAGGTATACCGTTTATGAACATTGCTTAAATTATTGTTCATTATAATAAAAAAATTTTCGGCTTCAGTTCCAAAGAAGCGCTTTAAAAGCCATTCTTCAAAACGGGATTCCAGTTCTTTTTCACTCCATTCCATTATAATTTTAGAAAATATTTCTTTTTCACCTTCTTCAAAAAACATATCGATTGTATGTATTTCCCAAGCATTTAAAGCCAAACCTATTCCTTTTCTGGCCTCATAAAGCCATTTTTCGGGATTTAATTCACGGTCTGCTTTATTAAAATGAAAGTTAAAAACACTATTATCAAAACCAATGATGGTTTGAGGGTTTATATAATTGTTATTTTGCGAAAAAACCTGAACTGGAAACAGCCCGTAAATAAAACTGCCAAGTATAAATAATGTAATTATTTTGTTAATATTATTCATATTATTTTCCTTTATTTGATTAATATATTTTTTGCTATTAACATAGCTGCCGGAATAAAAATTACTGCAAACACACATGAACTGCCCACTCCGGCTAAAGTTACGACAGACATGGTTCTGATAAATAAATTTGCTTCTTCTTTAAGGAACATGAACGGCAATGCCCCTATAATAGTTGTTATTGTCGTGGCTAATAAAACTGGTATATTTTTTCTTATTGCGCTATAGATAATATATTTGTTTAATTTTCTTTCTTTTTTTATTATTGAGTATAATCCATCTGCAATTAAAACCGATGCGTTAATTGTCATCCCGCTTATGGCTATAAAAGCACAGATCGTTGCTGCATTAAAAGGATAACCCAAAATTACAAAACACATTATTGGTAAAGCTATAGAGGGTAAAATTGAAAAAATTATTATTAGCGGCAGAAAAAACGACTCATTTACAGATGCCAATATCATATAACAGAATAATAATGCTATTAAAAAATACGCATAAGTTTTTATAAGCCCTTCTGCACTTTTAATCGCGTCCGGGTCAAATTCTATTGTATAACCCAAAGGAAGCTCCATTGTTTTTAATATAGCCATCACTTGGCTTTTAACGTATCTGGGGTCAAGTGGCTTGGTTACCAAGGTAATTGAAGCTGTTCTTTGGCGGTCTTCCCTTTTTATGTTTGATGATTCCAGGCTAATGACACTGCTTGTAATTTCACTAATATTTTTGGCAGAGCCATGTGCCAATAAATTCATTGTCTGATCTTTCGTTGGAATAATATTTATATCACTGCCAAGTCTAAGGCGAACATCTGTTTCGCTGTTATTTGAAATTCGCTTGTATATTACAGGCGCATAAACGCCTCGTCTGACCGAATCTGCTGTTTCGAAGAATGTAATGCCTAATGCCGCCAGTTTTTCCCTGTCTGGAAACAGTTCAAGTTTTTGCCTTTCATTTTTAAAATTTAGTATTCTTTCAGTTACAATATTACAGGCGTTTAATAAATATGCTGCTTCTCTTGCTGTTTCCTTGCATATATTGTCATCATTGCCAAATACTTTTAATTCCCAGTTTCTGTTTGCAGATGTGGATTCGGGAAAAAACAGAAATGCCCCTGGTATATTTATTTCTTGTGAATACTCTTTTGCCGTTAAATAATTTATAATGTTTTTATCAAATTTAATTAAAAATGAACCGGAACCGGTTCTTGCGGCAGTTTCTACATTAATTATTCCGTTTTTTGATGCAAGCTTTTCTCCAAATTCCGTCAGCAATAAATCTATTTCCTCTGCCATTAAATTTCCCTCGAATTCAATATGCGCATAAATTGAATCCCCTGATAAATTTCCTTCTGTATCAATCTTCATGAAAAACAATGAAGAAAAACCGATGGCCGAAAACGTCAGTGCTGTTAAGACAATAAGAGCGGGCCTATTCCCGCATAAAATTACCCCTTTTGAAATTAAACGGTTGAATTTTCTTTGTTTTGATTTTTTTGACAAAATATTCTTCGCAGGTTTTTTTTTGCCTGTACCCCATTGCAACAATGAGGGCAGGATAAGAAGGCTGACAATCAGGGCTGTAAAAGTTACTAGGGCAATTGAAAGGGCAATTATTCCGGAAATTCCTTTTATAAATAAAATTATTGGCAGAAGGGCAACGATTGTAGTTAATGATCCTGCAAAAAGAGGGCCTGCAAGCTGTTTAATGTTTTTTTGAGCGATAGTGTAATCATTGCAATTCTTTAGTTTTGCCGAGCAAATAATTACTGCATCGACTGCTGTCCCAATCCCGACAGACAAGCCTGCGAGGACGGGAATGCTTAAAGTTTGCCCGCTTATTGATATAAGGCCTGCTGAAATTAAACAAATTGAAGGAACAGATAAAGCGCAAAATATACCATTGTAATTGATTACCGATATTTCTTTTTTTCTTCTGCCTATAAAATATCCGACTATAGCCACTAAAACTGAACCCTGCAAAGCGGCAAAAAAAACTGAATTTAATGCATCTGATTCTTCGGAGCCCAAGTCTTTCGTAACTGTAAAGTCCACAGGCAATGACAGGCGTTTTATTTCATTATTTATATCTTCTGATAATTTACCAAGGTCGGCATCTGAACTTGATAATACAGAGATACCTGCCGCTTTTTTACCGTTAATTCTTGTGTATATTTCCGGCCTTCGTTCTTGTTCGCCAATATCAGCTATTTCTGATAAATTTACAAATCCTCCTTCTTTAATTGGAATTTTCATTTCAAGTAATTCATTTGAATTACAGCGTCCGTCTACGGTTATAATGAATTCTTTGCTTCCTTGGTTTATATTTCCGGCAGGAAACAAGAAATCGTTTTTGGCAAGATATTCCGCTATTTCAAAAGGCACAATTCCAAGGGCTGTAATTTTTTCCTGATCCAATGCGATTACCAATTCTTTTATTCCAATACCGGAGACAAAAACTTCCCCCACTCCTTTTAAGCTTTCCAATCTTGGCTTTAAAGTTTTTTCAATATCAAATAAAGGCATATTTTTGTTATCATCTATTGATACAACTGCCGACCAAACAGGAATCCTTGAGCTGTCATAACTTTGAATTTCAGGTCGCTGGGCAGATGAAGGCAAACCTTCATAAATTTTCTGAACAATGTCCCTTAACGCATTGTAATTACCCGATTCTTTGCTTTTAAAATTTACTATTAATCTTGCCATGTTGTTTTCGCATAAGCTTTTTATACTAATCACGCCGGGTATTTGTGAAACGGAATCTTCCAATGGTATTGCCACAGTCCTTTCCATTTCTTTTGAATTAATTCCGTAATGCCTTATGGTAACTGCAAACAGATCAGATTCGTTTTGCATGCTTTTGTTATCAGGAAGTATTATTACGCTTAATGAAACGGTAATTAAAACCAAAAGAACGCACAGATTTGCTTTTTTTCTTTCTATCCAGCTTTTTTTCATATTTTTTCCATCGTTAATGCATCTGCGGCGCAGGGACAGCCAGGGCGGTGTCATAACGAAACCTCCATTTAAAATATTTGACAAAAACAGGGGGGAGAATAAAAAGACTTATGCAGGTTGATGCTGCTAAACCGCCAAACATTGCAGCAGCCATTGATTTTTGAACGCCGCCTGCCGGGTTTAATATAATCGGCAATAAAGCCATTGCGGTTGTTAATGTAGTGATGATAATTGGCCTTAGGCGTAATGAGGCTCCTGTTAATACTGCTGTTAATGGATTAAATCCAAGCTTAATTCGTTCTTCTGAAATTTCAAAAAGTATTAAACCGTTATTTACAGCAAGGCCGAAAAGAGCGCACAGCCCTAAAATTGCGCCAGAATCCAAATTACAGTTAAATAAGAGCAGGGCCGGGCCAATACCTGCAAGGCCGAAAGGTATTGTCAGCATCAATATAACAGGTAAAAGAAACGATTCGAACTGCCCCCCCATTGTCATATACATAAGTATCAGGGCTAAAAATATTATCATTATGATTGAATATCTATACTGCCTGAATACAGATTCATCAGTTCTGAAAAACCATGAGAACATTGAATCTAATTTCTCAACTTTACTTTGCAGTTCATTGTCCGGCTGCATATCAATAAAAATTACATCAGAGCGATCAAGCCTTGCTAAAGCATAATCGTTTTCAATATTTTCGATTGAACCAAGCGATCCAAGAAATATATTTTTTCCCAGCGGGGTTTTTACAGGAATTTCTTCCAAGGGCAAATTTTTATTTCCCGAAATTCTTATGTCTATCGGCTGCCCTTCCTCTTCAATATAAGCTGCAATTACCCCTTCGTTAATAATGTACAGGGACTCTGCAATATCTGCCGCGGAAATTCCAAAAAAGGCCAGAGTTTCGCGGTTTGGATATATTTTCATTTCTGTTTTTTTTCCAGACGGATAAATTTTTGCAGGCTTTATATTATCATCTAACAATTTGTCCAGTATTATTCCGCTGCGTTCTTTAACTTCAATTGTGTCCCTGCCGTTAACTGCATAAGACATTACATTGGAAAGCCCAAGATGAATTTCTGCTTTGTCTTTGGGCAGATACACAGAATAAGCCGTCTGATTTAAACTGCCGACAATATTTTTTTCATTTATTATCTGATCCATATTGTTCTTGATTAAACCAAAGGCTTTATCGATTTTAATTTTATGATCCGGAATACAATAAATTTTTAATTCTTCCCTGCGGTAATCCAGGTTTGCCCTTAAGTTTGTTTCTTCATCCTGCGCGCCTGCCCTTGCATAGACTCTTTCAAGAGCCGTAAGTTCCTGCAATATTTCTGTCAGGGCAATTCCATAATCACTTATGCTTTCAATTGTTGTGCCTGGGGCAAATTCTACCGATACAATTATTTCCTGGGCATCATCGGGGCTAATAAAAGTTACAGGCTGAATGATAATAAGGAATACCCCTAAGGAACATACAAGAACAGCGCTTGCAATCCATCTTATTGGACGGCGAAAAACAGGCAGCAGGTATTTTTTATATTTCCTTCCAAATGATATTTCCTTTTTAGTATTGAGTGAAAAATTCTTGAAAGTAAAAAGATACAGAGAGGGAATAAAAAACTGCGAGTAAAACCATCCTGCAAATATTGAAGCGACAAGCGCAATTGAGGTGTCTCCAAAAAGACTGCCGAGCGGGCCGGGCAGAAAAATTACCGGCACAAAAACGACAGCAGTGGTCAAAGTAGAAGATATACTGGAACCTGCAATTGAAGCTGCTTTTTCACTTATCACCGAAGGAGAAGGTTTTTTACAAAAATTCGCACGGCTTAATAATTCAAGCATAATTACAGCTACATCCGAAACCAGGCCTATCCCCAGGGCCAACCCTCCAAGGCTCATGCTGTTTAAGGTTCTCCCGGATAAAGCCAGAATACAAATTCCTGCGGCAATTGAAAACGGAATTGACAACGCGGCCAAAAAACATATTTTAAGGCGCCTAACAAATAAAAAAAGGACAAAAAACACAGCGGCAATTCCAAGCCCGGCAGAAATAATAAGCCCGGTCATGCTTTTAACAAGCGCAGGAGCATAATCCTTAATAATTTTTATTTCAGCGTTATTCGAATATTGATTATTTGCATCGGCAATAAAATTTTTAATGTCCCTTGACAGGCGGACAGGGTCTGCACCGGGACGCCTAAAAACTTCTATTGCTGTAAGTTCTGTTCCGTCTGAAATAAAAATACTTTTTTTTCGGGAAGTTTCCAGATTAATTTCGCCGACATCAGATGTAAATATCGCAGTGTTTTTTGCAGGCAACATTAAATTACCGGCATCTTCTATTTTGCCTAACCTGCCCGAGCTTACCACTGACAATTCCACAGAGCCGTCACGGGCGCTTCCTGCGGGTATATCCATTGTTTCCCGTGAGAAAATACTTGCAAATTCCGAGGGGGCATACCCTAATGCTGTTAGGCGCGGAATATCCAGTTTGAAATGGCCTTCGTTCTTTTCCCCGCCTATAATGCGCACGGAACCAACGCCGTCAATCCTTCTTAATTTTGCCCTAAGGTCATAATCAGCGAGCCTTAACGCATAACTGTTGTCTCTTATCAAAGGTTTTACAGTAATAATTACATGAGGCTCTGCATCAGGGTCGCCTGGAGTTACATTAGGTTTGCTGACCCCAAATGGCAAAGACGGATATACAACATCGACAGCTTCGCGCACAAGAGCGGATGCCGACATTGGATCTGTTCCCCATCTAAAATCAAGTTTTATTAAAGAACTTCCATCTCTTGAAACACTTTGAATATTTTCCACACCTTTTACTGATGAAAAAGCATCTTCCGCAGGAATCGTTACCATGGAGCGGACTTCCTGCGCAGTCATCCCTGGGTATTCTGTTTCAATAGTTACCCTCGGTATGGAAAGTTCGGGGAGGCGGTCAAGCGGTAAATTTGCAAAAGAAAATATTGCCGCCAAAGAAATACCTGCCATTATCATTATGGAAGTTACCGGACGGCTTGCAAAAAAAAGTATAAGTCCTTTCATGATTATTCCTTAAAAAATTATTTTATTGTTGAAATTCTAAATTGTTTTTCGCTTGTGTTTCCCGCATTATCCTTTAAGCCCTGGTTTATAATAAAATGAACAAGACCGGAGTTTACTGTATTAGTCAAAGTTCCTTTTATTTCAATTCTTTGAAGATGCTGCCATGATGAATGAGGTTCTAAAACCAAAAAATCTTTATTTTTAATCAAAACGGGGGTAAATTGAATTACATTATTGCTTGTTTCTATACGAAACAATTCCATAAGCGAAAACAGATCGATAGAAGAGTCTTCTGCACAATCAAAATAACACTCTATCCATGTATCAGTTTTTACGGAGTAAGGATAATTTGAACTTGTAATGGGCAGGTCGGAAAACAAGCTGCCGTATTGATAAGCTGTTAACTGTAAATCATCTTCGGCTGTTGCATTCGGCACCATTGGGATTCTTATTCCTATAAGAGACGGAGGTTTGGAGTATTTCCCGTTGGCAAATATTTTTATAAAATATTCTTCGGTACTTTCATTGCCGTAAATATCTTTTATTCCGCTTTTTATTTGTATTAAAAAACGGCTCTCGAAAACAGGCGGTTTATCAAAGGCAAATATTACATTGTGCGAAAATTCCGAATCATTTTTTATTTTTAAAGCAGACGTACTGTCGGCACTGACAGCAGTATTGGCCGACAGCGGATCAATCACTGCCGAAAATTCAAGTAACAGGCTGTCGGCTTTTTCCCAGCCGGAATTTTCAAAAGCCTCTCCGCATAAAAGTTCTTTTTTTTCGCCCGTATTTGTTATGCGATGAGCGCTTATCAGATAAGGCGCTTCCCTTTCTGCCCCAATGGTAAAAACATTGGTAAATTCCTTTTCCATGGTCATTCCATTGCTGCCAGCTAAAGTACTGGACAAACGCATCTCAAAACGCCTTCCATGCGGCCAGGGCTCTGAAGGGGTAAACACGGCAAGTTTGCCTTCTCTTTCAAGGTCCCAGATGCCAGGCATAGACGGGCTGAAAGAAGCGTTATTCCTTAGTGAATTAAGGGACATCGGTATTGAAAATTCAATAAAACAGATAATTTCACTTTTTTTGGTTTCGCTGTAGGTTTCAGGACCAAAGGACAAAATTAAAGGCCTGGTATTATCCAAACGGCTGGTAAAACCGCCGTTAAAATCATTATCCATAGAAAGGCCGTTTTTTGACTTTGCTGCCGAAGAAATATAAATGCTGTAATCCTTATTTGTTTCCAATGGGACAAATGGCAGAAAAATCAATTTATTGCCTTTCCAGTGATAGTTTCCTCTAACGGATTCTCCAGACATGGCTATGGAAATATTTCTTTCGACGCTTGGCCTTTCAGGATCAAGCGAGAAAGTAAGGGTAATTTCGGAAATTTCTTCTGAATGATAGCCCGGGCCCGGAGTCCATGAGCTGACCTCGAAAAAGGAAGTCCTTAAGATGTCGCATGACATTAAAAATAAAATAATTATTGATAAAACTATAAAATTAAATTTCTGTTTCATTTTCTACCTCCAAATAAATGCAGACATCATCTTTAAGATAAAGGCCGTCTCCGTTGCTTATTCCTCCCCTGCCGCCTGGGATAAGCAGCCTGTAATAATGAGGTTCATTAAAAGAGCCGGCTTTTAGGCGTTCCCATTCCATGATAAGCCTGTCATCGGAAACCCATGAAACAAAACGCAGCGCGATAGGGTCAAGATTTCCCGGAAAAAACGGAGAAAGAGATATTGCAAGAACAGCTTTTTGTTTTGATTCATTGTCAAGCATGAAAGAAAAATGTATTGAAAAAAAAACAAGGCCGCCGTCAGATTCTCTTGCAAAAACCTTTAAAATATTTTCTTTTTCAAGATCGGTTTCATCCAGGCTTTCTCCGTTTCCTGCAGTTATTTTCAAAACTTTCATAAAGGGAATATCCGCAATAAAAGAGCGCCTGTAATCCTCTCCGATTTTAAGCCCGTCCGCATCTCTTGTATCGCCTGATACTATAAGCGTATAAACTGTTTCCGGTTCAGGGGACAGATTAGGAATAAAGACTATGCTTTTATCGCTTAACTTTTCGGTTTTTCCAGAAAGTAAAGGCTCAAACCTTAATGAACGCAAAAAAGATTCGCCCATTGGTTTATTAAAATCAACCGCAATTCCCAGCGAAGGGCCAAGCCCGTCTTCCAAACTTCCGCCGGTGGCAAACCATTTGCCCTGGGATTGTATTACGGGATAAACGGCAATAACCTCTGGCATTATACGATCTAAATCTGTAATGAATGATGCAGAAATTCTCTGAGCAAGCGGGACGCCTTCTTTGCTTTTAGCCTGTGCAGAAATAGACCAGCGGTATAAGACCCATGCAGACAGTTGCCTATTGGGAATAACATTTAAGGATTTATCATCATTTGACCATTCATAGGTTCTTTCTCCCATGCCTTCAATGTTTAGTGAAGACTCTGTACTAAGCCTGTCCATTGGCTTCGAAAAATGAATTTCTAACTGAAAATTATCTGGTATTATTGATTCGCCGTCTAAAGGATAATACCGTTCAACAAGAGGCGGCATTGAATTGTTTACGGCGTAAAAATAAATGTATTTTTCCAGTTGAAGTTCTCTTCCGTCTATTGAACGGGCGAATCCGGAAAGTGTCATTAGATACCTTATGCCGGCAGTCCAGCCCTTTTTAGGTGTTACAATCAGATCGTTGCTTTTCCATAAAATGTCATGTTCTGCAATTTCTGTACCGGAACTAATTGTTATTAATTTTTCCGCCTCTGTTTTATTCATTTCTGTGTTAAACGAAATTGTTATCGAGCTGTCTGCATTAGGCAGAATTGAATTGTACCCGCCAGGTGTAATATCAACTTCGATTGGGCATAAATTTATAAAACCGCATGATATAAAAACATAAATAATGAAGACTAAAATAAAATTTTTAAAGATCGGCAAGTGAAACAATTGTCCCCTCCCGCATATCGGAGTCTGGCCGAAGCACGGCAATCTCCCCTGCTTTTATTCCCGAGTTTATTTCCCAATGATCGCCTGTAGGCTGTCCCAAAATAACTTTCCGTGCAGACAGATTATTTCCATTAACAATAAATACTTCCGCTTCATTGTTCTTTTTTCCGATAAGGCTCGATGCTGGAAGGAAAACGCAGGAACGAGGATTCCCCAGCGTAACTTTTACCCTTGCAAACATTCCTGGCCTTAGATCGCTTGATTTATCCTTAAGAAGCACTCTTACCAAAAAACTAAGGCTTTGGCTGTCGGCTTGAGGGTAAACAAGATCGACAATTCCCTGCCTTTCATCTTCTATGCCGTCAACTATTACAAGAGCCGGCATCCCGTTTTTTATTCGCAGGGCTTCTTTTTCCCTTACCTGAAATAATGCGTACAATGAAGATGTATCCATTAGTGTAAGGATTTTTTCTCCAGCCTTAACGCGCTCCCCTTCTTCAAAGTACCGCGCCCCTACTATTCCCGAAGCCTGGCTTTTAATGGTTAAATCATTAAAAATAATTTGAGCGGAAATTAATTCCTTGTCGGCAGCATCCAAACGGGCAAGGGTTGCGCCTAATTCCGCTCTTAAAGTCGCTGTTAATAATTTTATCAGCTCTTTCTTTTTTTCATTTTTGTCCAGCGGCACTTTTATGCCAGATGCTGTAAGGTCCTGATCCCGGCTGCCTATTCTGCGAATTTCCAGTTCTTTTTCCAAAATGAGTATCTGATCCCATTCGTGTTCAAGGTTAAACCTTCCGCTTAAAATTGATTCGTGGTTTATCCCACCGGCATTGAATAAGGTTTCCTGATTTTGATGCCTTCGGTTGTCTTCTTCCCATTTCTTTTTTATACGGGCAAGTTCATCCTCGGCTTTTTCAAGCGCAAGAAGCTGGGCTTCGGCCTGAAATTCGCCTTCCAAAAGCCGTGAACGGGCCAATTCTACAGCGGCTTTTGCCTGCGAAAAATTATTCTGCGCCCGTTCCAAAGCAAGAACAACCTGAGGGTTTTCCAGCAGAATCACTGTATTGTTACGCATAACATTATCGCCTTCGCGATAGTATATTTTTTTTACAATGCCTTCTACGGGCGCTGTTATATCAAGTTTTGCAAGGAAAGAAAGCGTTCCAAAACCGCTGGTCTCGTCCGAAACTTCCCTTAAAGATGCGGCAACTCCTTTTACGCTGCGGATAATTTCGGCTTCGTCATTTTCCGAACAGGAAAAATAACAAAAAACTAAAAGCATAAAAATTATTGGTATTATTTTTCTCATAATGTTCCTCCTGGGTTATGTGAAACAGCAAAATGTTCCAGTCCGCCGGGCTTTAGATCAAGCAGCCGTTCCAGTTCCCTTTCGGCGCCCAACAGGTTTATGGCAGCTTCTACGCAGACAATTTCTTTTTCAGTGTAAATAAGCTGTGCCTTTATAAGGTCAATGCGGGTAACCTGCCCAAGGTCGAGGCGGACTTCTTCCAGTTTATACCTGCGTTCTGCCGCCGCCTTTGATTCAATCGCAAGGGAAAGTTTTCTTGCGGCTAATACACATTTTTGAATTGAATTTTGTACCATTCTCCCAATTCGCTCATAAGCAAGCTGGTATTTTTCTCTTTCAAGTTCAAGGGTCTGCTTGGCTTTGCGTTTTCCAAGAGATGCCACCGGGTCAGGAGCCGGCAAAATTGAATTTTGTAGGATTGCGTTATAATCGCCCGGCCATTCTCCCCCGCCTTGAAAGCCAAAAGAATTTTGCAGCCAGGGATGGGCAAACTCAATGATTAAACCTACAGACCAATTGTAACGGTTTAGCGGATACTGCCGGCCTGATACCCCGAAACTTCCGCTTGCTCTAAGCTGGGGAATCCATAAGCGTCTTGCAACTTTTAATTCTGCTTCACGTTTAGTAATTGAAAACCTTGCTTCTGCCAATTCCTGGTTTTTTTCCTGTGCAAATAAAATTGAATTCAAAACCGGCGGCAGAGAAGAAATTTTATTTACATCAATTTTTTCCGACAATTCCGGCAATACATTAAGGCCGAGAAGATCGGCAAATTGAGATTCAAGTTCAATAAGGTCGGCTTCCAGCGATTTTATTTCGATATGCGCCTGAGCCAATTCCACTTCTGCTTCCGCAAGATCAATTGCAAGAGCAAGTCCCAATTCAACTTCTTTTTCTAAAATTTTCATCTGTTCATAAAGTGATTCCAGGGCAGCTTCCCGTATTTCCATTATTGCCCTTGCGCTTAAAATATTACGGTATGCCAGCAGTGCAGAGTCTTCAATTTCATCAACCATTCTGTTAAGGCGCGAATTGTAAATGCCTATCTCCAATTTTTCAATTTTTCTTGATGCTGATATTCTGCCTCCATCCCAAAGCAATTGATCCATGTTAATGCTGTAATTTTTCATAAATGAATCTGCGCCAAACTCCTGCAGCCTGTCATTTTCCTGTACTCCAATGCTGAAGCGCGGGAAAAATATTCTCATTCCCATAAGCCATGCTTTTTCCCTTAACTTTTGTTCTTTAACTTCAAAACGCAAATCCGGCGAAGCGGCTATTGCAAGATCCGCTGCCTGCTCAAAGTTAATTGAAATTTCCATGCCAAAAACATTTATTAAAGCTGAAAATAAAAACATAAGGCACAAGCCTGTTTTTGTAAAAACCTTTACTCTCATTGCACTGCCTCCAAAATTCTTTTTTCAAGCTGATTGATTGATCTTGCAAAAGGAGAATCAAATGGAAGAAGCACTTTTGCCTTTGACAGATCTTCCAGGGCTTCTTCCCACCTGCCTGAAACCCAAAAGAGTCTGGCGCGATCCAGCAGAACCATCGCGCTTTCGGCTGACATTTCAACCGCCTGATTTAAAAGGGCAAAAGCTTCTGCGACATTGCCCTGATCCAGCGCATTGTTAGCCGTAAAACGCAGCAGTTGAACATCGTGCGGGTGATCTGCCAGAAGCCCTTCGATTAATTTTTTTACCTTTTCTGTTTCTCCTTTTTCCCGAAGAACCCTTGCAAGGTAAAGTTTTGCCTCGTAAGATGAGGGCCTTTGTTTTATTGCCTGTCTGAATGACTCCTCTGCATTATCAAGATCGTTCATAAAATATTGCGCCTTAGCCCTAAGCGTTAATGCTGGCGGGAATTTTTTTTCGTTATCCAGAATTGCCGCTGCCTCCTGAAAATTTCCGTTTGAAAATTCCTCCTGCGCATTAATATACGCATTAACAGCCTGAAGATCTGCTTTCTCGCTGCAAGAGCCGATAAAAAAAGGCAATGTGCACAAAAGACATAAAAAAAGGTTTTTCATTTTAACTCCTTGAAATATACAAAAGCCTGTCTGCAAGCCTTCCTTTTGAAGAAGAGGCGTGCAGGTTAAAATAATCGTTAAACAATGGATTGGAAGACAAATTCTTTAGTGCGTTAAGCGTAAACATTGTAAATGGATTTTCGGGAAGATCCATTAAAAGCAATAAAGGTGCAAGCAATTCTGGCTCACCACTGCTTACAGCCATAAAGATTAAGTTTTCTATTTCTGTTTTTGATTTAAGCACAGAACCGTCTTCTTCCCTAAGCCCTGAATTAACAGCAAGCAAATTCCTGCATTCTGCGGCAAAGGGGCCGGATGGCGCCAAATTAATGCAGTATTCCGCGTATTCCATGGCGATATTTCCGGAAAAAGCCCTTGCCCCGCGGTACCAGTATTCCGGGTATTGCGAGTAACGCGATCTGATGGCCTTGTATAAATTGACTGTTTTTCTGTCTGTTATATTATTTTCAAGATAACATGACAAAAGCATCCAATTGGAAAAACTGTCCGGCTCGTCATCCTCTGCTGCAATTTTTGCAAGTTTTTCTTCTGCCTCGTCCCAGTTCCCATAAATAAAAGCCAGAATTGCATTTGCTGTATCTAAGGCAAATGCTTTTTCTAAAAGATCATCAGATTCAATAATCCGCCGTAGCGTTAAAACTATTTCATCTTTGCTTAATTCCCCCTGGCTGTATAAACGGGAAAGTTCCTTGTAGGCGGCAAAGACGGCTCCGGAAAAATCACCGTTTCTTTCCCTTAAACCGGATTCAATAAGGCCCATGCCCTGAATAAAAAAGCCTGAACGTTCAAGTTCCGCAATTTCATCAAGCAGTTCGGAAATTTTTTCCAGGGTACTGTCAGACGGAATCGGCACGGATAAAGCCTCTGCCTTTGCGGGCACAAACGGCGCTTGGCTTATCTCTTTGCCATTACAGGAAATAAGCAGGATGCCCATTAAAAAGACAATCCCAATTAAAAATCTAAGTATTTTCATAAATCACTCCATATAAAAGTTTTGTTTGTATAACTTATATATGGCGGGAAAGTGCGGTTTGCTTGATAATTGCTCCTAAAAAACTGAAACTTTTTGCAGAAATGTATGCCCTGAAGGATTTGTTCCAGCACGACCGATGCCGTTTTAGGTTTTCACTGCGGACTTGGGCGAACCCTTTTCAGGGTTCCCCAAGCTCCGCACGATCCGCTATTGTACGGCATCGGTCGTGCCAACCCCCTATTCAGGCATACATTTCTGCAAGCGGTTTCAGGCTTTTATCGCGGAAAAAGGTAGCTGCTACCTTTTTTTCATTTTTTGCTGTTTTTTCATTGAAATTTATTTACTTTATTTGTACAATTATAATAGGTACGTATATAACTTAACCTACGGAGGGTACTATGAAAAGAAAAAATGTTTTATTATCCGCTGTTTTGATAATAGCAGGATTGCTTTTGGCAGCTTGCGACGGCTATTTTGAAAAAACACCTGAAATCGACAATGAAAACACAGAAACAGTTGAAATGGGGCAAATAGTCTGGAACGGGGATTCAGACATAGAACTTGCCTTTGCTGTTGATGCGCAGCTTAATACAACCCGTAATGAAGCATCTGGAATAAAAATTACGTCAAACGCAAGCAGCGATGAATTTCCCGGAATTTACTTTATTTGGGATTCTCAGCAAAATTACATTGGTTATCTGAAAGCAGCGGCGGATGTATTTAACGCTTATGAGAGTTTTATTATTACAGCCAAGGTTGCCAATGAGTACTGGGATTTCCTTATCACGCCTGCTGAAGAACAGCAGTTGACAGAAGACGGCTGTTATGTGTTTCTTATTCAAACGGACAATAATAAAAATATCAATATGGTGTTTATTGATGAATGGACTGTAAAAGAACCGGATGTAACACCGCCCGAAGAAAATGATAACGATTGGGATAATACCGGAACCTTCTGGCGTGCCAGTTTTGGAGGTGCATTGCAGGGACTGCCCTTTGACAGATACAGACTAGACAGTATGCCTGTCCTAGGCTTAGGCTGGTCTCCTCTTAAGATTGTTATTACCGACACCGTCATGTTAAATGATTTTTTTGCCGATACCTATTCAGTTTCATTAAACGGAGCAAGACCAGAACAGAGCTGGGTACCTGATGAACGGTTTTCAGATATTATTTCCAAGTATGACGATAAGTTCTTTGAGTCAAGACAGCTTGTAACCTTTTTTCTTGGAGCGTCATCCCTTAATGGTGAAAGCCTTAATGTTGGAAGAAACGGACAACAGTTTAGATTGGGAGAAACGACATATACTGAGGGTATACTCAACATTAACATCGATTACACACACTTAGGGGGGTTTACCGTAATGCCTGACTGGTTTGCCATTATTGAAACAAACATAGTTTCAGCGGATACCGCCGTAATTGTAAATGTTACTGATAACTATGGGCGAGTTAGGACTTTTTAGTCCGAGTCCGTATTTACGGATTATCAGAAGACACTTACCTGTCAAACAAAGACTTTAGTTCCTCGTGGCTCATGCGGGCAAGCCAGGATTCTCCTGAAGCTACGGTCATGTCGGCGAGCTCTTGTTTGCTTTTGATCATCGCATCAATTTTTTCTTCGAAGCTGTTTTTGGTAATAAAGCGGTGGACAAAAACATTACGCTTCTGGCCTATACGAAAGGCCCTGTCTGTTGCCTGGTTTTCCACCGCCGGGTTGTACCAGAGATCGTAGTGGATTACCCGGCTTGCTGCGGTAAGGTTTAAACCAAGGCCGCCCGCTTTAAGGCTGACTAGAAGGATTTTCACCTCGGGATTGTTTTGAAAACAATTAATTAGATCAGAACGGGTATTTTGTCCAAGGCCGCCGTGGTAGACAAGCGGTGCCTCTCCTAACTCTTTTTTAATGATCTTTTCAAGACATTCAAGGGTTTCTACATACTGGCTGAACACAAGAGTTTTTTCGCGGCTGGCAAGAATTTCTTCGAGCAGGGCAAGGAGGAGCTGGGCCTTGCCGGAAAGACTTGAAACGGCGGGGCTCTCCTTGTCAAACACCCTCGGATGATCGCAGATCTGTTTAAGCGAAGTTAAAAGGGAAAGGATAAGGGAGGAGCGTACCTTTGAATCGGCCTTTTCGGATTTCTTAATCGATTCAGAGACTACGCTTTCGTATAACGCCGCCTGCTCTTTTTCCAGCACAGCGTATTCGTTTATAACGATTTTTTCCGGCAGGTCCTTAATAATGGACTTGTCTGTTTTAAGTCGGCGTAAAAGGAAAGGGGAGGTAATTTTCCGCAGGGCTTCCGCCTGTTCCCGGCTGCGCATAACTTCAATGGGGATGCGGTACTGTTCCTTGAAATTTGCGGCAGTTCCGAGGTATCCTGGCAGGATAAAGTCAAAAAGGGAGCGAAGGTCCTCAAGGCGGTTTTCTACCGGCGTCCCGGAAAGGGCAAGACGGTACCTTGATTGCAGCATCTTTACTGTCCTGGAAATTCGGGTTTGTGCATTTTTCATAAGATGGGCTTCATCAACCAAAAGCAGGGAAAAAACTTCGTTTTTCAACTTTTTTTCATCACGAACCGCTGTTTGGTAGGTGGTAAGAAACACATTTTGCTTTCTGTCAAGCCGACGACCGCTTCCATGATAACGAATAACGCTTAGGGAAGGGGCAAAACGGGAAAGTTCTTTTTCCCAGTTGCTCAAGAGCGCTGCCGGTGCAACAACAAGGCATCCATCGCCTAACAGACCTTCTTTTTTAAGCCGCAGCATCGCCGCTATGGATTGAACTGTTTTGCCAAGCCCCATATCATCGGCAAGGATGCAGCCAAAACCGGAAAGCAAAAGGGAACAAACCCAACTGTAACCGCGCTTTTGGTAGGGCCGAAGCTTTGCAGTAAGCGTTTCAGGAATAGGAAAATTATGCTCGCGAAAAAGATTGTCAATGGTTTCGCGGGTGTCAAAGGCCAGAACCGTGTCGCCTGAAAAATGAGCCTTAAGAAAATCGTTGAAATTAGGTGTAATGTCTTTTGTTTTTTTTAGAAGGCGGGCAAATTCCTCGGTGTCGAGTTTGACAAAGCCGTCCTTAAAACGAACCAAAACCCGTTTCTCTTTTAGAAGTTTTTCAAATTCATTTAGCGTTAAAAGCTCATCGCCTACCGCAATCTGCCATTCAAAATTCTGCAGGGTATTTAAATCCAAAAACCGGACCAAAGCCCCTTCTTTTTTACCCCTTATTACAGGCCGGGGTTTTAATTCACGGTGCAGGGACTTGGGAAGATTTACTGTCACGCCAAGCCTTGAAAGCAGAACAGCGGCAGAATCAAGAAATGAAACAAGGCGTTCTTCGCTAAGCAGTACTGCCGTGCTTTTTTTTGACGGGGAGGCAAGTTCCCGAATTTCAGGCAGGTAATTGGACAGGGCTGTCGGCGCCCTAAGCGCTTCCAAATCCTTAACCTGCGAAAGAGGTATCTTTTTAACCCCCGACTGTTTTTCAGGCGAATCATCTTCGTAAAGCATATCCATTGAAAGGGAAAAATGCACCGTGTTTTTTACATTTAACGCCTTAACGGTAAGGCTGTAACGGTAAGCCCTAAAGTCAATGTGCAGTACGGAAAGCCACCGGTCTATTGCTATTGGGAGGCTGCGTTTAGCTGGGGAAGAGACATTAATTCCAATTCCCTGGAAAAACAAACCGAGAAGTTCGCGGTATTCATCACCGGCTCCGTATTTATATAAATTCTCCCTGAAAGAAAGAAACCTGCGCCTGACCCACTCGTTCAAAAATGCGCTAGAAAGCAGGTCAACAAGGCTTCGCCCGCTTACAGTTTTGTTTTTTACTTTTAGCAATCCGCAGTCACTTGATGAAATTGCCTCAAGCATGGAAGGGATTGGCGGCAATGTTTCATAAGGCCGCCAGATAATGTTAAGCGTAGTTTTATCATCTAAAACATAAGGGATAAAGGCTCCGGCAGAGCAGGCCAGATTAAGAAATTTAAAAAGATAAAAAAGAAAACTGTAAGATGCAGTTCCGTCTTCCGATGAAAACTGAACAAAATAGTTAAATGCCTCGTGCAACGAATAACGTTTTTTATTGCCGTTTATATCTTCTGCCAAAAGAGCTGCTTCGGCGCCCGGCCCCGGCTCGTGGCAAAGTACCTTCCAGTGCGAACGGGAAAAATGATGTTCCGTTTCGGCCTTGTTCTGCTCGTTTATTCCTGCCGATTCCCATGATTGATGGCAGCCGCAGCGGTGGTAAAATTCAGCCATAACCAGGGCAAAATCTCTTACGGAAAAAGGCGGCGAAGGGGGAAGTAATGCGGATATTAACTGCCCGCAATGGGTAATTTCTTCAAGCTCAATTGCAGGGGCAGGGCTTGATTTTGCTTTTGCAGTATTTTTCTTTTCGTTAAACGTAATTTTAAAAGGCTGCATGCTTTGGTAAACAGCGGCTTTCCCAAAACGTTCAGTCAGATCCATCCCCCGCAGGCGGAACAGTATATGCGGGTCTGAATCAATTTCTCTTGCGATAATGTAATACAGCGCTGCCATGTGCTTGCAGGGATCGCCGTAATCGGGGCAATTGCAGGAACGTTTCATATCCCGCCAGCGCAAGGGAATTAAGTTAATTTTTTTGTCAATTAATTTTTGTAAAAAAGTTTCCGGCAGTTCTCCGGCGGCAATACGGGCAAGCAGGGGAAGATCCCCTTCAATCATCTTGTATACTTTTTCTGCTTCTTTAAGAGGGGGAAAACTTATCTCGACACGGTAAAAAGGATGATAGTTGCCTTTAACTTTTGCAATTGCGCGTCCGTCTTTAAACTCAAGCGAAAGCACTTTGCCGGTATTGGCGTAGGTTCTGCCCCGGTCAAGACGCGCTCCCATTTCATAGCTGTCAAGAACATCAATAAACCATGAACCCCAGGGGGTAATTCCATAACGGCTTTTCAATATACACTCCTGTTTCATTGTATTATACCTTGAAATAAATTACAGCAGGATATATTATTAAATAGAGGATATGAATATGAAACAAATTTTATTTTTAATATTACTCATAGCTTTGTTTTTTGTTTCATGTCCTGTTAATCACGACCCGCATATTAATGAAAACTCAAGGCTTAAAAGCCTTAAAGTTGCCGGAAGGGATGTAATCCTGGGAGAGCCTTCCCAAAATATGAGCGAGGCGGCTATTGCCGAAATATACCTGACTGCGACAGAGGCTTCTGTAGGCGTGTCCATTGAAGCTGAAGCAAATTCAGACGCCGCAAGCATATCCTGGGGAAAAACAGTTAATGCGAATATGGTCTCTGTATGGGACAGCAGAGCCTCATTACTATTTTCCAGCGGTAATTTTTTGATAATAAGGGTGACAATCAAAAACGCCAATCCACTGTACTATAGATTTATCATTAAGCTGAGTACCTCTGTAGATTATTCGGTTTTGAAAATAAACGAAGTAAGCGGGGTTGGAGACGACAATCAAAAATTCTACGAACTTATCAATACGGGCAATAATGAAATTAACCTGGAAGGCTGCAAACTTTACTATCATGCAAACGCCGGTATTGGAGGGATTTATCCCCCTGTCGACAGCCGCAGCCTTACATGGACAGGGATTGCCTCGCAAAGCATACCAGCAGGCGGCATATTCAGCCTTGTTGGGCGTAACACCACCGGTTCTTTCACCACTGGCCTGACTGCGGCGCGCATCCTGGTCATCACTCTTGAAGACCCGGAAGGCACCGTGATTGACCAGTGCATAAGGGCGGAAGACACAGGCCAATATGCAATCGGCGATATGTCTTTTTCACGGATACCCGACGGTATAGGCCCATTTTATTTTACCGTGCCCACAGTAAATGCGCCTAACGGCTCAGATGCAACCGGGCTTTTGCGTCTGCCGCAAGCACAGGAACCTCCCAGCCCGTCAAACAACACCCTGTTGATTTTCCAAATCGGCGCTCCGAATTCAAGCGGCAGCGTATCGCACAGCTTTATCGAATTGTACAATGCCGGCAGCCACACAGTAAACCTTTCGGGCTATTCCCTGCAATACGCGGCAGGAAGCACAGCCTCTGGGGCAAATGACGGCGAGTGGGCAAAGATAGACCTTTCGGGGAGCATCCCCCCTGCCCATTCATTTTTGGTTGTGGGAAACCAGTTAAATTCCGAGGCGCCCCAGCAAATAAGCGGCGGTGATTTGAATATAGCTTTTACTATAAACAACAGAGCTGCCAAGGTAATCCTCTTGGACCATCAATTCCCTATAGCCGGAGATATGGAAGACCCCTTAAAAACAAACCCTTTTAACACAAACGGCTCCGGCATGAAGGTTGCAGGCTATATTGATATGGCAGGCGCCGTAAATGAAACCGGCGTTGATTTTATAAACGGCTATGAAAAAAGAACCGGGTCAAGGCTGACGGGTTCTCAAGCCCTTCGAAGAAGATCAACTGTAGACCATGACGACAACACCTACGATTTTGAAAGCGTCGATTACCGCGTTACAGGTGTTAATTCGCTTAACAGGGAACTGAAAAGGCCCAAAAACCTTGCTTACGGCGCATGGGACCCCTTTGATCCGGCATCTGTACAGGTAAAAATAGCCGGCATAGAAAGCCTGACCCTTGCAGGGGCAAGCGCCAGCACCGGAACTCCGGCAGCCTCGTATTCCGCGGTTACAGACCCGGGTTCGGTAACGATAAGCGGCCTGCTAGCGGCTTCTGCTGAGATTGTTGCCTCTGTTTCACAGGGAGCAAGTTACCGCACGGCAAAGGTGACGGGCAGCGGCGCGCCGCAATTTGGCAATGCAACATCACTTTCTTTTGTCAACGGTGATTTTCTTTACATAGAAGTGACATCCGCTGACAGGGCTGTAGTGAACATTTACAAGATAGCCGTTACTGTAAGAGCTGTATTCGGCGCAGTTACGCTTAGCGGGACTTATACGCTGAACCTTAACCCCGGGGCTAACCCGCAGCAGAAGGTTGTGATAGAGGCTTACGACGCACGTTCTGACGGCATCCTTCTTGCCGCTGCCAATGCAGATATAACAAACAGGACCTGGTCTATGCAGGTTCCATTAGGCTATGATTTATGGTTCAGGGTCGCTGTTACTGACTCTACTGGTTACACTTTCGGGAATGTCGTATCGGCTAACGGTCAATCATATAACAGCGATACCGAGAATATTTCCCTGATGCTCGGCCCCTTTGCCGCGCCGGAACTTACAAGGCTGGAATTGATAGACGCAACTGCAGTAAACGGGGTTAGGCAAAACAAAACAGCTCCAGGCACAAATACTTTTGCCAGTGGGACTTCACAAAATACAATAGATCAAGGAACTGGAGAAATTGTCTTTGGAAATACAAGTTACAGTACTGTCAGTGCAAACACTATAATTAATTTCCACGCCCTTGCCGCTAATTTTACTGTTTCGCAGGACAGCAAATTGTATGTTGGAAATGTTGAGCAAGTAAATGGAGTTACAACTAACAATTACAACAACGAGGTTGTTTTTACCGTTGTCTCCGGGGACAATGTACGCAAAACCTACAGGGTGGCAGGCGCCCAGCCTGTTGACGGTGTAAATCTTCCCGGTGTAAGAAGCGTTGTCGGCACAACTAACTTTCAAACTCAGGGCTTTGGCATAATGAACATTGAAACCGTCAATAAAACACTCGGCCTGCCAACTTCAACAAGCACAGGAAAACTCAACATTGTATGGAACCCCACAGGAACCTATACCTATATAAGCCCGGAGGGAAGAGTGCAGACGGGGGGAACCGATATCAAAGCCCGAGGCAATTGGACTGTACGCTTTGAAAATCCTAAAAGTTTTACCCTGCGGCTCAATACGGCGGCAGGTTTCGACCGTTATGACGATAAAACAAATTCATTTGTTACCATGCCCGCAAACAGGCGTTGGGCCTTGCTGATAAATTCCGGCGACAGCACACGGATAAAAGCTTCGGTATGTTTTGAGATGGGGCGGCGCATCCTTACCGGTATGGGATGGCAGCCTAACACTGACTGGGTCTTTGTATTCTTAAACGGAAATTATCAGGGTCTTTATATGTTATGCGAACAAATCAGAATTGATGAAGGACGCTTAAATATTGGTCCAGAAGCAACAGTCTCCAATCCAAACGGCGGTTTTATTGTAGAGATGAACAATGTTTATTGGTATGTTAACGATCTTTCTCCTTTTGATGCAGGCTCTAATTTGGTTTTCGATGAAATGTACAATTTTATGACAGCCCATCAAGGTATTGTATGGTCTTTTAGCTCGCCGGGTTCCGGTATGGGCTGGTATTATCCCGATCCGCCTGACGGAAACGGTAACTTAGACTATTCAGATACAGTACATTTCCCCCGCAAGGGCATAGCGATGAGGGCAACCCTCGCTTCCGGCTCTGCATATAACCGCCCAAGCAGCAGCCCTGAAAACTGGATTGTCCCAAATGATTTCGGTGAGGCAAACGGCATGGGAACTCCGGGAATGAAATCTTCCGGCTTATACGGGAGCAGAACCTTGTCTCAGGCTTTCCCTAACTGGGAATCAAGCGCCTTTGTTAAAATGTCAAAATTTATTCAGGATGCCGAAGATGCTGTTTATTCCCATGACTGGGTTGATAAAGGGTACGGCAATGGCAGCTATCTTGATTATATTGATATTGACTCATTTATCGACTGGCACATAGCCCACGAAATGGCTGTCGATTGGGAAATAGCCGTTCTAAACGGGCGTTATATGCACTACGATCCTAATATCCAAAAGCTCAAAATGGGGCCTATGTGGGATATGGATAAAACATTTCAAGTTCCAAATCAAAGCGCCGTGCAACCTGGTTTTATCAGGAACTCACGTTTATGGTACAGGGAAATTCTCGGCAGCGATTTAAGCAGCAGTTTAAGAGATCGGTATTATATTGACCGATTTAAAGCCCGCTGGGATGAAGTTAAAAATAAATTTAACAATGAATTGGATCCGTATATAGACGCGCAAATTGCCCGGTTTAACAGGATAACCGGTTACAATCATCCTTCCGGCATGAGCATAAGCGGCGACAGGGCTGAAGTTAAAAGCCTTATAAGCGATTTTAGGGATCAGCTTGACACTGTTTTTTCAGGGTATTAGTGGGTAGTGGGTAGGCAAGCCTGAACAGTTTGCAAACAATGAACACCTTGGAAGGTAAAAGAGAAAAGGTAAAAGAGAAAAAAGTAAGACCTTGCTTAGGAAGCTTAGCTTGTTGCCAACCAGCGGACTGTCGAACGATGACTTTTTTCACCGCACCGTAGGTGCGATTTCATTTGTCACTTTTCTCTTGTAAGCCCCTACGCCTTGCGCCCCTACCCAGCGGTGCAAGCCTAAAACAGCCACCCGCCTTATGCAAACAAAAAACGGCAGAAAAATATGCTAGGTATAGGCTTTAGTGGAGCAGCAAAGTAAAACCCCCACGCCTTGCGCCCCCATCCGTGAAGCAAGCCTGAAACAGTTTGCAAACAATGAACACCTAAAACATTGCTATGGCACGACCGATGCCGTGCAGTAACGGATCGTGCTGAGCTTGGGGAACCCTTTAGGGTTCGCCCAAGTCAGCAGTGTAAACCAAAAACGGCATCGGTTGTGCTGGAACAAATTCTTAAAGGTGTTCATTGTTTGGCAACAGTTTTAGTTTTGCGAGAACCTTACTTGACAAAACGGTTAAAATACTGTACATTATGGCTATGAACTTAAGAACAGTATTAACAACAGAGACCGTCAGTTTAAACTTGAAAGGTTCTACAAAACCTGAGATTATTAACGAAATGCTTGATATTCTTGTAGCGGCAGAGAAAATTACCGACAGGGAAGCAGCCTATAAAGCGATCCTTGAGCGTGAAGAAAAAATGTCAACCGGAATGAAGCATGGAATTGCAATTCCCCACGGGAAAAGCGATACCATAGAGGAATTGGTAGCCTGCATAGGCATTTCCGAAAAACCTGTAGATTTTGATTCTTTGGATCATGAACCCTGTAGAATATTCATTATGACCCTTTCGCCCGGTGAAAAAACCGGACCCCACCTTCAATTTCTTGCAGAGATCAGCCTCTTGTTCAAGAGTGCGGAAAAACGCAGTGAAATTATTGCCGCAAAAACCCCTGAAGAAGCTCTAAGTATTTTAACCGATTAGATAAGAAGTGCATAAATATTACAATTAAATAGTGTAAAAATTAAATATTTCCCTGTTTTTGCCTTGACAATAAGCAGGATTCCGTATATTCTTAATCAATATATTTTAGATATGGGCTTAATTTTGGGATCCATATCAACGGTAAGGGGATGGCTATGGAAAGCTGGAATTGGATATGGTATATTATCCTCCCTCTTGCCGGGTTGATTTTAGGCTGGATTATTAGATGGCTTTATGCCAGATTTCAACTTGAGGCATCGGAACAGATTGCCGAACGTATAAAACAGGATGCGATAAGGGAAGCTGAAGCTAAAAGGAAAGAGATACTTCTTGAAGCGAAAGAAAAAGTTATCCACGAACGGAACCAGCAGGAGAAAGAGACCCGGGAACGCAGGGCGGAATTGCAGCGGCTGGAGCGCCGTGTAGTACAAAAAGAAGATGCATTAGATAAAAAAGTATCACAGATTGATCGTACAGAGCAGGTTCTTGCAGAAAAGGAAAAAAAATATCAGGAACGTGAAAAATCCCTGTTAAAAGAAGAAGAACGTTTCCGTACAGAACTGGAGCGGATTTCCGGATTAAGTAAAGAAGAAGCTAAGGCTCTTATTATTAAAGACTTGGAAAATGAAGCAAAACATGATGCTCAGTCTTTGATAAACAAAATCGAACAGGAAGCAAATCTTTCCGGTGAAAAAAAAGCCAGGGAGATACTTGTTTCTACGATTCAACGTTTTGCTTCGGATGTGACAGGGGATATTACGGTTTCTACCGTCAATCTGCCCAACGATGAAATGAAAGGCCGTATAATCGGCAGGGAAGGGCGGAATATCAGGACGCTTGAGACTTTAACCGGCACTGACATTATCATTGATGACACGCCAGAAGCGGTGGTTATTTCCTGCTTTGATCCTATACGCCGGGAAATTGCAAAAGTAGCGCTCGACAAGCTTGTTTTGGACGGACGGATTCATCCCGCCAGGATAGAGGAAGTTGTTACAAAGGTTAGCAAAGAAATCTCTCAAAAGATTTTTGAAGAAGGTGAAAAAGTTCTTTACGACATGGGGATTCACAACATTAAACAGGACGGCATTCGCGCCCTGGGACGTTTGCATTTCCGTACCAGCTATGGGCAAAATGTGCTGACCCACTCCAAAGAAGTTGCTGTAATAGCGGGGATTCTTGCAGCAGAAATCGGCTGTAACCGTGAAATGGCAAAACGGGCTGCTTTGCTTCATGATATTGGCAAGGGGATTGATTCTGATTCTGAGCTTAACCATGCTGAAATCGGCATGGATATGGCTCGTAAAATGGGCGAAGATGCCAGAATCATTAATGCTATCGGCAGCCATCACAATGATATAGCGCCAACCAGCATTGAAGCGGTGCTAGTGCAGATTGCCGATGCAATTTCTGCAGCCAGGCCAGGCGCCAGAAAAGAAACGATGGAAAATTATATTAAAAGGCTTGAAAACCTTGAAAATATTGCCCGTGATTTTTCCGGTGTAACAAACGCTTATGCAATTCAGGCAGGGCGGGAACTCCGTATACTTGTTAATAATGAAGCTGTCAACGATGAACAGACATATGAGTTGGCAAGGGAAATTGCAAAAAAAATCGAAAACGATTTGCGTTATCCCGGCCGTATAAAGGTTACTTTAATAAGGGAAACCAGAATTACTGAATATGCCAGGTAGATGATGGACACAAATTATTCTGCGCAAAATATTACGGTTCTTGAGGGATTGGAAGCCGTCCGTATGCGGCCCGGTATGTATATCGGGACTACAAGTATCGACGGCCTGCATCATCTTGTTTATGAAGTTGTCGCCAATGCCGTTGACGAAGCCATGCAGGGGCACTGCAATGAAATTCTTGTTGTGCTTGAAGGGAACGACATAGTCCGTGTTGAGGATAACGGGCGGGGCATCCCTGTAGATATTCACCCCAAAGAAAATATCAGCGCCCTTGAACTGGTAATGACACGCCTCCATGCAGGCGGCAAATTTGACAAGGAATCGTATCAGGTTTCCGGCGGTCTGCACGGGGTTGGCGTATCGGTGGTAAACGGCCTTTCTGAATGGTGCGAGGTGTTTGTCCATTTAAACGGCAAGATACACACCCAGCGTTATAAAACCGGCATCCCTGAAAAACCTGTGCATGAAATCACTGCCGACTATCTTCCGTATAACGCGAGCGATCCAAATAGGAGAGGTACGGTTGTCCGCTGGAAGGCCGACGGATCAATTTTTGAAACCATAACGCATAACTATGACACCCTTTCCAACAGGCTGCGGGAAATTGCTTTTCTAAACAAGAGCCTTAAAATAACGATCCGTGATGAACGCCTTTCCACACCCAAGGTTCATGAATTTAAATTTGACGGCGGAATAAAGAGTTTTGTCGAATACCTTAATGAAAATAAAACCGTTCTGCACAAGGAGCCGGTGTACTTTGAAGGCTCGCGGGATGACGGTTCAGGCGCAAATATTGAGGTAGAGTGCGCTATCCAGTACAACAACGGATTCAACGAAATGATGTTTACCTATGTAAACTATATCAACACCCGCGAAGGCGGCACTCACCTGGTGGGCTTTAAGTCGGCGCTTACCCGCACCTTGAACGATTTTCTTAAAAAGTCAAAGCATGCAAAAAAGCTCGATGAAAATTTTTCAGGCGATGATGTGCGCGAAGGCTTAACGGCAATACTTTCGATAAAAGTTCCCGACCCGCAGTTTGAAGGTCAAACAAAGAGCAAGCTGGGTAATTCCGAGGTGCGGGGCATTGTTGAAGCGCTTGTGAATGAGCAGCTTGAACTGTATTTTGATAAATTTCCCGATGTAATTAACAATATCCTGGAAAAATCAGTCCTTGCAGCCAAGGCCCGAATTGCCGCCCGCCAGGCGCGGGACGCAACCCGCAGGAAAAACGCGATGGATTCCGTAGGGCTTCCCGGCAAACTTGCCGACTGCTCCGAAAAAGATCCCGCAAAATGCGAAATTTTTATTGTCGAAGGCGATTCTGCAGGCGGTTCTGCAAAGGGCGGGCGCGACAGGCGTTATCAGGCGATACTTCCGCTTTGGGGAAAGATGCTCAATGTGGAAAAACAACGGATAGAAAAGGTTATCACTAACGAAAAACTTCAGCCGATTATTGCAAGCATAGGCGCAGGCTGCGGCAATACCTTTGATATTTCAAAAATCCGCTATCATAAAATAATAATTATGGCGGATGCCGATGTAGACGGCTCGCATATCCGCACCCTGCTGCTTACTTTTTTTTACCGTTATATGCCGGAACTCATAGAAAAAGGCCATGTTTATATCGCAATGCCGCCGCTATACAAGATCAGTTACGATAAAAAATCTTTCTATGCTTATGATGACAATGAAAAAAACCGCCTGCTTTTAGAATCCGGCAAAGACCCCGAAAAGGTTTCTGTCCAGCGTTACAAGGGTCTTGGCGAAATGAATTCCGATCAGTTGTGCGACACAACAATGGATCCTGTTCAACGCAATATTGTCCAGATTCATCTTAACGATACAGTCGAAGCGGAAAGAATTTTTACGACTCTAATGGGCGAAGTTGTAGGCCCCCGCCGCGAATTCATCGAAGAAAACGCCCTGCTTGTAAAAAACCTTGATGTGTAACTTCATTGCAATGTATCTTGTATTTTTCCATCTGCTGTATTAAACTTAATATATGAACATGAAATTTGGCTTTGTATTGTTGTTTTTACTTTTCACAACAAGCGTTTTTGGGCAGGCAGGGCTTCAAATAGTCGTTGAAGATAATGCCACAGGTTATACTATAGTTAGATCATCGGGGAAAGCAAAAACCCTGCAGATTCCGGACAATATTGACGGCAGGCCTGTAACGGCAATTGGAGACGGGGCTTTTATCAACAAAGGCTTATTCGAAGTTTTTATACCCGACTCCGTTACCGTTATAAGCGACAGGGCTTTTTCGTACAATAACATTGAAACAATTGTAATAAGCGATAATGTTACCAGTATAGGCACAGGTGCTTTTACGGGAAACAGGCTAGTTACGGTAACTCTTGGCAGCAATGTAACAACTATTGGCAAAGGGGCTTTTTCCAGCAACCTTATAGCCGCAATAACCCTTCCCGACAGCGTTACTATAATTGATGATTATGCATTTTTCAACAATAGAATAAGGGAAATTAACTTTCCCGGTAATGTTACTCTGATAGGGGAGGGGGCTTTTTCCGGCAACAGGCTGACCAATGTCGAAATTGGCAGCGGGGTTACAAAAATCGGGGACGGGGCTTTTTACAACAACAGGATAAACAGCCTTTCCATTCCTGCATCTCTGGAAATTCTGGGAAAAAGGGCATTTGACAGCCGCTCCCCGGACGGCAGGATAAGGGAAAATACCGTCTATACTGACCAAATTGGCAATGTATTATTTACCATGTCCAATAACTTTGACACTTTTTATCAAACCAACGGCAGACAGCCTGGAAGTTATTCACTTGTCGATGGAAGCTGGAAAATGAACTAGGCTCTATCTAACCTGAAACAAACCTTGCCATAAACTCTGTTCTGCTGTTTACATCAAATTTCTGGAAAATTTTCTTGATATTGCTGTTGACGGATTGTGTATTCGTTGCCTGCCGGAATAAACCTGTTTGCCATAAATCACCATTTTTGGTGATATACAAGCCTAAGCCAATAATTGTAAAATTGAAAATGTCATGATAAAGATACTAATTGTAGAAGATCAAACCATGCTGCGGGAGTCGCTGGAAACATTAATCGGCAGCCAAAGCGATATGGAAGTTGCCGGGTTTACAGATGATGCCGCGCACGCTCTGGAACTTTGCCGTAAATTACAACCCGATATGGTCTTGATGGATGTGGTAACAAAAAACCATGTCTCGGGAAAATATGCAAACGGGATAGTCTATGCCGCA
>Ga0099364_10002334_pt1 | contig 30411 bp, 23 predicted proteins | sample TergutTh196P3_FD_73070 | JGI IMG/M metagenome (GOLD analysis project Ga0099364, IMG submission 73070) | Microcerotermes parvus P3 segment gut microbial communities from Pointe-Noire, Republic of the Congo - Th196 P3 | ecosystem: Host-associated > Arthropoda: Insects > Digestive system > Gut ...
TAGTGGTGAGTGCCGAGGGCAGTTGGTGCTCCTTTAATGGAAACAGGCCATGCATATTCCCGGTCGCCGAGCGGAGTCGAGGCGTCGCCGGAAACCGTGATGCCGTCAGGCGTGCCAATCGACGCGAAACGTGTGCCATCCAACCACCAATTAATGATAAGAGTTCGTCCAATTACCGATGGAAATTCGATATCCTCTATCTGCTCGCCAGGGCAAAGAGTTTGATGCAAGGGGGCTGATGGGCACCATTGCGGAATAGGACAATACGCAAAACTTTTGGTCGCAAAAGTTGCAAGAAGGATTGTGATAAGGGTGATTTTTTTCATAATTATTTTGGTTTAGATTTTTTGACTTTAGGGCATAAAAAAAACGGACTTATATTATCCGTGTTAGAGGTATTCGACAACCCAGTTTACAAATAAGATGAGCCCGCAGTGTGCGAGCGTTCACTTATTCTTGTAAACTTGAAAGTGTCGAATTTTCTAACACAAGAATCAGCAACGCTGTTTTTATATTTTTCGATTGCAAAGATACGAAAAAAATATGATATGCAAGGTTTTTTCACAAAAAAATCGTATCTTTGCAAAAAAAATTCTAATATGAAAGCAATCACAATTGACCAACAGTACGTTGAAAAATTTGTTCCACAAGTCGACCTCAATGCTCTGCAACCCGCGCTGCAACAGGCTCAACAAGATTTAATTCACAAAACCGGAAAGGGTAATGATTTCCTCGGATGGGTAACACTTCCCGATGAAATTGATGATGTTTTTTTAGCAGACATCGAAGCCACAGCAAAACGTTTGCGTGAAAAAGCCAAATTATTTGTAGTGATTGGTATTGGTGGCTCGTATCTCGGTGCCAGAGCGGTGATTGAGACATTGCAAAATCAATTTGCAGCATTGGATTCCGAACGAAAAGACCCTTTTGTGATTTATGCCGGACATCAGTTGAGTGAGGATTATATGCACGAACTGCTTGCTATTCTTGATAAAACCGACTATGCAATGACCGTGATTTCCAAGTCGGGCACAACCACCGAACCCGCTGTGGCATTCCGTATTTTGAAAAATCATATTGAAAAAAAATACGGTAAAGAAAAGGCTAAATCTCGCATTGTTGCCATTACCGACAAAGAGCGTGGAGCCTTGAAAACATTGGCAACTAAGGAAGGTTACAAAACATATATCGTTCCCGATGATGTAGGCGGACGTTACTCTGTGCTTACGCCTGTGGGGCTTTTGCCGATTGCTGTTGCAGGTTTTGATATTCGCCGGTTGGTGAAAGGTGCACAAGATATGAAAGCAATCGTAACAACCGAAACTACAATTTCAGAAAACCCCGCTATGCACTACGCAGCCTTACGGAATGCACTGTATCAGCAAGGTAAAAAAGTTGAAATCATGGTAAATTATGATCCGCGTTTGTACTACTTTACCGAATGGTGGAAACAACTTTACGGCGAAAGCGAGGGCAAAGAGGGCAAAGGAATTTTCACTGCGGGTGTCAATAATACGTCGGATTTGCATTCGATGGGACAATATATTCAAGAGGGCGAACGCATACTTTTTGAAACGGTTTTGTCTGTTGAAAACAATCGTGAAATCATTGAAATACCAAGCGATTTCGAAAATTTGGACGGCATGAATTTCCTTGCCGGAAAACGTTTGGGTTACGTTAATTCGATGGCGCAACTCGGTACGATTTTGGCGCATATCGATGGGGGTGTAGCAAGCATCAAAATCAGCGTCCCCGAAATTTCGGCTTACACCATCGGACAGCTGATATACTTCTATGAATTTGCTTGTGGTCTGAGCGGCTACCTTTTGGGCGTAAACCCGTTTGACCAACCCGGTGTGGAGGCTTACAAGAGGAATATGTTTAAGCTATTGGGGAAATAATTTTTCAATTTAACACTTTTTAAGGAAATTTATTTGGAAGTTTCAGAAATTATTCGTAACTTTGCAGTGCGTTTCTACGTGATTCGCAACCAGAGGGGGTGGACTTTAGTCCGCCCCTACTTTATTTAGAACAATCTTATCAGCGTCCTGTTTCTATCAAATATCCAAACTTCAGTTATCGGATACTTTCCGTCCGGGGGCTGCCCCACTGTTGTATTTTTTAGATATCGTTTCGCCTCAAAATGACTGTATCCACTTTCTTCAATAACTAAACGATTACTTTGTTGACGACCCCTTGAAATCATATTCAAGAAAGCCTTTTTCGGGTTGTTGGTTGTAAAGCTTTCGTATTCATAGAATCTTCCGTTAACCATAAAATCCGGACATTTTCTTTCATATACAGTCCCTATCAAATCCTTGTAGATCTCTTTGTATAGCGGATCTTTTATGTGTACTTTTGGCAAAATAACGACATCTTTACCTTGCTTTGCAAATTCTTTACAAATCGCCAAAATCTTCTTGTAATCAACAGATTGACGATCAACGGTCGTGTACATCTCTACACTTCCACCATTCTTGTATGTTTTTATCGTTATTTTCATCGGTAAGCAACAGGTTTTCTCACACGAAACGTGCGTCCGTCGAGTGAAAAAACATCGAACACAACAATATAAACACCGCTCGGAAGCAAAGTGTTTTGTTCCGAAAGTCCGTCCCAATAGTAGGTGCCTTGTGTGCCCAAAAGATCAGATTTGACAAGGTGTTTCACCATTCGTCCGTTGCTGTTGAAAATACGGATATTACCTGTAAATCCTGCGGTTTCCAGATTGTAAGAAACGGTAAGGATATTATTTTTGTCGTCATTTGGCGAAATTAACGATGGATAAAGATGTAAAATTTCGTCGAACTCAATCGTTGAAACGCTTTGCGAATTGGGGCAGCCGGGCGTTGCATACCCTGATGTTTTTGAAGCAGAATACCAGTTGTTGGCATCGGTTCCTGACTTTTCAAAATTTAATCGTTCGAGTGAAACCCCTCTGGTTTCAGCCAAAAGAGCAAAGTGCATGGAGGAATTATAGTAAATTTCATCGATGATACTACTGTCTTTTCGTGTCAAAGCATATCGTCCGGAAGTGTTTGAAAGTGCCGGTAAATTGGGCATTGTAATCCATACCGCATCCGCACAAACATTGTGAAACTGCGACAAAATTTCCGGATTTCGAGAAAGCACAGCATAAGTTTTTGACGGTAAAATTAACTCCGAATCGGCTGAAATAACAAGCACTCCGGAAAGTTGGTCTTCATTGCTAAATCGTCCCAAACGCAATTCGGAAAAAGGAATATCTTGTTCGGAATTATTGAAAATCTCCAAATATTCTGCAGAATTTGCTGGTTCGTTAAACATGATTTCAGAAATTACAACATCGAAATCTTCAATAATGATGGGTGGTTCAGGAATCGGGTCGGGTTCTATCGGGCAAATTTTCACTTCACCAAACGCATACATATTGTAACGGCTTGCTGTGCTGTATCGACAGTAAAATCCGAATGCAGCAGTCTTTCGGAATGTAGAATCAACAAAAGGCTCACCTTCGAGTGTAACAGGCACTGACGAGGAAACGTCTGAAAACACTTGCCATTCGCCGTTTGGAAATCGTTTGATTCGTATTTGAACCGACAATCCGCTACTTGAATTAAATTGCGAAACTCCCGAAAAAACAAGCGTTGTAGACGTTCCTTGTTGTCGAAAGAATTGAATGTTGTTAGTGTTTCCTGTTTGTCCGAGTTGCACGAAATAGCCGTTTAGAGGGGCTCTCAGATTGTTGGTATCACTCATCAAATACACACGCACAAAATTTGTTGACGATGGATTGAATGCCAATTCAATTTTGAAATTCCACTCAACGCTGTCACAGAGGGTGTTTTGAGTGGCATAGTACAACGTTTGAGAACTTTGCGGACCTTCAAGTTGAAGTTTTCCGTTGTTTGCAAAAAAATACGAAGTATCTCCAAACCATTGATGATTCAGTGAATCACGGTGTTTGAACGATTCGTGAACTTGTCCGAAACTTATTAGCGGACAAAAAAAGCAGACGATAAAAATTTGTTTCATGATCTTGAGCATTTTTATTGGTATATCTATATAACGCTCGCCCCCCCGATTTTCGTATATTTTTTTTGTTAAAAAGTGTTAAAATGTTAATAACTTTATACAAATTGTTAATAACCGAGGAGAAAACGAAACAAACACCTATAAAGAATGCTGCCGATGAAACAATTCCAAACGTTCTTTCAGTATCGGAAATTTGCTGCGTTCTACGAGCGAAACACATGCACGAATGCCCTCACATTCGCTGCCTGTCGTGTTAAGTGCAATCGCACTAATGCCGTAATGTAACAGTTCTTTCAGCAGTTCGTCGCCTGTAAATCCGGGATAATTGACCGTGAAAAAAAATCCATCGGCAATATCTATTTCGCCGTCTTTGGCATAAACAATATAAAAACCATTGTCGGTAAAGTATTGTTTCATAAGTTCTGCTTTTTCGGCATATTCTTTAACCGTTTCAGCCAAGTTGTAAATGCCATCGTTAAGGGCTTTCAACATAGCCGTAAAACCGTATTGAGCCGAATGCGAAGTGCCTGCACTCAACGCATAAATCGTACCAAATAAAAGTGCTTTTCCAAAGTTTTCGGTTGCATAATAACGCAATAAATCCGGTGCCTTCGTATTCCAAATTTTATCCGAAACCACCATAATTGCCATACGTTCGCCGGCATAACTGAATGCTTTCGACGACGAAATAAACAAGATAAAATTGTCGGTATACTTCGCTACAGTCGGCTGATACGGCGGAACTCCGGACTTACTATAATCTTTGCGAGAGTCCATTCCGAAATACGCCAAATCCTCAATCACAACGGTATTGTACTTGTTCGCCACTTCTCCGATAATTTTCAATTCTTCTTCCGTAAAACAGAACCACGCCGGATTGTTCGGATTGGAATAAAGCAGCGAAGATATTTTTCCGTCTGCCATCATTTCTTCCAATTTCGCACGAAGTTTTTCGCCACGATAATTGTAAATATCGAATGTTCGATATTCATGCCCCAGCAATTTACATTGCAACTTTTGCACAGGAAATCCCGGATCAAGAAACAGCGTGCCTTCTTTGTCTTTGTACATACGATTTACCGTGAGAAATGCAGCAAAACCGCCTTGCATAGAGCCAACCGTAGGAATACAACATTCGGGCAAAACCGTTACATCTAAGAAATTTTTCACAAAACGTACAGATTCTTTTTTGAATTCCGGTGTTCCTTCAATCGGCGGATATGCGTGTGAAACGCCGCTTTTCAATGCTTGAATCTGAGCATTAATGCCGATTTCCGGAGTAAGCAATCCCGGAACGCCCATCTCCATACGAATAAATTCAATGCCAACTTTTTCTTCAATGTCGTTAATTAATTTCTTAACTTCGCGAATAGACGCACGACCAACGTTGTTGATGTCATTTTGGGTCAACATTTCATCGACCACATTTTGAGGTACAGGTGTTGTTTTCATATTTTTTTTTATTTTTCTCTAAAATATAATTTGATTGGAGTGCCTGTAAAATCAAACATTTCACGCATTCTGTTTTCAACAAAACGTCTGTACGGCTCTCTAATATATTGCGGTAAATTACAGAAAAACACAAATGCCGGATAAACCGTTGGAAGTTGTGTAATGTATTTGATTTTAAGTTTCTTGTCTTTGTAAATCGGTGGTGGATTGGTGTCTTTAACCAAGGTCAACAATTCATCGTTAAGTTTGGACGTTGTAATGCGTCTTGTACGATTTCCGTAAACTTGTTTGGTTAATTCCAACACTTTGAAAATTCGTTGTTTGTTCAAAACCGAAGTAAATACAATCGGAAAATCCGTAAAAGGTGCTGTTTTACTGCGAATCAACTCCTCAAACGCTTTGGTCGTATGTGTATCTTTTTCGATTAAATCCCATTTGTTGACAACAACAACAATACCTTTATTATTGCGTTGTGCCAAACTAAAGATATTCAAATCTTGACCTTCCAAACCGGTTGTTGCATCTAACATTACAATGCACACATCACTTCTCTCAATCGCACGAATACTGCGCATTACAGAGTAAAATTCGATGTTTTCGTTGACCTTGGTTTTTTTTCGCAAACCTGCCGTATCAACTAACAAAAAATCGAATCCGAATTGATTGTATCGTGTGTAAATCGCATCTCGCGTAGTGCCTGCAACAGGTGTAACAATATGTTGATCTTTGCCGATAAATGCGTTGATGATCGATGATTTTCCGACATTCGGACGACCAACCACACAAATTCTCGGCACATCGGGAAGTTCCTCCAATTCGGTTGCCATTCCATCAACAACAGCATCTAAAAGTTCGCCCGTTCCACTGCCATTGGTCGACGAAATTTCGTACAACTCCGGTAAACCAAGAGCATAAAATTCTGCAACATCATTTCTGCGTTGGATATTATCAACTTTATTAACAACCAAAAATACTTTTTTATTTGATTTTCGTAGCAAATTTGCAACGTCTTCGTCCATCGGTGTAATACCTTCTTTCACATCAACCAAAAACAAAATCACATCGGCTTCTTCAACGGCAAGTTCCACCTGACGGCGGATTTCCTCGTTAAATTCATCCTCGTTATTCATCAAATAACCGCCCGTGTCGATGACTGAAAAATCAATGCCGTTCCAATCGCCGAAACCGTAATTTCGATCACGTGTAACACCACTTATTTCGTCAACAATGGCATCTTTGGTTTTCGTCAAACGATTGAAAAGCGTGGATTTTCCGGTATTCGGACGTCCTACTATGGCGATAATGTTTCTCATGTGTTGTTTAATTGTTTAACTGTTGAATTGTTGAATTGTTTTGCAAAGATAGTAAAAATTGTTGAATGGATATAACTTGTGCGACTAATGAATTATGCTCATCGTTTTCAATGATGATATCTGCTTTTTGACGTTTTTCATCAGCAGATATTTGTTTGCTAATTCGTTGCAAAACCTCTCCCCTACTGATGTTTTCGCGTTCCATCACGCGTGAAATCCGCAACTCTTCCGGAGCATCTACAACGATAATTTTATCGAACAATCGCTCAAATTTTGCCTCAAAAATCAAGGCAGATTCCATGATAACAAACGGCGTATTTTGGGTGTGTTCGTTGAGCGAAATCGAAACGCACCATTCATCAAACGCCTTTTCTACCAAGGGATGTATAAGACTATTCAGCCATTGCAACGCCTTGTCATCATTAAAAATGACATCGGCTAATTTGCGTTTGTCGATTTGATTTCCGATCAAAATTTTCGAACCAAACTGTTTAACAATTTGCTTAAAAATTTTCGGTCTCGAACGAATTTTGTGTGCTTCCAAATCAGCATAAAGCACGGGAGTACCAAGCATTTCAAACAGCCTGGCAACGGTAGTTTTTCCACTACCAATACCTCCCGTTAAGCCGATTTTTTGCATACATTCTTACTTGTTTTGCTCGTTGATTTGATCTCCGACATTCGTCGCAATAGCAGATTTTTCGAATTTCAAACGCACGTTGTCTTGTACTTCAACGGTTACGGTTTTTTCTTGAATCTCTACGATTTTGCCGTGAAGACCACCAATGGTCACGATTTTTTGACCTTTTTGAAGTTCATTACGAAATTTTTGCTGTTCTTTGTTTCGTTTTTGTTGCGGACGAATCATAAAGAAATAGAAAATGGCAACGATACCCACGAGCATGAGAATCTGCATACTGCCACCACCACCGCTCGGCTGTGTGTTTAGAAAGATTGTGTTTAACATTTTTTTAGTGTTTTAATTGTTTTTATTGTTGAATTATTGAATTGTTCATTTTACCTTTTACCTTTAACCCTTTACCCTTTACCTTTTAACCTTTTACCCTTAACTATCAATCAACCCCCGACCGGACTTCTTAATTTTTCCTTCTTTAACGTAGTCTTCCGAAAGTTTGTTAAGCAATCCGTTGACAAACACTCGACTTTTTTCAGTGCTGAATTGTTTGATAATTTCGATGTATTCGTTTAAGGTTACTTTCACAGGAATCGTTGGAAAATTGCACATTTCAGCGATTGCCATTTTCATAATCAAGGTATCAATCAACGGTGTGCGTTCGATTTCCCAATCTGCGGTTAGATATTTTTCGATAACAGGCGTGTATTCATCGCCATGAAGTACGGTTTGCTGAAATAATTTTTGGGCAAAATTCAAGTCTTCCGTGCCAATAAATTGATCCTCCGAAAGGAGAATTTCAGAATTTTCTTCTGCATTTTTTAGTGATTTCAACAACCAAAAGGCTACATTATCAAAATCGTCCGCCCAGAACATATTTTGCTCCTCAAAATAGTGATACAAATTAGAATTGTTGCTGATTTTTCGTTTCAAAAAACCACAAACAAAAGCCTTATCTTTTTCATAAGACGATTCCGAATCATTCATGTAATTTTGATATGACGCAGATTTCAGCATAATCTGATACATTTTTCGAAATAATTCCTCTTCATTTTTCCATGAAATTTTATAGTCGTTAAATTTCGAAATAAACACCGGATTAGTGCGTATTTGCTCTATCAGCCGATTTTGTACAAATCTTAAATTCGGGTTTTTCTCCTGTTCTGTCGGACGATATTTTTGTTTGCCTTCGTCGATTCGATGTTGTGCAAAATTGCTCAATTCCACGATTACAGACGCCAAACGAATATAAAGTTCGTAAAGTTTATGAGCACCAAACACCATATTTTTTTCAGCAACACGTGCATCATCACTACCGCCTTGATAGAAAGCGTAGATGGCTTGTAAAGTTTTTTCTCTAAGAAAACGACGATTTAACATGATTTTTTAAGTTCAATGTGCAAAGATACGAAAAAAAACTGAAAATCAAAAAAAAATCGTATCTTTGCACTATGAATTTATCTGCAAAACTTACACATCCGATTTTTGAACTGGTGTCGAAAATTGCCGCCGAACAAAAGATAGAGACTTACGTTATCGGTGGTTTTGTTCGTGATTTGATATTGAATCGTGCGTCGAAAGATATTGATATTATGACCGTTGGTTCGGGTGTGGAATTGGCAGAAACGGTGGGAAAGATGATAGGCAACCATACGAAAGTTACGATATTCAAGAATTTTGGAACAGCGATGTTACACTATCAAGATTTTGAAATCGAGTTTGTCGGTGCACGAAAAGAATCTTACCTCGAAAATTCTCGAAAACCGCAGGTTGAAAACGGCACGTTGGAAGATGACCAAAATCGTCGGGATTTCACGATTAACGCCATGGCGATATCGTTGAACAAAGCGACTTTCGGCGAATTGATTGACCCGTTTGATGGCATGGAAGATTTGCGAGATATGATGATTCGAACGCCACTCGACCCCGATATCACGTTTTCGGACGACCCTTTGCGAATGTTCCGTGCAGTGCGGTTTGCAGCACAACTCTACTTCGATATTGAACCGGAAACATTTGAAGCAATTCAACGAAATTTACATCGTATTGAAATTCTTTCGGAAGAACGAATTGCCGAAGAATTGAATAAAATTATACTTTCGCCAAAACCGTCGTATGGCTTGAAATTATTAGATGTTTCGGGATTGTTAGAACTCGTTTTACCGGAAATTACCAACTTGAAAGGCATTGAAAAAATCGGAAAAGATGCCCATAAAGATAATTTTTTACATACTTTGGAAGTGTTAGACAATATCGCTCAAATCAGCGATAACCTTTGGTTGCGTTGGGCTGCACTACTTCACGATATTGCAAAACCGCAAACGAAAAGATACGATCCGAAAATCGGTTGGACATTTCATGGGCACGAATTTATCGGAGCAAAAATGGTGCCCAAAATCTTTGCACGACTGCGTTTGCCCATGAACGAAAAAATGCGATATGTCGAAAAATTAGTCGAATTACACTTGCGACCAATCGCTCTCGTAGAGGACATTGTAACGGATTCGGCTGTTCGCCGATTGTTGTTTGAAGCGGGCGATGATATTGATGATTTGATGTTGCTTTGCAAAGCCGATATCACGTCGAAAAATCGTGAGAAAGTAACACGATATAAAAACAATTTTGCATTAGTTGAGAAAAAACTCGTCGAGTTGGAGGAAAAAGACCGTATTCGCAATTTCAAATTGCCGATTACCGGCGAAGACATTATGGAAATGTTCAATTTGGCACCGTCGAGAATGGTCGGCGACATCAAAGATGCCGTGAAAGAGGCGATTTTGGAAGGCACGATTCCCAACGAACACGAAGCCGCCAAACAATTGGCGATAGAAACCTATCGGAAATTACAGTAGCAATCATGTCAAGCACAGCCAAGTAGCCGGAAGATGTGTGTAGGGGCGAGGCATGCCTCGCCCCTACAGCGATTGTCGTAAATGCCCGTAGGTGTCGAAAATTTTCGACACCCACAAAATTTTCGTGGAGTTATTAACAATTTGTGGAAGTTTTCAACATTTTAACACTTTTTAACAAAAAAAATATACGAAAATCGGAGGGTCGAGCGTTATATAGATGACGGGATTAAATCTCGAAAAATTATTAACGAAAAACTCGAAAATTATGGAAACAAACATTCAAATCGTCCAACCCCAAATCATCGAATTTGTATCTCAAAAAATCTACAAAATCAGAGGTTTGTGCGTGATGATTGATTACGAACTCGCTGAGCTTTACGGCGTCGAGACTAGAACTCTTAATCAGGCAGTGAAACGAAATTTGGAACGTTTTCCTCCCGATTTTATGTTTCAATTATCTTATAATGAGGCAGAAATCTGTTCAAGGTCACAATTTGTGATCTTGAACAAAAGAGGATCAAACATCAAGTATTTACCCCATGCTTTCACGGAACAAGGCGTTGCTATGCTGTCATCCGTATTGCGGAGTTCGCGAGCGATAGATGTCAATATCGCGATTATGCGTGCTTTTGTGGAAATTAGGAAATTTATGACTGGTGGAGTATTAAAACATCCTGAAATTGAGGATCTGCGACATCGCATTCAATTGTTGGAAAAATACAATCATCAATCCGTTCAAGGCGTAGAAAAACACGAAACAGCCATTGCCGAACTTTATGCTTTGTTAACGGAAATGATAAATCAGAAAAATTTTGAAGAAAAGAGCAAGCGACGTCCGATTGGGTTTATTGTGCGTGATGACGGGAATCCGTAGGGGCGTATTGCATCCACCCAATAAAAAATGACAACCAAAAAAGACTTTGATATTCGCTATGCTTAGGGTTTTTGTTCAACTGTTTTTGCAACGATGGTAATGACGGAAATGTAGTCTTTACCAGTCTGTTCCAGCGTTTCTCTCAACCCCGCAATATGTCTTTGCGACCGTTCTTCCAACACCCCTTCATTGCGTGCACGCTCTGCACCACTCGAACTTATACACGGCTCTTTATCGATACTGCACAATAAAGCCAAATCCCGCTCCATTTCGTCAATGCGTGATTTCTCTAAGCGAATTTCTTTCACCACACCAACCACCCTGATGTCTTTTTGATTCAGTTCGTAATCAAATTCTGCGTTTGGATCTTCGGAAACAATTTTGATAGAGCCAACATCTTCGAGATAAAGCCTCATCTTTTTTTTGTCCACACCGCACACGTGAACAATTTTCCCCTCCGTTTCAACGGTTTTCCCGATGTATAGTTCAACTTGTTCGATGATTTCTTTGGCATCAACGAAAGTTTTTTCCATTGCGGAATTTGACTCGCTCAAATTTTTTGCTGCAAATGCTGTACCAGCCATCAAAGCTATCAACCCCCCCATAAACACAGATGTTTTTACAATTTTTTTCATAATGTTTTGTATTATGGTTTTTTGCAAAGATACAATTTTTTTTTAACATACAACTATTTTATTTGCATATTTCAAAAATTTTTCGTATCTTTGTACCGATGAAATGTATCTTAAAACATATTATTGCTTGTATCACGTTGGTTTCTTTCCTTACAGCGACCAATGGTTTGAGCTTGGTTGAGCATTATTGTTCGAACCAAAATAAGAGTTATGTGTTTTGGTTGACTTCCGAGCCTGATTGCGAAGATCATAAATGTGCCGAAAAACCTGTTGAACAAACGTGTTGTGAACATGAACACACAACGGATTGTTGTCAAAACATCAATCATTTTGCAAAATTAGATGCAGATTATTTTTCGACATATTACGATGTAAAACATACGTCTTGTCCGGTTTTTTATGTTGAACATTTGTTCGATAGCGAAAATTTGTGTCATTCGAATTGTGAATGTCATTTTAATCACGATTTTTCGGATGATGTCGGGCTGTTAAAACAGTTGTTAATAAAGCAAATTACAGAGTTGTTGTTGTGAAAAAAAGAAAAAAAAATTTCAATTTTTATTTCTTTTACAACTTAATTCTATAATTTTATGAAACATTTATTTTTTATTTTTACTCTTTTATTTTTGAGTAATTCTGTTTTTTCTCAAACGTTGACAGGAACTGTTTTCGAATATGATGCCAACGCAAGAGGAACTAATAAAACCAAACCACTTCCGTTTGCCAATGTGTATTGGATGAATACGCTCAAAGGCACGACTACCGATGATTTCGGGAAATTCAGTTTGCCTCGAACATCTGCCGATGGCAATCTTTTAGTGGTTAGTTTTGTCGGTTATACCAACGATACGATAGATATTAAATCCGGCGATAACGACATTAAAATTATTCTTTCACAAAACATCACGTTGGACGAAGTTCAGATTATTCAACGACAGCAGGGTTCTTATATTTCTCGCATAAGTTCGTTGAAAACCGAAACGATTACAGCCGTAGGACTTTGTCAACTTGCTTGTTGCGATTTGGCGGAAAGTTTCGAAAACAGTGCAACTGTGGATGTCGGTTATGCCGATGCGGTGTCGGGTGCAAAGCAAATCCAAATGCTTGGATTGACAGGACTTTACACGCAGTTGATGTATGAAAATATGCCGTTCGTTCGCGGACTTTCTGCACCTTACGGATTATCTTACGTGCCGGGATCGTTCATGGAATCTATTCAAATTTCTAAAGGAACAGCCAGTGTTCTCAATGGTTTTGAAGCTTTGGCAGGACAAATTAATTTGGAATATCGCAAACCACAAACCGCCGATCCGTGGTTTATCAATTTGTATCTCAACAACGAATTGAAGTCGGAAATCAATGTGATCAACAATACTCGTATCAACGAACGTTTGGGAACAACCACGTTTGTTCACGGTTCGATGTTTGATCGCGACATGGATCATGTTGGAGTGGGCGAACACGGTAAAGATGGATTTATGGATCATCCGAAATACAAAAAACTCAACCTTGTAAATCGCTGGAGTTACGATGGTGACCGCTATCGCAACATTTCGACGTTGATGTTTTTGATTGATGATAAGGAGGGCGGACAAGTTGGTTTCAAACCGAAAACAAACAGTTACGAACAAGGTGTTTGGGGTTTTACCAATCGCGTGAATCGTGCACAGGCGTTCACAAAAAACGGATTTCAATTGAATGAAACTTCCAATATCGGAACGCAACTTTCGGGAACGTATATGGATATGAAAGCCGCGTACGGCAAGGAAACATACGATGCCATTGAAAAGAATTTTTATGCGAATTTCATTTATGAAAATAGATGGAGCGATGTGCATAAATTCAATGCAGGAGTGAGTTTTCAGTATAATGATATTGAGGAAAATTACAACGTATCCATGTCAAAATTTAGAGAAAGTGTTCCGGGAGTATTTTCACAATACACGTATTTCACTGAAAAAACATCGGTTGTGGCAGGTTTGAGATACGACTACAACACGCTTTACAAACAGTCGCTAATCACACCAAGATTGCACATGAAACATGATGTTTTCGAACATGGCGTAATTCGTGCATCTATTGGAAAAGCGTATCGTTCGCCGATTGCATTGGCTGAAAACTTAGGATTGATGGCGAGTTCAAGAGAAATAGATATCAATCCGAAATTGGGTTTGGAAGATGCATGGAACTACGGAATCAACTATTATCACATTTTTCACATCAACGAAGATCAAGTGATTACACTGAGTTTTGATGCGTATCGCACGGATTTCAGACGTCAGATGGTTGTGGATTTGGATCAAAGTGCAAATGCTGCTCTTTTTTATATGTCGGATCAAAAAGCATACGCGAATAATTTTCAGTTGGAAACCAAAATTGATGTGTTGGACGACAATCGCTGGGTTCTTACATTGGCAGGGCGTTACAACGATTCAAAACAAACTACAAACGGCAAATTGCAAGACAAAATTTACGTCAGCAAATGGAAATTTTTGATGGTCAATAATCTTACGTTTAACAACAAATGGTTTATCGATCTCACATCGCAGTACAACGGAAAAGTTCGTTTGCCGAACACAAGTGTTAACAAGGGAGAGACGGAGTATTCCGAACCTTATCCGATGTTTTTTCTCCAATTGACCAGGCGTTTCAGGACTTTCGATGTGTACGTCGGATGTGAAAACATTTTCAGCAGCACACAAAAAGATCCGATTATCGCTCATGATGATCCGTTCGGACCGAATTTTGATGCCACTGTAATCTACGGCTCTCTAATGCCACGTGCATTTTATGTCGGATTACGATTAACACTTTGAAATTGAAAAAACTTAGAATTAAACTTTTAACAAAATAAATCATCTAACTAAAAAAAGCAGACATGAAAAAAATTCTCATCGCCCTCTTCACCCTCGTATTCGCAGGCAGTGCAATGGCACAAAGCAAAACCGAAACTGTAACATTTTACGTGAATTTTCATTGTGAAATGTGCATTAACAAAATCAACAAAAACATTCCTCACGAAAAAGGTGTAAGGAGAGTCAAAACCAGTCTCAAAGATAAGAGCATTACGATTACTTACAATACTCGACAAACGAATCCTGAAAGCATTCGCAAAGCTATTCAGAAATTGGATTTTGTCGTTACAGACACTTACGAGGAAATTCTAAAACACCCGGCAGTCCATTGATTGGGGTTATTGATTTTGTGCTATAGTTATGTGTTGCACCAGCGAGTTCATGTAGATTTCAAGATTGGTGTAAACGGTGCTTAAATCTTTTCCGTTTGCATTGGCTGTTTCGGGATTTAGTCCGTTTGCAATTTTCCACACGTCCGGAATGCCGTCGTTGGCGGTGCTTTTCATTGCCGGAAGGTTTGATAATTCGGGCCAACCACCGACATCGGCTTGCGAATCGATCATTCCCGCACGGGTTCGTCCTTTACTTCTTACATCGGCAGGCAAAGCGTTCCAAGCCGCATCGTTCAATGTGAAATAAGCACGCACCGGTGCTAATCTGTTTTCCGTTTCATTTACAATACGCTGATCAACCGCATCACGCACAAGACTTGCTCCACCTCTGGAAAGCACGCGTTCGTAGGCTTGTTCGGCAGTGTGTGTAGTCACAACATCTTTTTCAAATTCAGTGTCGGATCGTGCAGCAAGTCGATCGCTTGCAGAAAGCCTCGAATTGTACGTTATGCCGTTCCAATTCGTATTGGTGATGTTCGTGTTTAGCGTACCGTTGTCGTTCATCATTCGGTTGCCTGCTACGTAAAACGTGCCAAATATACCGGTTGCGGCATCGTCGTCAATGTTAAAGATACGAGTTTTACTGCTACTTGCGGGCATCGGCTGATAATAGTTGTTTACCATGTTGTATTTGCCGCCCTCGCCGCCATAGCCACTGTTTCCGCCCCAATTGTAGATCACATTGTTGCGAAAATCGGTTAATCCGTCTTCTTTTCGATTGGCATTATTGTGAGTATAAGCACCAAAACGCGGATTTCGACTGTCGTGATGGGCTAAAAGATTGTGATGAAACGATGCATTTTTACCGCCCCATATAGCGGCGTATCCGTGTGCACCTTTTTCGTGTTTCGACAACCGCATACTTTCGGAAAGAATGCACCATTGCATTGTAAAATCCTCGTTTTCGTAGAACGATGCACACTCATCCACACTCCAACTCATGCTGCAATGATCAAGAATGATACGGTTCTGATAGCGTCCCCATATCGCATCTTGGTCAACGTCGTTCACATCGCCCATACGAAATCGCATGTAGCGAATAATCACATTGCTTGCATTCACCAAAACATCATAACCTGCAATACAAATACCATCTCCCGGAGCGGTTTGTCCGGCAATGGTCAGATCTCCGTTATTGATACGCAATCTGTCTTTCAATTGAATCGTTCCCGAAACGGCAAACACAATCGTTCGTGCACCACTTCGCGTTACGGCATGGCGGAATGTTCCCGCAGGCGGATTGTTTACGACATCGTCCAATGTCGTGACCACATAAACCGTTCCACCTCGTCCGCCGGTGGTATATCTGCCAAAACCTTCGGCACCCGGAAATGCGATGATTTCCGAATCATCCATGGCATCCAAACGAGGGATATTTAAGGTTTGTACGGTGGTTCGTTCATAGATATCTTTGGCGTGAATTTCCACGCTTTCCAAGGTTTGAAAAATGTCTTGGGTCAAGCCCAAAACTTCACCCACATAGTTTTTTTCATTCGTAAACGTAGTGATTTCATCGGGCAAAACGACAGGGTCTGTTTCGCCTTGTTTGAGATAAGCAAAACTAATTTTTTCGAGTCCGACATTGCTGTTGACTTCAAAGCGAATGACCGGATTGATGGTGCCGTAGATTGCCGCCATTTCCGGTAAGATAAATTCAATCTGCGGAGCCGTCGGCACAAGGTAAACCGTATCTCTAACCGTGTCTCTCGGCAACTGTGCGGTGGGTTTGGTTCGATAGAAAATAATACTGTCGACCTCAGCCGTAGGAAACTCGTAGATGTATTGTTGTTGATGAACGAACATGGTGTCGGTTTGCTGTGCCCAAACGCCTGATAACAGGGCGATTGCGAGGATCGTTGTGATGATTTTTTTCATGATATTTTTTGTTTTGTAGGGGCGATGCATGCATCGCCTTTACAGATTCGATTTGCAAAGATACGAAAATTTATTTAATTCGATAGATAGAATCTATCGGGATAGACGGACTGAGGTAGAACCTCAGCCCAACGGGGGAATCGTCGCCGAACGGGGTTTTTACGAATTATGAGAGTAACCATTTCCAAGCGGGAATAACTTGAATGGTTATGCCGTTTTCTTGCAAGGTGGTTTCTTCGGAAAATGTAACGATTTCAACTTGTTTCAACTTGTGAAATTCAGCCAACTTTACCAGTGCTGTGATTTCTCGTTGAAAGGTTGTAGCGTCGGCAATACTGTATGCTACTTGTATCGCCCGACCTGCTTTTGGAATAAAAAAATCAACTTCGATGTTCTTTTTGTAATAAAACAAATCATCGCCATACTTCTTTTTCAGGTCAATAGCCACAAGGTTTTCCAAGAGTTTGGTTTCGGGGTCGAACAGAAAATTATTGAGTAGTCCGTTGTCGAAAAAATAGCGTTTTTTGAAGGTTTCCTTATCGCTCAATTTGTCTGAGAAATTGGAAATACCAAACACTAAATAAGCATCTGTTAAAAATTGCAGATACTCAACGAGGGTATTGCGTGCAAGGGTTGTTCCTGTTGAGTCTACAATGTTTTTCATTCGTGTTAAAGATGAGGGTTGCATCACACTTTCCGCTATTTTTTTCGCAAGCACACGAATGGCATTTTCGTTACGGATATTATTTCTCGAAATAATATCGCCCAAAAGAATTTTTTGATACAGCGAATTGATCCAACTGCGTTTGTCGTTTATCGCAAATAATTCGGCAAATCCGCCATGATAAAAATACTCTTGAAAAGCCCGAATAACTTGTGTTTGCGTGTTGGTGTATTCCCAATTTTTTTTCAAAGAAATGTTGTGATAAGTCAAGTATTCTTGAAAAGAAAAAGGAAAGACTTCCCGTGCAATAAAGCGTCCACCAAGCGTTGTGTGTATTTCCTTACTCAGCATTTTTGCATTACTTCCGGTAACAAATACACGATATTTGGCATCGGCTAAACGGCGAGCAAATTTTTCCCACCCATCAATATTTTGAATTTCATCTAAAAAAATCAGTGGTTTGAAATCGAACATCTCTTTATAGGCGTCCAGCAACAAGCCCAATTCTTTCGCTTTGATAGAAGCAATCCGTTCGTCCTCGAAATTGATGTATAAAACCTCTTCCATGGTAATTTTTTTCGATTTTATCAAATCTTGAATAATCTGATACATCAAATACGACTTTCCGGCACGACGCAGTCCAATAAGAACATAGTTTGCCGATGGCTCCAATTCAATCGGTCGCTTGACGAGTTTAACCGATGTTATTTCTTCCTGTTTTTCAGCGATTAAACGCTTAATAATGCCCTTTTCCATAGCTCCATAAATTGTTAACTTCGTTGAAAATGCTCACGTTCGAAAAAGAAATAAATTTCTTTTTACTCACTTAATCGCATTTTTTACAACTGCAAAGATACAAATTATTTATCAATATACCAAGCAATAATCAAAATTTATTTATCAACATAATGAGCAATTACTCACCCACCAACCAATTCATATACATTTCGATATTGGTATAAACGTCCGAAAGGGTGTATTCGTTAGCGACATCTAACGCAACATTCAACCCTCTTGAAACTTTCCAAACATCGGGAATTCCGTCGTTTGCCGTAGAAACCCAAGGCGTTCCGGGATTGAGTGTAGGCCATCCGCCAACGTCTGTTTGAGAATCAATCATTCCTGCACGGGTTCCGCCACCGCCCGAAGCACGCACCGGTGCTAATCTATTGGCGGTTTCGTCCACAAGACGCAAATCAACCGCATCGCGTCTAAGACTTGCTCCGGCTCTTGCAAGCACTTGACGATAAGCCTCTTCTGCGGTTAACGTTGTGATATAGCCTTTTTCAAACTCAGTGTCGGAACGGAAATTCGTGCCTCCCGGAACAGAACTATTAGCAGACACTCCATTCCAATTGTTGTTGGTTATGTTGGTATTCACCGTTCCGTTGACGTTCATCAACACATTATCCGCCACATAAAACACGCCGGTAGTTCCGGCAGGTTGGCTATGTTGTCCTGTGCAACCCCAAGGCTGCATAATCCGATTCACATTGCCACTTGCTGTTCCGGCACCGGGTTGATAATAGTTTCCAACCATGTTGTAACTTCCGCCCTCTCCGGCAGTACTTGAATTTCCGTAATTGTAGAGCACATTATTTCGGAAGTCTACCAATTCAAGATCCGGACGACCGGAATAACGCGAACCGCAAAATCTCGGATTACGATTATCGCTATGGATTAACAAATTTTTGTGAAACGATGCTTTTTGTCCACCCCAGATTCCGGTGTAACCGTGTGTACCTTTGGTATGTGTCGAAACCCGCAAACTTTCTGCCAAAATACACCATTGCATGGTGAAATTTTGGTTATCGTACCACGACGAAATTTCGTCGGTCGACCAACTCATTGAGCAATGGTCGAGAATGATATTGGCACGCCGTCTTCCCCATGCGGCATCGCCTTCAGTTACACCACTTTCGTCGCCCATACGGAATCGGATATAGCGAACAATAACTTGACTGGCACCGTTAACGGTAAATTCGTGGTCGCGAATCGTGATGCCGTCTCCGGGAGCGGTTTGTCCGGCAATGGTAATGCTGTCGCGATTGACATCTAATCGGCGTTTGAGTTTAATTTCCCCGCCAACAGCAAATACAACCGTTCGAGCACCTTGTTGAGTTACTGCCCAACGCAACGAACCCGGAATCGGCGTACCGCTGGCATTATCTTCGAGTGTGGTTACAGTCAACACGCGACCACCTCGTCCGCCCCAAGTTTCGGCACCAAAACCTTCTGCCGATGGAAATGCCAAACGCATTCCGGGTGGAGGTGGCGGAATGATTGGAATTTCTTCAAACGCTACTGCAAAGGTGGTATGGTTTTGAGGTCGCAAGTTATGAACCGTGTCAAGCACTGCGGCGATATTATTCGCTCCATTGATGAGAACCGATGCCACACGATAACCCTCATCGGGTTTGTAAAAAATTCTTATGACCGAATCTCTCTGAACTACGCTATCTCCAAGCGGAGCAACGGTTCCGTTGGCTCCTCCCGAAATAGAAACCGTGCAAAATTCCGGAGGTGGAATGAGTTCAAACGTTACTGCAAAGGTTTGATTTTCTAAAACGCGTGGAAACGTGTAAACCGTATCCGATTTGGCTGTTTCATTCGCTGTTCCGTTGACCAATACTGAGGCTACGCGATAACCGTCATTCGCTTTGTAAACGATTCGCAATGCCGAATCTCTTTGAACCGGCACATTTCCGTTGGGTATAACCGTTCCGTTCGGACCGCCCGAAACCATAACCGTAAAGACATTTACCGTGGGATCGCTCTGAATCACTGAAAACATAATGTCTTGCTGCGTTCGTTGATTTTTGCTGTCGATAGCTTCCACACGAATTCCGGTCAAGTTCAACGCATAAGTCGGCAAAAAATTGATCGTATAATTTTTAGCATCCGTAAAGGTTGTGATGTCCTCTACCACTTGGCGAGTACTTCCGGTGATGGCGGAAATTTTCACATTCGTCAGATGATCCGAAGTTGTTATCGAACCTTGAATACGCGGGCGATCAGTTTCATCGGTCAAATCGATAATTGTTTGAGGTGGCGTTGTGATGGCAATCACCGGAGGTTCCGGAGTGATAATTTGTTCCGGTTTTTTCTTACATGATGCTGTTACTGCGAGTGTTGTGATTATTGCAACAATCAAGCTTTTTAGGAGATACGTGTAATGTTTCATAGATGTATTTGTTTTTGAAGGTCTTCAACCCGCAAAGGTACGAAAAAAATCTGAGAAAAACAACCTTTTTTGATTTATGAGTTATGAATTATGATTTATGGTTTATGGATTTGCATATTCCAAAAATTTTGCGTATCTTTGCAGTGCAAAAAAAATAAATTTATGAATTTCGAAAAAGTATCTGACTGGTTTTGGGACATCGCCAAATATGTAATCACCGGAATTATTATTACATCGTTCCTGGGTGGTTTTGAAGAGCCTGTACAACTGTACACCGTTAGTGGTATCGTGGTTGTCGGATTAATTTTGTGCGGGATATTTTTTCACGTGCTATCGAAAAAAAATAAAAACAACAAGAAATAACTATGGAAACAATCTTAAGTAACGGCCTGTTTTGGGGCAGTGCACTGGCTATATTTGCCGGTATCGCGGCTTATTTAGCCAATCGGTATGTTGAAAAAACATATCCGGACGTCGCCTAAGGGGGGTTATGATTTATGATTTATGAATTATGATTTATGATTTATGAGTTATGGTTTATGGATTTGCATATTCCAAAAATTTTGCGTACCTTTGTAGAAAAATTTCAAGATGAAAATAAAACCCCGTTCTACTGTTTTACGGGTTGTTTATTATCAATAAAAATGAGGAATAACATGGAAGTAATCATCACATTAGCAGGCACAGTCCTTATTGCAACGATTCTTTTTGCGGTAATTCAGTTTTCAGGCAGAAAACACACAGAATTCGCCGGAGCAGATTTGTAAAATCCTCCGTTCGGCGAAGCGTAAAAAAACATGAGGAGCGTAGCGACGAATACGTTACCGCAGGAAATGTCAGAGCGTAGCGGAGACATATTTCCTGCAAAGAGTTTTTTTGAATACTTTTTTTGCTCCCAAAAAAAGTATTAATAAAAAAAAAGAAACGACAAAAGTCGTTTCTTTTTTTTATTCCTCTCTTTTTGACATCACTCGTCGACGAGCGAAGTACACAAACATAGGAGTAGAGGAAAGCCCCTTGATTATCTCCAACGTGGATCGCCGGCGTTCGAAATGTCTCCCGTAGCCTTAACTTTGAAGTCTCCGGTTGCAGGAGAAACAAACACATCATCTGCACCACCTGCGAAGTCTTGAACTCCGGCAGATGTTGGGAATGCTGATTCGACTGCATATTTCCAATCGGTTGTTCTCCAAACATTGTCAACGACTAATGTACCATTTGTGTTTAGGTACTCAACGTGACCTGTTCCTGTTCCACCTGTTGAGCCCAAAATTACATTGGTCAACATAACTTTTGATACCCCGGGAGCCGCAGTAGTGTTAGTTTTGATAAACTGTAGATTATTATTGTTTGAACGTTGTAATGCAGAATAGAACGTAACATTCTCCATTTTGATTGAGTCGTTAACACTGTTTGCATTATCATGCATGAAAAATATGCAAGACACTCTATCAAACGTACTGTTTCTAACGTTAAAAAATTTCACTGCTGCACCTTCTTCTATATTAACAATACCATAATTACCTTCATTACTGCCCATTTCCTCAAAGATACAATCGTCGAAATTCAATTCATTGATAATAAATCCGGCATTTCTCATTCGCATAAAACCTCTTGAGAAATTTTTGAAAACACAACTTGTGAACGAAAGTCTGGTAATACCGTGAGATCCGTTTGGATTAAACACATGACCACCATTAGTTGGCTGATTTGCTTGTGCATTGATAATCGTAACACCTTCAAATTCAATACTAACGTCAGTGATATTAGCTGCAAAATTGAAAAGTGAACCACCGGTAGCTTTGATTTCAGGACTTGCTCCGTCAGGATCGCGAACAATTGTTATTGACCCTTGAAAAGTAATAGTACCTGTTTCGAATACATAATCCTCCGGCAATACGATGGTTTTGCCAATGTTTTCAGCATCTTGTATTACCGTTTGCAAGTTTGCTCCCGGTGCCAAGAAAATAGCATTCGCAGGCCATTCTCCGGTTGGTTTCAAGGTGGTGTAGGTGCGTTCGCCACGAGAGATTGCACCTAAGAAAAGTTCGGCTTTGATTGCTGAACCCGGAGCCAAATCCGCAATGTCTACGATACCTGCAGCGATCTCACCGGCTGTCATATCAACTTCTTCGCCGTTGATTTCCAATTTGTCGACAGATGCACCTGCGGGGAAACGTACTTTCACCGTGTATTTCGTTACATCACCGGCTTGTGGATCCAAAATGATTTGCTCTGCTCCCAAATCAAGGTCTTTTTCACCAAAATCGGAGCTCAGATTTTCTTTTTCGTGATTGGCACGAATGCGTACTTTGTAGACTTTTCCGCCTGCAATAGGACCAAACTCAGCACTTGCTGCAGTAACGGTTTTGTCGTCTACTTTTGTTGAACCGTCCATAAGTTCAACCGTGTAAGAAACGGCTTTGTCAACCGCACCCCAAGTTACTCCAAGCATCATGTTTTCAAACGTGTGCTGAATGTTTGCCGGTGTGGCTAATTTTGTTTCGACCGGGTCTTTTTTACAACCCGCGATTACGGCTACCATTACTGTAAGGATAGCCATCATTGAAAGAATTTTTCTCATTGTTTTTTTGTTTTTTTTTGTTTGTTAATAATGGTTAATAATTGTTTGTTTTTTTTTGTTTCATAAATAGTCAATCGTAAATCGTAAATCGTAAATCGTTTTTATCGCCATCTGGGGTCTCCGGCATTGGCGGCATTCGGAAGTTCAAAGAAGTTTCCATCTTTAATGCGGAAATCGCCATTGAGAGGATCTACAAATAAATCTAAGGCAGATCCGGGGTATGCCGTTGCCGAAATTTCTGTTCCCGGTCTAACTGCCCAATCGTTCGTTTCGAAATTATCATACGCACTTACATTCACTCCCGTAGTTGATCTAACGCCATTGAACATGTGGTTTGGCTCTGCCGCATTAACATTTTGAACAAAGCTAAAGATATTGTTTTCGATGCTAACGCTAACGGTGTGTCCTGCAGGCGGAGTGGGTCGGAGATCAACGATAAAACGAGAGTCGTTATTGTGATGAATACCCCAAAAAGTATTATTTTTAATCGTAATGGTTTTGGTCGATTGCTCAACGGTTCTGACATTGTTAGCGTACCAAATCAAGTTTCCTGCGAATCTATTGAATGTGGAATTCATAATTTGGATATTGTATATCGCAAATTGTTCTACGTCCATATAAACCATTCCATAATCATAGTTCCCCATGCCTACGGTATTCATCTGACAATCGTCAACAATTAGATAGTCGATAGACGACGGTACAGACCAAGGTTGACCTTGTACACGGAAAAGATTTCTGTCGTAGCCTTTGAACGTACAATTGATAAATGCAAAGGTATCCAAAGTAAATCCACCTCCATTTACACCTTCTGCTTGATTCATATTCATGATATAGGCACCGTTTCCACCACCTCCGGCAGCAAAACCGTCTGTTCTGAAAAACTCGACATAGTTGAATTCAAGTTTACCGCCTTGATTACCAACATCTCTAAGGCTGATCGGAGTTGTACCTGTGGTATTGATTTTTGCCCTTAATCCGTCAGGGTCACCCATAATAGTCATGGGTCCTGCAGGTCTGATTACCCCTGAGTCAGGGTCCATTGTATGGTCCCAATTTTCCGGTAATACCAAAATCATGCCGATATTGGCAGGATTTTGCATTTCTGCTCTAAGGTTGGCACTTGCAGGTAGATATTTTACATTATCTCCTTCGATTCCGGCATTGGTTCTATAGTCTCTTGAACCACGACGAACATCTTCGTTGAAAATCTGAATGGTATAGGCTGTACCCGGTGTTAATCCGCCTATTTCCACCATTCCGGCATCAATATCGTCAGATGTCAGTTCAATCTCTTCCACCGGCGTAGGTTCCTCGTCTTCATCATCGGCGAGGAATGCTTTCAAGTTTGTAACCGCAGATCCGATAGGGAAACGCACGATAATCGAACCTTTTTTCACATCACCGGGCTGTGGAGCTGCGATGATTTGTTCGTTAGGCACGTTGAACGTGATGCGTGTGTCTTTGGAACTTTTGGTCGGATCGCCCGAAATGGCTTGAATCAATGCCGAATGGCGGAATCCACCTGCCAAAGGTCCTAACGTGATGGAGGTTTCGGTTGTGTACCAATCTCCTGAAGGGTTGTCGCTCGGTCTCCATTTGTTTTCGTCGAGGAATTGCAAACTATCTCGGAAAATCTGAATCCGATATTCGGTTGCATCTTGAACGGTGTCCCACGAGATGGTTACGTAGGGTGTTGCAACGGCTACCGGTCGAGTAACAGGCGAGAAAATACGCGGAAGATCACGGTCTTCGTTAAGTTCTTTTTTACAACCTTGCAGACTGAAAAACATCACCGCCAAGGTTAAAACCCATACGATATTTTTTGTTTTTATAAACTGTTTCATAGTATCTTATTTTTTGGTTCTCGAGCAAAGTCGAGAGATTGTTTAATAATTTCTTAGGTTTGAGGTTGTGATTTTACTACTGTGTTGTTGGACGTGGGTCCAGAGTAGGTACCGGTGGAACTTGAGCCCAATACGGATCGTTTTCAATTTTGGCAATCAAAGCATATCGTTCCGGGAGAGCAAACAAGTGATTGTTATGCGATTTGAAATATCCGGCATTGAGAACATCCAACCAATTCAGGTAGGCGTTTAAGTCGACACTGGTTTCCGGTATTGGGAAAAATCTAATGTTATAGATTCCGTTTTCAATATGTCCAACTGTGTCGGCAGGATCGACTTCGTTACGCCAGTTTACGGTACTCATATTAATTTCTTGATACAGTGCCGGTGCCGGCGGTAAATGAAATCGGAAATACAGTCTTGATGGCACAAGCCCGCCACCCAATCTTGCGGGGAGTTCGCCTCTTTCAGCCAGGGCATAGTGTTCGTCTTTGAATCGTTCTAAGTGTTCGCCAAGGAGATTCCAGCGAATCAAGTCCCATTTGCGATGATTTTCGCCTGCCAATTCCCATGCACGTTCGTCTACGATTGCTTGAAAGAAATCCGAATTGATGTTTGCTGCTGCTGCCGGATTGGTTGGGAAAGCTCTGTTGCGTACTTGCATCAGCGACGACATTGCATCAGCCATTTCGCCCAAGTGGTATGATGCTTCAGCATGAAGTAACAATGCATCTGAGTATCTCATAACGGGCCAATTGGCTCCTGTAGGTCTTTTTCCGGTTCCGGTTTCCAATGCTCTTTTGGCAGCATCGCTCAGATATTTAAGATCCCATTTTCCAATACGAGCGAAATCGCGTAAATTAGTCCATCTTTGACGGTATCCTGCCGGACCTGAATTACTTGCACTACTTTCGTTATTGAATTCGCCGATACTCACGGTTACATCTCTGCGTGTATCATCGTCGTGAAACGAATAGAAAAAGATCGGGCTTGTAAGGATATAAGCAGTGTTGGCGGAATTAGAGTATTGGTTCGTTGTGCCAGTGTGACGAACGCCAATACAGTAGGCTACAGTGCCGCCTGATCCGGTTTGTCCGGGACGACCGAAATCGATTTCCCATAAACTTTCACTTTGATTGATACCGGCACATTGGGTAATAAAGTATTGAGCAAAACTTGGGGTCAAACTGTGTGGACCTTCGTTGATCAGTTTTTCCACAGCGTTTTTTGCAATTTGATAATAGGTGTTCGGATTAGTTCCTTGACGTGTTTCGCCATTCGGGCGAATTGAATATCCTGCACGATACATGGCGATACGTGCAGTTAAACCTAAGGCATAGCCTTTGTTTACCCGATTAACACTTTGAACGCCCATTGCTCCATTGCCACCTACCCAAGGTAAGATTTCAACTGCCTCTGCCAAGTCATTGAGCAAATGTTCATAAATTTCATCACGGTCTTTTTTGGAATCAAAAACCACTTCAAAAGCCGGATTGATAACGAACGGTATATCTCCAAAGGCACGTATCATTTCCATATACATGTGTGCTCTAAGTACAAGGGCTTCTGCACGGAGTATAGCCATTCCTTCTCTTGTTGTTGGATCCGATGATGCCGGACTAAGCGGAATATAGTGAATGGCAAGATTTAGTTTGTTAAACATCCCGTACACATGAGGCCATGATTCGTCTAAATCATTACCACCCGAGAAACCGGGGCGAGAAATATAGTTTGAAAATGCACGAAAATCACTTCCGTTCAAAGTGGCACCTGTTGCCATTTCGATGTCTGTATTGGGCATCCAAAACATATTCATCCGGTCGTTGTAAACTCGGTCGGAGATTAGGTCGCGGTATGCACCCATAATTGCATAGTTAGATTTTGGCAGGGATTCAAATAATTCCTCCGGCGTACTTGCAGACGGAGAATCTTGATCCAAAAAATCTTTGCATCCGGGCATTGCCACTAAGGCTAATGCGAGGAGGCTGTAAATTAGTTTTGTTTTCATATCTTTATTTTTTACTTTATTTTATTTGGTTAAAAGGTTAAACGTTCGCTTCGCTCACTTGGTTAAAGGTTAAGGGTTAATGGTGGCTTTTGGTGCAGCTTTGACCTTTTACCCTTTTACCTTTCACCTCATTACTTTCGTTTAGAAAGTAATGTTTACACCGAATACAATAGTTCTTGCACGCGGATAAGCCGACCAGTCAAGACCCGGAGTTGTTGGAGCACTGCGGGTACTAACTTCGGGATCCATACCCGAATAGTTGGTCCACAATGCCACATTGTAACCGGTTGCGTAGAAACGCAGGTTTTCCATAGCGATTTTTCGGATTAGCGGTTTTGGAAGGCTGTAACCCAAAGTCAGCGTACTTAAACGCAAAAACGAGCCATCCTCAATAGCCCAAGAGGTTAGTCTTGTACGACCGGCACGAGCCGAGTGAACTTGGGCATTGGCATTTACTTCCGCCAAACGTTCCGGATTATTACGGATATTGGCTCCGGTTTCAGGATCGATAAACATCCATCTGCGTGAGGAATTCATTTCCTCCAGGATATTATAGTTTCGACGAGAATCGACATTACCTACGGTCATTGCCACACGGTTTGCGTTATAGATATCGTTGCCATAGCTCCAGTTAAAGAATGCCGAAAGGTCGAATCCTTTCCAACTTACCATCAGGTTGAAACCGCCGGTATGTTTGGGATTGGCATTTCCAATAATCGTTTTATCGCCGTTAAGATCGACATTACCTCCTTCTCCATCTAATTTTTTTAATTTCATTTCGCCGGGTTCGGGATTGGCAAATCCTCCGCTAACAGCACTACTGTTTGGAACACCATCTTTGAGTACCCATCGGTTACCTGCTGCATAAAAATCCTCGAAATCGTCGAATGTGTACCAACCATCATAGATATGTCCCCACATCAAGCCCAACGGTTGACCAACTCTTGCGACATAATCGTAGGAAATTTGGCTTCCTGCCCATTCGGACTGGAAATGCAATTCATCAACTTCTCCAAGTTTATCCACATTGCTTTTATTGAAACCGATATTGAACGATCCTCTCACTTGGAACGGAGAATTCATCACACGTTTTTCCCAAATCACGCCGGAAAGTGTAAATTCAACTCCTTTATTAGAGGTTTGACCGATGTTTTGTTGTTGGTTCCTGTAACCTAAATGTGACGGAATTGTGTTTGTGATAAGTAGGTCGCGTGTGGTGTTCCAATATAAATCCATAATAAAGTCCATACGTCCTTCCCAAAACATCAGGTCAAGACCAATGTTACGCGTAATGGTGGTTTCCCATTTCAAGTTTGGGTTTGCCATAGTATTGCCTGGTACTAAGGCACCCTGTTGTATTCCTTCAAGATAGTAGTCTTGACCGCCAGTTGCAGTGCCATAGGTTAGTCTCCACAGGTCGTCATTGATACGATTGTTTCCAGCCATACCCAAACTTGTGCGAAGTTTACCGCTATAGAACCAATCCCAACCCAAATCTTTCACAAAACTTTCTTCTGTAAATCTCCAAGCCACAGCAGCAGATGGGAAGTATCCCCATTGATTGCCCTCAGCAAATTTACTGGATCCGTCGGCACGGAAAGTAAATGTTGCCAGATATCTATCGTTAAGACCATAATTCAAACGTCCGAAATAGGATAACATATTACGTCTTGGTGATTCACTGGAGGTGCTATTGTCAGGAGCTCCTAATCTCATATTGGCGAGAACATATATTGGCGTTGCCGCAACATCGAAACCTTTTGAAATCATTCTTGTTGATTTAGTCCAATCCGAGTTGACCTCTTGACCGACCAATACATCGAATGAGTGATTTTTCGGTAATACATCTTTTGCATTCCAATTTAATGTATTGGCAATACGATAGGATTGATTTTGCGAGTGATCGATTTGTCCGATGGGTAAGGCACCGCCTTCTTGCACGGCTCTACTGGTGTAGGGACCAAAAACTTGATCTTGACGACGATTTTCTGTGCCGTAGCCACCTTCAAGGCGATAGGTTAAGTTGTCTAAAATTTTCCAATTGAATGCACCGTTCAAGTTTGCACTCGCACGATTTTGGATATTGTATTCCTCCAATGTAGACCGAACCGGATCTCTTGCAATACGCAACCATTCTTCATCAGTCGGATCGAAATCTTCTGTCATTTCAGCCAATCCGGCAACCGGACGGTATGAGATAGCATTTCTCAGACGGCTGTTTGAAGATTGTCCTGCGGATCCTGCACCCGGTCCGATAACTTTCGTAAACGAGGTACGTGTATTGAAATCGAAAGTCATGCGTTTGTTCAAACGTGTATTAAAACGGAAGTTGATATTCGTCCGTTCATAACCTGAATTTAACATGACCCCTTCGTCTTCATCGCGAGCAAAACCGAAATTATATCGGGTGTCTTTGGTTCCACCGGAGATGTTCGCATTGTAGTTGGTTGTTTTAGCAATCTGACCGAACAATTGTTCTGCCCATTTAGGATTTGCCTTGTAGTCGTAGAGGTCAATATCTTGATATTGTCCGTAACGGCTTGTAAAGGCTGATGATGTTGCCCCTTGAATTTCGGCTTGGAGCATCACAAATTCGCTATTGTTCAACGCCGAAAGCAGGTTGGTTACTTGTCTTACGCCATGAAAAGCATTCACGTTAATGGTTGTTTTTCCTTCCGTACCTTCTTTGGTTGTGATAATCACAACACCGTTAGCACCGCGTGCACCGTAGATTGCCGTAGATGATGCATCTTTCAAGATGTCGATACTTTCAATTTCTGTTGGAGAAATGTTGGCAATGCTGGCAACCGGAAATCCGTCTACGATGTAGAGCGGAGCGTTGTCTTGTGTGATGGATCCGCCCCCACGAATACGGATTTTAATGTCCGCATCGGGCGAGCCTTCGGTTGTTGTAACCGTAACCCCTGCAACTTTTCCGGTCAGTGCTTGTGCTGCCGACGTAACAGGCATTCTTTGCAGTTCGGTTCCGGAAACGGACGATACGGCACCTGTGAGATTACGTCTCGTTGTTGTTCCGTAGCCCACCACCACGACTTCGTCGAGTGTTGAGAGTTCGCTTTCCAAAACAATTGTGAAACTGGTCGAAGAACCAATATCCACTACTTGTCTTTTGAAACCAATAAACGACACAACAAATTGTGTCGCTTCTTGCGGCACCGTTAGCGAAAAACGGCCGTCAAAGTCGGTGGTTACACCGGTTGTACTGCC
>Ga0099364_10002335_pt1 | contig 30407 bp, 27 predicted proteins | sample TergutTh196P3_FD_73070 | JGI IMG/M metagenome (GOLD analysis project Ga0099364, IMG submission 73070) | Microcerotermes parvus P3 segment gut microbial communities from Pointe-Noire, Republic of the Congo - Th196 P3 | ecosystem: Host-associated > Arthropoda: Insects > Digestive system > Gut ...
TATGCCCTTGCTCAACTAACTGGCGTGCCCACGCTTGCGCTCCGGGGCCAGTTTCCATCAGAACGGTTAATTCCGCTGGCAATTGCCGTAAAAACGCAGCAAATGCTTCGCGTGATTTGATTCGATGCTCGTAGAGCACCTTGCCACGGGCGTCTTCTGCGGCAACCTGAAATACCCGCTTGGCCAAATCCACCGCTATCACGGTACAGGCCAACAGGAATGATGCAGACTCAGTTGTGTTATTCTGTTTCATGGATTCGTCCTCGCTGTCGTTGGCAAAATCATCATGATGCCACCGTGGCGCTTATTAGACGCCCCGGCATGGGCGAGTCCATTCAATTACTGGGCTGCTCATCTCCTGCTCGATAATCGTCGGCGGAAAAATCGCGCCGAGTTGTTCAGGCCGGGCGGGAGAACCGTCGGGCAGGAGCGGCGGCGCGGGCGGCGTGGGCAGATCGGCGGCAATGTTGTACCAATGCGTGGGAATTTCGTGCGCTTCAAGAAGGATGCGGGTAGATTCCATCAAATCACCTGTCAAGGAAAAAAACGACATTATCCCCGTTCAAAAAGATTTTTGCCGCTTCATTTTTACCTCCACATGGTGAAAATACGCTAATCGTCTTTCCTGCGACGCCTGTCCTTTTTCTCCTTCTTTCGCTCTTTTTTTCTTTCCTGATCGCGCAAGTCGTGTTTGCTGGCGCTACGGTGGCATTCGACGCAATTGCTGTAATCGCGGATTCCTTCCTTGATATGCTCTCTGCGGATTTTTTCCTGCGTATGTTCGTGGCAGCCATAACATGTGTAGCGACTCAAATCATTACGCGCATGGCAGACTGAACAACTGACGTTGTGGTCGCGGTCGAGGCGGAAATATTTTTCATGGTCGAAAGTTGCTGGCTTCCATTTCTGCTGACTATGGCATTGGCCACAGTTTTCGCTGATTTCGTCATGCAGCCCATCGGCAGGCGCTTTGTGACAGGTATGGCATTGTGCGAGCAGTGTTTTGTCAAGTTTCGCATGATCGAAGGCAGCGGGCTTCCAGCGGTTCTGGTCATGGCAGACGCTGCAATTCTCGGTCAGATTGTTGTGCATCTGGTCTGAAGGCGATCGGTGGCAGTCGCGGCACTGCTGTTGCGTTTTGGCATCCAGAAGCGAATGGGCAAAGCGGCCTTCAATGCGAAAGCGCCTGACGCCCGCATGATCGCTGTGACATGCCACGCAATCTTCGCTGATTAGTTTCTGGTGGAAGGGCGTAGTTGTCAGAGCATCGCTTATCGGAACTCCGGCAGTAGTCAATATCCCGATGTCGGCTGGTTTGTGGCAGGTAACGCAACGTGATGAATTTGCGCCTGTGAAGGGCGAGTGACATGCGAAGCAATCACTTTCCAGTTGTTCGTGTCCAGGAATGAGTTTGCCAGGACTGACCATGAATTGCGGGTATACAAATACCAAAATAGTGAGGGTCGCCAGATTTAGAAACAGAGCGAATTTTACGATGCGGCTCATTTCCAGCCCCAGAAAAGGAAAACGCTGAAAATATGGCCGATGGAGAGCAGCGCAAAAGCAATGAAAATGGGGATATGAACCTTGCGCCAGCGGTTCATCGCATCCAGAGCGACGGCGTCCCAGAATACCGCTTGCTCTACTTCTGGTCTTGACAGACCCCGTAACTGGAAATGCTCGCGCTGTCCAGTGACATAGTGGCGCGCGCGATTTAACAGCAGTTTTCCGACAAGACCGCTGATGACGCCGACGCTCATCGCGACAGTGGCGAGCCAAGGCAAAATGGAGTTAAAGTGAATGCCGGCATGAAGCAACACGAGAAAAGAGCCAAACCAGGCGCAAAACTCATGGAATGCCAACAGAGCTTTGGGATTGTCCGAGGTAATAAGTTTTCGTTTTCTCAGGGAATAGAGAAAGGAAATAATGATCAACAATGTTCCAGGAATACCCAGATAACGCCCGACCCAAACCAGATTCATGCGATGAAGTAAAAAATCACCCGCCAGGGTTGCCAGCGCAAGTAAACCGGCCAGCAGAAAAAATGGCACGATATGGCGGCGCCAAAGGGAAGAAGGAATGATCGGTTCCATGATTGCTCAGGCTTTCAGGGTTACATTGGTTTTGGGAAAACAAACGCACGGAAGACAGGTTCCCGGTTCGGGATCGTAATCCGGTTTTTGGCGATAGGCGATTTCTCCGGCTTCGATTACCGTTTGGCAGCAACCGCAGCTTCCGGCGCGGCAGCCTGAATCAAGCGCAATCCCTTCTGTTTCGGCGAATTCGAGCAGGCTTTTGGTAGCGGGATTCCAGAGAAGCTGTTTGCCGGAAGCTCTGAAAGTAATGACCAGATCCGTTTGCATCGTCGGTGAGGTTTCCGTAACGGCAGCGGTGGTATCCGCACGTTTGACAGATGCCGGCCCAAAAGCCTCAAAATGAATGCGTCCTGGCGGCACGCCCCATTCTTCAAGGCTGGGAACCAGGCTTTCCATCATCGGAGCCGGGCCGCAAATATAAAAGTGATAGGGTTTCAGAAGCAATTTCATGCGCAATAACGCGACGTCAACATATCCTGCATGTTGATAGTCGCTTCCTTGAATTTCTTCGGCAAGCGGTTGGCTAAAACACAAGTAGAGATGAAAGTTCGGATAATTCTTTGCCAACGTTTGCAGATGTGTGCGCATGATTGCTTCTCGGCCATCGCGCACGCCATAGAAAAGCCAGATTTCACGATTTTTTTGTTGAGTCAACATCCATTCGATCATGCTGAGCATAGGCGTGATGCCGATTCCGCCTCCGATCAGAACCACCGGGTCATCACCCGGAATAAGGTAAAAATGGCCGCTTGGCGCCCGCAGGTAGAGACGGTCGCCAATCTTTACATGATCGTGCAGGAAATTGGAATAACGCCCAGGCGGAAAGGCGCTTTGAGTTGGTGCGGGTACACGTTTGACCGAAATGCGGTAATAGTCGTGGTTCGGCGCATCGGAAAGGGAATAGCAGCGAATTATCTGTTCACTGCCGCCACTTTCCTTCGGCAGGTCAAAACGAAAGGTCAGAAATTGACCGGGTTGGAAGGAAGGAAGCGGCGCTCCATCTACTGGTTTCAGGTAAAAAGAACAGATAGTTCCGAAAGCGTCTTCAATTTTCCGAGATTCAACGCGAAATTCACGAAACCCTTGCCAGGCTGCTTTATGCAGAGAGTCTTCAGGTTCCGGCTCTGGGAGCGGAACGCCAATCAAAGAGGATGCCGCCTGGCGTTGCAGTTTTCGATATTCACCCCAATGTCTGGCAAAGGCGATAGCAAGATAAATGGCCAGTTGCAACAGAATGGCAAAAACTATCCACAGCAGCAGAGAAAGCGCGGTCATGGCGAAAAATAATCAATTCATGAAATGCGGAAGCGCCAAGGGTAGCTTTCGGAAGCTGAACGCAGCATGAATGTCAAAACAGCTTTCCTGCGTTATGTCTCATGATCCAGCCGTGCTGATTTTTTCCTGGCATGCCGCCAAAAAGCCGCGCAGGATATTGATTTCATCCTTTTCCAGATCAGTGCGGGCAAAGAGGCGGCGCAGTTTGGGCATGAGGCGTCCTGGGCGTTCGGGATGGATAAAACCGGTTTCACGCATGACGCTTTCCAGATGGCCGAAAAAATCCTCTTTCTCCCTCTGGGTCGCGGGCGAGGAAGAAAACGGCGTAACGATGGAAGCCGCTTTCGGCAACAGCGCCTCTACGGCTTGCCGCATTTCATAGGCCATGATCTGAACGGCGGCGGCAAGGTTGAGTGAACTGTATTCGGGATTGGCGGGAATCGTGGCGATTCGCTGACAACGCTGCAACTCGTGGTTGGCAAGCCCCGCCGTCTCATTGCCGAATAAAAGTATTGTCTTACCGCCTGCCGCAGCGCGCGCCATGATTTCGGCGGCGGCGGCGCGCGCCGTAAGGGGCGGTGGCCCCAAATCCCGCAGGCGGGCGGAAACGGCAACGCAAAAGGTAGATTCCGCCAGGGCTTCGTCCAGACTCATACAAACCCTCGCTGTTGTGAGCAGGTCTGCCGCGCCTGAAGCGAGCGCCTCCGCTTCCGGGGAAGGAAAATGTCTCGGCTCAATCAGGGTCAGACGCGCAAACCCCATCGTTTTCAGGGCGCGCGCCGCCGAGCCGATGTTGCCGGGGTGGCTGGTTCGGGAAAGCGCGACGGTAACAAGGTCAAGCGCGGTATTCTGGTTCATATTAAAATATTCTATTTCATCCGGCGCTTGCGGGATGCCAATTTTCAGGCTTTCAGAGTCTCACGCTACCCTCAAATATGACACATCGCATCCTCAATATTGCCACTCTCAACATTGCCGTCAAGGCGGCTCGCCGCGCAAGCCAGATCATCAACCGCGCCTCAATGAACATCCAGCATCTGGAAGTCGCCAACAAGCAGATACATGATTACGTCACAGAGGTTGATCGTGAGGCGGAAGCGGCCATTATCAGGATTCTTACGGAATCATGCCCGGATTTCGGCATTCTCGCCGAAGAATCCGGCGAACAGAACACGGGCAGAAGTGAATTTCGCTGGATTATTGACCCTCTGGACGGCACGACCAATTTTATCCACGGCTTTCCGCAATATGCGGTTTCCATTGCGCTTGCCAAAGGAAACCAGATAGAACAAGGGGTTGTCTTCGACCCTACCCGGAATGAGCTTTTCACTGCCGCGCGCGGACAGGGCGCGTACCTGAACGAAAAGCGCATTCGCGTTTCCGCCCGTATCAGATTGGATGAAGCTCTGCTCGGCACTGGTTTTCCTTTCAGAAACTTCACCCATATGGATTCCTATCTCGCCATTTTGCGCGAGCTGGCGCAAAAGACTTCCGGCCTTCGCCGTCCCGGCGCGGCTTCACTTGATCTTGCCTATGTAGCGGCAGGCAGGCTGGATGGCTTCTGGGAATCCGGCCTCGCCCCCTGGGACATGGCAGCGGGCAGCATTCTGATTACCGAAGCGGGCGGTCTGGTATGCGATTTTTCCGGCGAGGCAAATTATTTGTCCAGCGGCAACATCGTTGCGGGTACGCCGCGAATCTTTCATCCCCTGCTACAGATCGTGCAAAATCATTGCCCGGAAACCTTGCGGGCTTGATGTTGCGTTAGAAGGCAAACACTCCAACGCCATGAAGAAAATCTCGTCCAATCTGTTCTTCTGCTACAAGAAAATATTTCCACTCTTGTGGTTTGGATTCCTGGCGTTCATCACCGCCGCAGGGTTCATATATGGCAATTTCGAGGAAGAACCAGTGGCTCTTGTTTTGCCGTGCTTCATGGCTGTCTTTAGCTTTTTTCTCATGAAGAAGATCGTTTGGGATCTCGTTGACGAAGTCTACGACTGCGGTGATTCACTCCTTGTCAAGAACAGTGGAATAGAAGAAAGAGTAGCACTGGCTAATATCATGAATGTCAGTGCTTCAATGTACATGAACCCTCCCAGAATCACACTTCGCCTGGTAAAACCGGGAAAGCTTGGCTCGGAGATTTCATTTTCTCCCGCTACGCCATTTACCATCAATCCATTTGCGAAAATTCCGGTGGCAGAAGACTTGATTATCCGCGTAGATAAAGCAAGGGTGCAACGTGCGCCCTGATAACACTTTTTCTCTGCTCCAGAACGTAGGTTGGGGTGAAGCGCAGCGAACCCCAACTACGGCTTGAAACAGAAGCCCCATATTGACCTTCCCTTTTAAGCAGGACGTGCCGTGAACAAACCTACAACCCCTCCTCCAGCCGCCAATTTTATTCGCAATATCATCGAGGCCGATCTTGCCGCTGGAAAGCACGCAACGCGGCGCTGGGGCGGCAGGCCGGGTCTGGCTACCGTCCATGCTGCGGGGCAACCAGACCAGGCAAAAATCCGTACCCGTTTTCCGCCGGAACCGAACGGCTATTTGCACTTCGGCCACGCCAAATCCATCTGCCTTAATTTCGGTCTGGCGCGACAGTATGAAGGACGCTGCCATCTGCGTTTTGACGACACCAATCCGGAAAAGGAAGAAGCGGAATACGTCCAGTCCATAATTGACGCCGTGCGCTGGCTGGGCTTTGATTGGCAGAATGAAACGGAAAATAATCTTTATTACGCTTCCGACTATTTCGATGCCATGCTTGCCTGCGCCGAATATCTGATTTCTGCCGGACATGCCTATGTGGATAGTCAGACGGCGGATGAAATGCGCGTCAAGCGTGGCACCTTGACCGAACCCGGCAAAAACAGCCCTTATCGTGATCGTCCCGCCGCCGAGAGCATGGAACTTTTCAGGCGGATGCAGGCGGGCGAATTTCCGGACGGAGCGCATGTATTACGCGCAAAAGTTGACATGGCATCCCCAAACATCAACATGCGCGACCCCGCCATTTATCGCATTCGCCATGCCGCTCATCATAATACCGGCGAGCGTTTCTGCGTCTATCCGATGTACACCTTCGCGCACCCTATCGAAGACGCGCTGGAAAACATCACCCATTCCATCTGTACCTTGGAATTTGAGGATCAGCGCCCCTTTTATGATTGGCTTCTGGAACGCCTGGCGGAAGGTGGGCTGTTGCTGCGCCCATTGCCTTATCAGTATGAATTTTCCCGCCTAAATCTGACTTACGTCGTTCTTTCCAAGCGCAAGCTCATTCAACTGGTGGAAGAAGGCCATGTTTGCGGCTGGGACGATCCGCGAATGCCTACCCTTGTCGGAGCGCGTCGTCGTGGATATGCGCCGGAGGGTTTTAAGCTGATGATGGAGCGAATCGGCATCTCCAAATCCGATTCGCTGATTGATTACAGTCTACTTGAAGATTGTATGCGCGAGGTGATGAACGATCTGGACGAACGTCGGGTCGCGGTACTTGATCCGATAAAACTCATCATTACCAACTACCCGGAAGGAAAGACGGAAACCTGTCACGCGCCCAATCATCCCCTGAAACCGGAATTGGGTAAACGTGAACTCCCCTTCTCCCGCGAACTGTGGATTGAGCGGGAAGATTTTCGTGAGATTCCGGAAAAAGGCTATCACCGCCTTTATCCCGGCGGTTTGGCGCGGCTGCGACACGCTTATGTGGCGCGCTGCGTCGGTTGCGAGAAAGACGAAAACGGCAAGGTGACAGCCGTGCTTTGCGAATACCTGCCGGAGACTCGTTCCGGCACGCCCGGCGCGGATAGCGTCAAGGTCAAGGGGACATTGCACTGGCTATCCATAGCCCATGCCCATGCCGCCGAAATTCGTCTTTATGATCGCTTGTTCAAGACTACCGCCCCCGGCGCAGAAAGCGGAGATTTTCTCGCCGACCTGAATCCCGATTCATGCCGGACGCTTAACGCCTGGCTTGAGCCTTCCCTGCAAGACGCCCGCCCTGAAGAACGCTTCCAGTTCGAGCGGCACGGCTATTTTGCCGTTGATTCCGACTCCCGCCCCACCGCGCCGGTATTCAACCGCGCCGTGTCGCTACGGGATTCGTGGGGGAAGTCTGGATGATAGTGCGCCGCGTGTAGATTGCGCGTTCAGAGATCATGGCTCGGCTTGATTGAATCCCTCTACCCTCTCCATCAATTCCGCCCGCTCCTCGCCACTGAGGCGGTTGAACCATCGCAATAGTTTTGCTTCATTATCGTCTTCCGCATAAAAGAAGGAAACCGGCACATTCAGCACGCGCGCAATCCGTTCCACCATTGAGAAATCAGGTTCGTGTTTGCCTCTCTCATATTGGTTCATCCGCGCGCTTGCCGACATTTCGTCAACCCCAGCCAGTACGCCAAGTCGTTCCTGCGACAATCCAGACTCGCGTCTAGCCTCTTTGAGGCGCTTTGAAAAGACAGACATTCGTAGCCTCCGCTATTGAGGCTAAGATCATCTTAGGTAGCAGTTGACCAAACACTAATAGTTTCTTAGTATTGCTTTGCTCAATTTTGATACACCCTTTTGCGTTGACATGTGCCCAAATTTGCACACCGAGGAACAAACAATGACGAAGAAGCTGATTTCCATAATGATTGTAGTGGCGTGCCTGCAGTCTCTGGCACATGCCCAAGCCTACAGATGCCAGTCGCCTAATGGCACCATATCCTTCCAGGATCGCCCCTGCCAGAAGGGTGAGACAGAATCGGAAAGCAATCTGAAACTGATGCAGCAGCCTCCCGACAAGAAAGAGATTGATTCGCGTCGACCCAGGCGTGGATTGCCTCGCTATTTATGTAGCCTGCCAGATGGAACGTTTTATAGGCGCGAGAGTCCGTGTGATGGAGGAGGATATAGGCTTCGCCCCTAATATGAGCGCGACCTCAATACGCATCCTTGGAGGACGAGAAAGCCGTATTTCCTTTTTGAGAGCGACGGATAGCAACATGCTCTGTGACCACGCGCTTGATAGCAGAGAGGTGCAAAGAGTAACCAACAATGCAAAATGTATACGCGCTATTTAACAAAGCCCTCACGCAGATAACTGCAATGCCAATGGTTTATGCTTATGGTTGGCGCGCGCCTAACCTTGGCCCAAGCGGGCAGCCTTTGATCGCTGCTTACCTTTTACGTTATGCTGCGTAGTGTTCCCCTGAAACAACCGCTTTTGAAACCAGTTGGAGTTAATTCATGAAGGAAGTCATTGTTATCATAGGCATTATTGTTGGCGCCTGGTTTCTTTTCCAGAAGACGCAGATGGAAAAGCTAAATCCCGAAGTCATTACTGACCCCGTATATGCCGAAGTTCGCATGACTATGGATGTCGAGAGAAGAAACGTTGAGGTAGTTCTTTTTCTCCAGACTGCCAACGAAATGGAATGCAAGGAATCCTCAAGGGTGCTGTTGGAGAGACTCAAAAAGTATAAGAGATCAGGTAAATCTGGTGCAGAACTGTGGGTTTTTAAGTCATCGGAGTGCAAATCCGAACTGTCCCCTCGCTATGCCAAATTGTTTGACAATGAACCGACTTTTTTAACCTACCTCAGCTTGAGCAGGGGCAACAGGCTTGAGCGTGAAGGCCGTATAATCTTCTGGGGCCTGAGTGTAGAGGAGAGCAACATAATTTGCGACTTGTCTCCTAAACTGCAAGATCTTTTAGAAGGCGATGTAACATGTATACGCGCCGCTAAACAGAAGCCGCCACAACAACAAAATCCCTCACGCAGATAACCGCAATGCCAATGGCGTAAACTTATGGTCGGTACACGCCTGACCTTGCGCCTAAGTGGCCGGCATTCGGTCACCATTTAACTTTTACGTTATAACGGTTTTGGTTCAAGTTCATACAGCGTCATTGCGAGCGCAGCGAAGCAATCCAGCCGTAAACCTCTGAATTGCATCAAAGATAACGTTCATCGTGATGACATATCAGTAATACGACTGTAATGGATTAAATCGAAAACGCTCTAATTGCTACAGCGCCGCCGCTTTTATCTCGACGCTTCGGCGCATTTGTGTAGCGCAACGCATCAGATAGGAAATATTTAAAGTAATACTTTAAATTTATATTTTATCTCATTGATTTTTATGAATTTCATGCACGCTACAACTTCAGTCATGGCTTATTTGCCGAAAAGCAATGCGCTGGTGTGAGAGGCAAACATTACAACCTGTTTCCTGATTTTCAACATTGGTCGATAATGCGCCTTTTTCCCGCGCTGGTGACTGGTATGTCCTCTCTTTTCCCAAATGTTCCCGCATTCCTGCAGAATCCGATCACCGGCGCGCTTCGCGCGCTTGCCATCGACGCCATCCAAAAAGCCAACTCCGGGCATCCCGGCGCACCGCTCGGCATGGCGGAAATCGCCGAGGTGCTCTGGCGGCGCACCCTGAGGCATAACCCTGCCAATCCCGATTGGCCGGATCGCGATCGTTTCGTTCTCTCCAACGGGCACGGCTCCATGCTCATCTACGCCCTGCTCCACCTCACGGGCTACGATCTCTCGATCGACGATCTCAAAAACTTCCGTCAGTTCGGCTCCAAAACCGCCGGACACCCGGAAACCGGCCACACGCCCGGCGTGGAAACCACCACCGGGCCGCTCGGACAAGGCATCGCCAACGCCGTCGGCTTCGCGCTCGCGGAAAAACTGCTTGCCGCTGAATTCAACCGCCCCGGCCATGACATCATCAACCACGCCACCTACGCTTTCGTGGGCGACGGCTGCCTGATGGAAGGAGTCTCCCACGAAGCCTGCTCCCTCGCCGGTACGCTCGGCCTTGGCAAGTTGATCGTCTTTTATGACGACAATGGAATCTCCATTGACGGCCATGTTGAAGGCTGGTTTACCGACGACACCCCCAAACGCTTTGAAGCCTACGGCTGGCAAGTCATCCCGGACGTTCCCGGCCACGACCCCCAGGCAATCGAAACCGCCCTTGCCGTTGCGCGGAAAGAGCCCCAAAAACCCTCGCTCATCTGCTGCAAGACCGTCATTGGCATGGGTTCCCCCAACAAGGCGGGCAGCCACGACTGCCACGGCGCGCCGTTGGGCGCGGATGAAGTCGCCGCCACGCGAGAGGCCATCGGCTGGCCGCATCCCCCGTTTGAAATCCCCGCCGACGTCTATGCCGCCTGGGATGCCCGGGAAAAAGGAAGGGCGCTCGAAGCCGATTGGCAACGGCGGTTCGATGCATATCGCGTCGCTTTCCCCGAACTTGCCGTCGAATTCGAGCGTCGTGTCATCCGCCGGGAACTTCCCGCCGACTGGCACAGAATGACAACCCAACTCTATCAAAATATTGCTGTCCGCCAGGACAACATTGCTACCCGCAAAGCCAGTCAGAACACGATTGCCGCCCTGCTCCCCTCTCTACCGGAACTCTTCGGCGGCTCTGCCGACCTTGCCGCTTCCAATCTGACTTTCGTCCAGGGTAGCCGGGGCGTTACGGCCTCCGAGGGCGGCAACTACTGCTACTATGGCGTGCGCGAATTCGGCATGACCGCCATTGCCAACGGGCTGGCGCTCTACGGCGGCCTGATTCCCTACACCGCCACCTTCCTCGTCTTCTCCGACTATGCCAGAAGCGCCATCCGCATGGCCGCGCTCATGCGCCAACGGCAGATCATGGTCTACACCCACGACTCCATCGGTCTCGGCGAAGACGGCCCCACGCACCAACCCATCGAACACATCCCCAGCCTACGCCTGATTCCCAACCTCGATGTCTGGCGGCCATGCGATGCCGTGGAGACGGCAGCAGCGTGGATTGCCGGTATCGAACGCATGGACGGCCCCACCCTGCTTGCCCTCTCCCGCCAAAACCTGCCCACCGTTACGGGCGGTATCGACACGGACAAAATCAGGAGAGGCGGTTACATCCTCGCTGATGCCGACGCAGAAGCCCCCAAGGTCGTACTCATTGCCACCGGCTCCGAAGTCAAGCTGGCGCTCGACGCCAAAGCCGTGCTGGAAAAGGACGGCATCCCCACCCGCGTCGTCTCCATGCCCTCCACCAACATCTTCGACCGCCAAAGCCTGGAATACCGGCTCGGAGTTCTCGGTCAACACGTCCGCCGCGTTGCCATTGAAGCCGCGCATGGCGATTTTTGGCGCAAATATGTGGGACTGCATGGCGGCATCATCAGCATTGATACCTTTGGCGCGTCAGCCCCGGCCGGGGAATTGTTCAAGCATTTCGGATTCACCGTTCAGCGGGTGGTGGATATGGTGAAAGGCATAACAGGCCAAAAACCATAGTGCCTACAAACCCCAATAAACAAACTTGAAAACCCAGAGAGCGGAGACAACCCAGACGACTCCGGAAATCTGCCGGACAGAACCAGTTAAACATTTGACTACCACAAAACTGATGAATCCGGCGGCAATTCCGTTGGCAATGGAATGGGTAAAAGGCATACAGACTATCGTCAGACAGGCAGGAGCCGTTTCAGCAATATCCTGCCAGTCAATCTTGCCCAACTCCTGCATCATCAGCATGGCGACGTACAGGAGCGCAGGCGTAGCCGCATAGTGGGGGATATGCTGCAAAAGCGGGAAGAAAAACAGGCTCGCCACAAACAGGCAAGCCACCACGAAGGCGGTTAATCCCGTGCGTCCTCCGGCAGAAACCCCGGCAGCCGATTCGACATAGGCGACGGAAGGACTGGTTCCCAACGCGCCTCCCGCAACAATGGCAGTGGAGTTGGCAAGCAGCACACCCTTTAAGCGCGGCAGCTTTCCATCTTTCAACAAGCCGGCGCGATTGGCTACGCCAACCAGAGCGCCGGCGCTGTCAAACAGCGTAATTAGACAAAAAACAAAAACTACGCCAATCATGTCAACGGAAAGCAGCCTGCTGAAGTTCAGTTCCATAAAAACAGGCGAGAAGGCAGGCGGCATTGCTGCGACGCCATGGAATTTATTGAGACCAAGCGCGCTGGCAAGCAGGGTTACGAGGAGAATGCTGGAGATGATCGCGCCGGAAATCCGAAAAATGTGCATGACCAGAATCAGGACAAAGCCGCAGATAACAAGCCAGGATTCCGGAGAACGCAAATCACCAAGGCTCGCGGCAGCCTCCCCCCCGCCAAAGGGAACCCCCGCGTTTTTGAGGGCGATGCGGGCAAGGAAAAGTCCGATCCCGGCGCAGATCGCAATTTGCAGGGAAAAAGGAACACCGTTAATAATGTTGTCCCGTATTTTCAAAAGTCCCAACAACAGCAATAAACAGCCAGATACGCAGGTAGCAGCCAGCGCAACCCGCCAATCCGTACCCATCCCCACACAAAGTACCAGAGCGAAATAGGTATTTACCCCCATGCCAGGAGCCAGCGCAATCGGATAATTGGCTATTATCCCCATAAGCAGGCTGCCCAAAGCCGCAACCAGACAGGTCGCTACAAAAACCGTGCCCGCGTCCATGCCGGTTTTTGCCAGCAGCACCGGGTTGAACGCAATGATGTAGCACATGGTCAGGAAAGTGGTCGCCCCCGCCAGAATTTCCGCGCGGATGGAACTGCCGCTTTCCGTGACGCGAAAAAAGCCGTCAAGAAAGGCCAAAGCGGAACGCATGAATCCTATTCCTTATGGATTACTCCAACATCGGGATCATCTTGCGGCGCGTAAGATTCGCGCTCAGGTTGTGAGAGACCGGAGAATTTCGCCAAAACTTTTTCCCGATAGACATAAGGCACATTCAGGCCGCTGCCGCGTCCGGCAGTAAGGGCTAATTCAATTGCCAACAACCGCCCGCGCAATATTTTTTGTTCGTTGTCCCCTGACGACAGTTGCGCCAGCCGCTTGCGCAAACGGTCTCTCTCCCGCATCCGCTCAATTTCCGGCGGCAGGAAACCGGAATTTTTCAGGACGCGATATATCGCCCATGTCTCATCCGGCACGAGCAGTTCGTCGCCAAAATCAAGCGCCCGCCCCGCGCCCGGCAAAGCGTCAAATACGCCCTTCGCTGCGGCGGCGCTGATTTTCTGTTCGGCCAGAATATTCAAAATGTGCATGGCGGTTAAGTAAAAAAACCAGCGAAATTTCTATCATAATTGTTTTGCGGCTTTTTTTGCGAACTATCATTGTATAAACCGCTGTCCTTCGCCCCGCAGGCTCAACTTCCCTGCTCCAGCAGAGAAGTAATAGTTTCCAGCGTTTTTTTGAAGTCCCCAAAGAGGACATGTTCTGCTATGTCAGCCACCGCCGCCTGCCGGGCGAGCGGAAGATTTTGCAGTCTGGCCATGGCGCGGTCTATTCCGTCCGTATCCTTTGTTTCCAGAGCAGTCTTCAATTCCGCCAGGGCTTCACGCAACTGCGCTTCCGACACGCTTTCCCGATCCGTCTCATGGGTGTCATGCCGACTGTCAGCCATTGTTTCGTTTATGTGCTTCATCAGCGTGTTAAGCTCATTTTTAAACGAGACAAGATTGGCACGGATTACGCCCGTATCCTCGCTTCGTCCGGCTTTTTCCAGCAGAGCCGCCGCTTCGGACAAAGAGTTTGCCCCAATGTTGGCCAAACCGCTTTTAATGGAATGCACAAAGGTAGTGAAGGCTCGCAGGTTTGCCCTGTCCGGGACTCTTTCGAGCAGGACAAAACGAGCCTTTACGTCACGAATGAACATGCGCAAAAGCTCCTGATACAGTCTGCGCGACCCGCCAACTCTGGCCATTCCGGCGGCTACATCCACGCTGTGGATTTTCGGCAGGGCAGCCTCATCTGAAGCGGCTTCTTCCTTGTTTTCCAGGATATTGTGATGCTTTTCCTTCGGCAGCCATTTTTTCAGCACTGCGTCCAGCAGGGGCACTTCCAGAGGTTTGCCGAGAAAATCATTAAAGCCGTTTTCCAGAAACATTTCTCTCATCCCGGATACGACATTGGCCGTCAGCGCCACAATGGGCAGTTTCGTAAAACTTCCTCCGAGCGCGCGTATGGCTATCGTGGCTTCCACACCGTCCATCTCCGGCATCATGTGATCCATCAGCACAAGATCAAAATTGCGCGCCTGCACCAGCTTGAGGGCCTCGCGCCCATTCACGCAAGTGCGGACGCGCACCTGGTAAGGGCGCAGCAGACCCTCGGCCACAAGCAGATTGCTTGGAAAATCGTCAACAAGCAGCACCTCTGCTTCCGGCGCGATAAAGCGCACCCTGCTTCTGCGGTCGTGAAAGTGCCCTTCTTCAGCTATCCTGGGCATTGGACTCCAATTGTTCACGGTTTGCATCACTGTGGCGGTAAAAACTGAACCTTTGCCGTATTCGCTCGTTGCCACAAGGTCGCCACCCATTGCGCGACACAGGTTGCGGGCTATGGGCAGCCCTAAACCCGTGCCCTCAATTGAGCTGTTGCGTTTTTCGTCAATGCGTGTGAACTCGTCAAACAGCCTCGGCATGTCTTCCTGCCTGATGCCGATGCCGCTGTCTTCAACGGTCATAGTCAGCAGCAGCGCGTTCTCCGCTTTCTTCTCCATGGCGACAGAAAGCCTGATGAAGCCATTTGCCGTATATTTAAAGGCATTGCTTAAAAGATTGAGCAGAATTTGCTTGATGCGCCCAACATCTCCGATCATGACTCCAGGAATGGATGGATCTATATTAGTCATCAGAGTAATCTGCTTTTCCGCCATCTTTATGCTGAGGAGAGTCAACGTGTCACTCAGGATGGAGGCTGTATCATAGGGAGCGGCGCTGATAGATAGCTGACCGGATTCGATTTTGGAAAAATCAAGAATGTCGTTGATAATGCCCAACAGGCTGTTGCCTGCGCTCCTGATACCTATGTTGTATTCCAGCGCCTCGGGCTTGCCGTGTTCCCTTCTGGCCAGTTCATTCAAGCCAATGATCGCATTCATCGGAGTGCGTATCTCGTGGCTCATGCGGGCAAGAAAATCGGACTTTGCTCTGGATGCAGCGGCAGCCTGTTTATTTGCCAGCTCAAGTTCATGATATTGGCGCTCCATTGTTCTATTCATTCTTGAAACATAAATATTGAGTATGATGACAATAACCGTGCTTATGGCAAAAATGAATACGAACATTCGCGCAATCAGGGGGTCAATCAGGGTGAAAAAATCTATTGAAGCGGCAGAAACCAAATGCCAGCCTAAAAGCGGAACAGAGCTTATACAATATACAACATTGCCATGCACAATGAAAATCATCTCAGAGTCTCGCATGCTTTGCGCGGATGCTATAATTGTTTCCCCGACCGCGCCAAGATGATTCGCCAATAACACCTTATCATACACTAACTGTTTATCCTTGCTCACGGTAATTTCTGAAAATCTGTTGAACATGAACAATGATATTGCGTCATCAATCGTGACCACTGATTTAAGAAAATCATCAATCTTGATAGATGTCCCTAACATTCCAATAGGCTGTTTGTTATCTGAAAAGACCGGAGCATTGACCCAAAGATTCGTTTCGTTCAGATCAGGATTGTAGTTGATGTTGAAATTGTATGTGTCTGTCTCATATAATGTCATATTGTACCAGTAATTTTCCTGAAGAGACGGATCCAGAATGAACGGGGGGTTGCCGGTTCTATAGAACATTTTATCAATGTCGTTGACCCAGAATAATGACTTGTCCTCAAAATTTCTCCGGTAAGACTCTATTTCATCAAAAGCATATTGCTTTAATTGGGTGTCCGACGGACGCAAAAAATGCTGTTTTATCACAGGCGAGTCCGACATTTTTTTGGCAAGGGCAATTTCACTGTTTACCGCTGTTGCCAGGCGCAATCTCATATTTTCAGAAGTGATTGCCAGTTTGTCCGATATTGAGTTATATCCGTATCTCTGCGTTGTCAGGACGAACGCGACCAGTAGCAGCAGGAAAATAACCAGAAGCGTAAGGCACGAAAATATCCTGAAGCGGAAGATTCTTGGTTTGTCGCTGAAAAATTTATTGAACATCTGCTATCTGCCTGAACATTTCTGGTTTTTTTTCAAAAAGACTTATCAACACCGGATCAAAATGCGTTCCTTTACTTTCCATGATTATTTTTTCCGCTTCACTATGGCTGAATGCTTTTTTGTAAGGCCGCTCGGAAGTCAGGGCATCATAGACATCAACCAGGGCCATCATACGACCAAGAAGGGGAATATCTTCGCCGGCAAGGCCGTAGGGATACCCTGAGCCGTCCCATTTTTCGTGGTGAAACTTGACGAAAATTTTCGCGTAGCGCAAGAAGGCGCTGCTGTCCTCGCTGTCTTCCAGTCTTTCGATGAAATCCACACCGATAGTTACATGCCGCTGCATTTCGGAGAATTCTTCAGGCGTCAGCTTGCCCGGTTTCTTCAGGATGCTATCGCTGATAGCCACCTTGCCGATGTCATGAAGCTGGCAGGACTGGCAAAGTAGTTCGATATCCCACTCTGAAGTCTCTTCAGTCCAAATGCCGATTTTGATAACGGCGGAGACGAGAGCGCGCAAATACTGCTGCGTCCTCGCAATGTGATCGCCGGTAGTGCCATCCCTGCCTTCGACCATTTCCGCCATAGCCGCCAGAAGCTTGTTCTGGAGCTTCAAAATGGTTTTTGTTTTCTCTTCGACCATACATTGGAGATTATCGTTATAGTTCTGGAGTTCGTTTTTTTGCTTTTCCAGAATATGTTTTTGCTCTTCCAGAAGCAAATGCAGTTCGACACGCTTGCAGAGAAGCGGTGGGGAAAACGGCTTGGCGATGTAGTCCACCGCGCCGAGTTCCAGGCCCTTCAGCTCGTTTGCGCTGTCGCTTATGGCGGTAAGGAATATGACAGGAATATCGCGTGTTTCCGGGCGCTGCTTGAGATTTTTGATCGCCTCGAAACCGTCCATTTCCGGCATATCCACATCCAGAAGGATCAGCTCCGGCTTGCTCCACTCCAGGATTTGCAGCATGTTTGCGGCGGAACCTGCCGTCAGCACCTTGTAGTTTTCCGATAAGGCGGCTTTCCCGGCCAGCAGATTGGTGCCGCTATCGTCCACCAGCATAATCAGCCTAGGGCTACTCTTTTCCATATGCGGTTCACCTCATCTCTGCTTCATGGCCGAATTGCTTTGACCGGATTGTGTTTTCCGGGAAAATTCTAGTGTAGTTGTAGTGCATCTGGGAAAATCAAGAAGATTTGGTTACGGTAAAGCAGGATAGTAATATGCGCTCAATAGTAAGAGATTGCCAGCTTTTTTTGTATAGTGATTCACATAATTTCGGGAACATCGCCCCCGGGAGCGCCGGGCACCAGCCCGGCATCATCAGCCAGTCTGCTCTACCGCCTGGCCACGCTGGCGCGTGGCGCTCCCGGAATTCCCTGAAGCATCATTTTCCCAACAGTCTCTTTATATGCGCGAATCACTATATCAAACTATGCAGCGCCTGCCTGCTGATTTATAGTTACAGTTTCCCGGCATACTACGCGCTAAAGGAAACCGCATGGCCTCAGACAAGAACAATCCCATTTCTCCTGGAGAAAAAACAGGCGCAAAAGTTGTATCAGGCGCAAGGCAGATCAGCAAGATGGCAAAAGTTGTCGGGCCTGAATCGTCTATCCGCACCACGCAAAAAGCCGTCGCCACCCGCACAGCCAAGCCCATAACATCTGCCGCAGTCGCTACCCCCAAGCGCCGCAAGGATACGCCGCGTCTGGCTCGTTCCGGCGACATCGCCACTTCTGCCACGCAAACCGGCATTCGTGATTTTGAAGTCGGAGAGGCTGTGGAAGCGGCGCGGGAATCCAAGAGCGTCGCCGTCACGGAAATTCTGCACCAGGTAGCCAAGGAAGAAGGCATCCGTTCGGTTGCCAGCACTCTGGAAGCCATCCTCGCCGGCGCTTCGCCGGATGACGCGACGCTGTTGCGCGAAGCGCTCCTGAAACCGGAATATATGCCGCCCAGGTTACACATTCACCCGGACGACGAGCTTGCCGAAAATTGGCGGCGCGGCGGCTATCCGTACAAAAATCTGATGTCGCGCAAAAATTACGAAAAACTGAAATATCACTTGCAGGTCGAACTATTGAAATTGCAGGCGTGGGTCAAGGAGAGCGGGCAGCGGGTAGTCATCCTGTTTGAAGGCCGCGACGCCGCCGGCAAGGGCGGCACCATCAAACGCTTCATGGAACATTTGAATCCGCGCGGCGCAAAAGTAGTGGCGTTGGAAAAACCCTCCGAAGTTGAGCGCGGGCAATGGTATTTCCAGCGTTATGTCCAGCACCTGCCGACAATTGGGGAAATCGTGCTGTTTGACCGCTCCTGGTACAACCGGGCAGGCGTCGAGCGAGTCATGGGTTTTTGCACACCCGACGAATACGCCGAATTCATGCGGCAATGCCCGGAGTTTGAACGCAACCTGACCCGTTCCGGCATTCATCTCATCAAATTCTGGTTTTCCGTCTCTCGCGCCGAGCAACACCGCCGCTTCAGGGAGCGCCGCAATCACCCCCTGAAACAATGGAAACTCTCGCCCATTGACATGGCTTCCCTGGACAAATGGGACGATTACACCAAGGCCAAGGAAGCCATGTTCTTCTACACCGATACGGCAGACGCGCCCTGGACGGTAGTTAAATCTGACTGCAAAAAACGCGCGCGCCTGAATGCCATGCGTTATATCCTGCATAAACTGCCTTACGCCAAAAAGGACATGGCGCAAATCGGGCATATTGATTCCCTGCTCGTCGGACGCGCCAATGTCGTTTATGAGGTGGGCGAACAGGAAAGCATAGTGGCATCCCTGTAATTCGTGGCTCTCCTACCCTTTGCCCTTCCCCACGCGCCGGATGGCGCTCTTCTGCCGCCTGCCATATTGCTGATGGGGCCGACCGCCAGCGGCAAGACGGCCCTGGCCCTGACTCTGGCGCGTTTATTTCCACTGGAAATTGTAAGCGTGGATTCCGCCCTGGTATTCCGCGACATGGACATCGGAACCGCCAAACCGGACGCCGCGACTCTTGCTAAATTCCCGCATCGCCTGATTAACCTCATTACCCCGGAAGAAAGTTATTCCGCCGCGCGTTTTCGCGCGGACGCGCTTCACGCAATGACGGAAATTACGGCCCTGGGGCATGTACCCTTGCTGGTCGGCGGAACCATGCTCTATTTCAAGACCTTGCTGTCCGGCCTGGCCGACCTGCCCGCAGCCGACCCCGCCATCCGCGCCGCCATTGACGAGGAAGCGGCAGCAAAAGGATGGCCTCTCCTGCATAATGAGCTGATGGCGATAGATCCTGCCACTGCCCTTCGCCTGTCTCCTTTTGACAGCCAGCGTATCCAACGCGCTCTGGAAATCTGCCGAATTACCAACTGCCCCATGTCAGAGCTTTTGATGGAGACGCGCCAAAACGCCCCGCCTTACCGCTTTCTTTTCCTCTCTCTCTTTCCCGGTTCACGCGCCATCCTGCACGAACGGATTGCCTGCCGTTTTCATGCCATGCTTGCGGCAGGATTGATCGAGGAAATGATTGCGCTAAGGAGCCGCTATGCTTTGACTCCAAACCTGCCCGCTATGCGGATGGTTGGCTACCGCCAGACCTGGGAGTATCTGGAAGGCGCGTATGCGCGAGAAACCCTTGCGGAACGAGGCATTGCCGCTACCCGGCAACTGGCCAAACGGCAGATCACCTGGCTTAACAACAGCCTGCCGGGAGAAGTGTTCGATTGTCTGGATGAACGATTGTCCGACAAAATAGCCGAACGCATCCGGGCTTTTTTGGGCGCGTAAGGAAAAAAGTCAAGTAGCCGAAGCTAAGATAAACTATCGCGCGAGCGAGCAGGCTTTTGCCACCGACTCCATCAACTATTTCGTAAAAGGCGATTCACCATGAAACAGCGGCATCGGGAAGAAGTCATCAATACCCATCTGGCGATTTTGCTTACCCGTCATGGCGTCAATGCCGAAGCAGAAACCATCCACCAGTCAGGACATGCGCGCCCGGACGTGCTGTTCACGTTGGGCGGGTTGCGGGTCATCATCGAAGGCAAATTTGCCGACGTGCCGGACGCCGATAGCGTTGTCCTGGGCGACGCTACCAGACGCATTGATACCGGGATGTGTCACGTTGCCGTCGCGCTCGTTTATCCGAAAACACTCCGCGCCGCGTCAACAACAACGCTGGAAAAGACGCTTGCCGCGTCAAGCCTGCGTTTTGTGATCGTTTCTGAAACCGGGCAAACCGAATGGGCCGAGTCTTCTCCCGCCGAAATCCTGTCTGCGCTTCGCCGCGTCCATGAAGCGCTCACCAGGGATGATATTGTTGCCGCTTCCGCGCGTAAACTGTCAGAACGAATCGAAAACATTGCCGCGCTGTGGGCAGGGCAGGCGGCAGTCTGTGACCGCCTGTCGAAGCTCCTGGGTATGCCCGCCAGGCGCGGCGAAACCGCCGATGAGAAAGAAGCTCGCCGGATGACGGCTACCAAAGTCGCGTCTCTGGTGCTGGCAAACGCGATGATTTTTCAGGAACAGTTGGCTGCTTCGGGCGGCGATGGCCGCGTCGAAACCTTGCGGGCGTTTGACCGGGAATCCGATCCGATTGAACTACTCCGTGACCATTGGCGCTGGATATGGAAGCGCATCAACTACGTTCCGATTTTTCAGCTTGGCGAGTCCATCCTCGCCGAGCTTCCGGTCAACCCGTCAGCCATTGCTTCGGTTCGCTGGCTGATGGCAGAGGCGAAATCAATTTGCGCCAACCAATCCGCGCTGCGGCACGACTTGATGGGGCGGATTTATCACTGGCTGTTGTATCACGCCAAGTACCTTGGCACGTACTATACGGCTACGTCATCCGCTACCTTGCTTTTGAAGCTCACATTTTCTCTCGATTGGCAGGGACAGGATTTTGGTTCGCCCAGGAGCCTTGCGGAATTCGTCGTCTCCGATCTGGCCTGTGGCACCGGAACCCTGTTGATGGCGGCGGCGCAGGCAATTACCGATCAATTCGTCGTTTCCCGGGCCAGGAGCGGACGCAGCTTGTCAGGGATTGACCTGAAGCATGCGCACGAAACACTTATGGAAAATGTTTTGTGGGGCTATGACGTGCTGCCGTCCGCCGTCCATTTGACCGCGTCTACGCTTGGCATGTTGGCACCGAGCGTGACCTATCGCAAAATGAATCTTTATATCATGCCGATGGGGGTGGATGGCCCCAGCAAACGCCTTGGCAGTCTGGATTTCATCAATCATTACGAGGTTCCGACCCAGTTGTCTCTGGACAACAGCCAGATGGAAACAAAGCGAACCAGCATTGCCAGGGAGTATTTCACCGTTGCCGAAGTGCCGCCGCTTGATTTATGTACGATGAATCCCCCGTTTGTCCGCTCGGTTGGCGGCAATCTGCTGTTCGGCAGTCTTTCCGAGGATGAGCGCGCGAAGCTGCAAAGCGAGTTGAAAAAACAGGCCGCTAACCTGCCTGCCTCAATCACGGCGGGCCTGGGCAGTGTGTTCGTGGCGGTAGCCGACAAACATTTGCGCGAGGGCGGGCGTCTGGCCTTTATTCTTCCTGCGGCTCTGGCGACGGGCGAAGCGTGGGGGGCGAGTCGCAAACTTATTGCAGACAAATACCACCTTGAAATGGTCATGGTCAGCCATGATGCTGATAAGCCGAACTTTTCCGAGAATACCGATCTTTCCGAACTAATGTTCATTGCCAGAAAGCGCGGACGCGATGAAGCGGCGGGCGATGCCATTTTTGTGAATCTCTGGCACAACCCGCGCACAATTTATGAAGCTCTGGATGTGGCAGACCGCGTGCGCGAACGAATTGCCAACGGCTTTAACAGCACAGGAACAGCCTCGATTCATGGCACGAGCGGGATAAAACTTGCGGAGATCGTGCGGATGCCGCCAACGGAAGGCGAAGCGCAATGGATTGGAGCGCAGTTCGCGCAAGCTCCAACCTTGAAAGCGGCAGAAGCGCTTGCGGCGGGAAAACTGGAAGTGCCGGGAAAGATGCCGGTCGACGTGCCGCTCTCTGCGTTGGGTGGCATGGGAACGCTCGGCTATGACCAACGGGATATTCATGACGCGTTTACAGTGTCGAAAACCGACTGGTCGCCTTACCCTGCTTTCTGGAACCATCAGGCAAAGGCAGTGACAAGCATCCGCCAGAAGCCTAATTCATGGCTGATCCCAAGGACAGTTCCGGCCAAAGGCCGCCCGTTGAAAAATGCCGCGCAGGTTGCGGGCAGCGCCGGACGTATCTTGATAGTTGAACGAGTCAGGACAACAACTCACCGTGTCCTTGCCATAGTGTTTGACGAAGCTGTTTTAGGCAATACATGGTGGGTCTTGAAAGCCAAGTTATCCAGTGTGCAGGAAAAGGCGCTTCTGTTATGGCTCAACAGCACTCCGGCGCTGTTGATGATGCTAACGCGGCGTGTTACCACAGAGGGCGCATGGATGAAGATCAAAAAGCCGCAATGGGCGTCCATGCCCGTGCTTGATGTACGCAATCTGCCGACGGAGACGCTCGCGCAATTGGCCGAAGCCTTTGATACGCTTTGCGCGCGGGAGATGCAAGCTCTTGCCAGGCTCGACATTGATCCAGCCCGCGCCGAGATTGACGATGCGCTGTCAGCAGCTTTGGGTCTGCCGGATATGCGAATGCTGCGCCAGCTTCTGGCGCGCGAACCAAATTTAACGGGCCTCCCTGCCGCCACGCCCCCGCATAAACAAACGGCGCGATTCCCGGATGAAACGCACCAACAGGAAGAGATAGCGCAATTGAGGCTGGTTTAGGATTGCACACAAACTATTGAGTCGCCCTGGCCTTAGAGTCGTTTCGGTTCAGATATATACAACGTCATTGCGACCACGAGCGTAGCGTGGCGGGAAGCAATCCAGTAGCAATCCTCTGGATTGCATCAAAACTGACGCTCCTCGCAATGACGGGTTGGGAAGTCTGGTCACCAAATATTGCTTGATAACTGTAAATTTATAATTTACAGTTACCTCATGATTAAATCCTTTCTCCACAAAGGCATCCAGACATTTTTTGATACTGGCAGCAAGGCCGGTATCCGCCCGGATCACGCCAAGCGGCTCAGGATGCAGCTTGCGGTTCTGGACGCAGCAGTCTCACCTTCCGGTATGGACGTGCCGGGATGGAAACTGCACCGCCTGACGCATGAACTGTCCGGTCATTGGGCGGTTACAGTCAACGGAAACTGGCGATTAACGTTTGTCTTTGAAGGAGAAGACGCAATCCTGGTGGATTATCAGGACTACCACTAACAGGGAGAAATACCATGAGCAGGATGTTTAACCCACCGCACCCCGGCCAATTTTTGCGTGACGAAGTCTTGCCCGCGCTGGAACTGTCCGTGACAGAGGCGGCGCGTCAGCTTGGGGTAAGTCGGGTGATGCTTTCCCGCCTTATCAATGGTCACGCCGGGATTAGCGCCGAAATGGCGCTACGTTTGGAAGCATGGTTGAGGACGCCGGAAGACGGTGGGCCAACCGCCGAGATGTTTCTCCGTATGCAGGCAGGTTATGATCTATGGCAAGCCCATCATTCAGGAAAGCCCGCTTTCGTGGTGCGTCCGGCAGTGCATTCGCTTATTTAGAGAGGCTTTTTTTTAATCCCTTACAGCAATTTCCCCAACCCGTCATTGTTGCTTCGCTTCACCAAAACCTGTCGGGCTGCGTGTTGGGGTTCTATTAGCTTCACCCAAACCTGCAAAATACGGGCTTGTCCGTCACTTTAACCTGAATCTGCTATAGAAGGAGTTTCCTGCAATTGAGTAGATTCTCAACATGAGGCAGATAATTATTAATGCAAGCGCCACCAGGGGGCGCACCATACTGTTATATACCAAAATCGCGTTTTCAGGATTAGCAGCGCCATAAGCGATTTTTACCTCTTTCCCCAACCATTTTTCCTCGGAATAAAAGTCAAATAAGAAAGGGATGTTGTTATATATCACCTGGATTTGCCTGGATATGCCGTTTTTGTCCTGAAAAGAAACTTGCAGTTTCGTAACAACAACCTCTCCCATTTTCGTGTCACGATAGTCCTTGCTGACCGCTTCCACTCTGGCGTATGCCCGCTCCGGACGAAGTTCAAGCGCGTCACTATGATGCCAAAATATACGTCCGGCCACTGTAGCCAGGATGACCACTAGCACGAATAAAACAAAAGTTTCATGCTCGAAATATTCAAGAAACGTACTACGTTCATAGGGACTGTGTTTTCCCATGATGTTTCTCCTGTCAAAGAAAAAGCTATTTCCTGAATATATGCGCCATGCCCTGCGGAAAACGAACCGAATCGCCTGCTTTAAAACCCTTCTTACCAAACCAGCCCTCCCCCATTTCCAACGCGAAGCGGGCGGGCGCGGCGGCACAATGACTTTCCTCGCTCAATGGCCGCATATCACGAATATTGATGATGCGCCCAGTCTCATCCAGAAAAGCTACCGAAAGCGGGATCAGTGTATTTTTCATCCACATGCAATGCCGCTCGGCCTGCGGAAAAATAAACAGCATCCCGCTATACTCACCTAGGCTTTTTCTCCCCATCAACCCCTGCATTCTCGCTTCTGTTGTTGCCGCCACTTCGACCTCAATATTATAAAAGCCAAGAGCAAGGTTTACACGCGGCAGATCTGAATCCTGCGCCCTGGCAACCGGCAGCAAAAGCAACAACAGGATCAGATACCGCCGTGCGATCATTTCTTTACTCTTTCACCCGCCGATCATCCACGCGCTTACTCTTGCCGAGAGTGCGCTCAATGCTGCCCGGCTCGACCAGCCTCACCACCGGGGTAATCATTAGCGATTGCCGCAGACGATCCACAATGTGACGCTGAAAATGGTTCATGCTCTCAAAAGAGTCGCTGAACGCTTCCGGCTGCAATTCCACCATGACCGTCATGCGATCCATTCCGCTTTCGTTATCCAGAATAATTCGATAATGCGACGCAACCCCGTGGATGCCGGAAAGCACGTCCTCCACCTGTCTGGGAAAGATATTGGTTCCCCGGATGATGAGCATGTCGTCGGTGCGGGCGCGTACCTTGCTCATCCGGGCATGGGTACGCCCGCAGGCGCATGGTTCGGTCGTCACTCTGGTCAAGTCATGCGTCCGGTAGCGCAGCAGCGGGAACGCTTCCTTGTCCAGCAGGGTCAGCACCAGTTCGCCCTCAGTGCCTTCCGGGCATGGCTCATCTGTCGCGGGGTCAAGGACTTCCCATAAAAAATGGTCTTCCGCAATATGTTGGTGGTCGCGCGAACTTAAACATTCTCCGGCAACGCCAGGGCCGTTGACTTCGGTCAGACCATAGTTGTCGGTACAGACGATACGCATCCGGCTCTCGATTTCCCGCTTCATGCAGGGAGTGCAAGGCTCGCCTCCGAACAGCCCGATTTTCAGGCTTGAGTTTGCCCAGTCAAACCCCAGCTTTTCCCCAATCTCACACATGTGTAGCGCGTAGGAAGGCGTGGAAATCAGGACTGTCGTCTGATAGTCCTCGATCATCATCAAATGCCGCTCGGTGTTGCCGGAACCGGCGGGAACGATCATGCAGCCCAGTTTTTCACAGCCGTAGTGCAGGCCAAGTCCGCCGGTGAACATGCCGTAACCAAACGCCATCTGCGCCCGGTCGGAACGGGTAACGCCTGCCATGACCACAAGACGCGCGACGCAATCGCTCCAGACATCCAGATCGTGTCGGCTATAGCCGATTACGATAGGTTTTCCGGTTGTGCCAGAAGATGAGTGCAGCCGCAGCACTTCATCAAGCGGAACGGCGCAGAGGCCAAAGGGATAGTTATCGCGCAAAGCCTGTTTATCGGTGAAAGGGAGACGCCGGACATCTTCAAGGGTACGAATATCCTCCGGCTTTACGCCAAGTTTCCGAAAACGCTCTCGATACCAGGGTATCCGCTCGTAGGTCCAGACGGCCTGTTTTTGCAACTTTTCGAGTTGAAGCCGACGGATGTGTTCGCGTGGCGCGGTTTCAACGGCAGGGTCAAAACAATTTCTATGTGGCATGGTAATTTCGTCAGAACGGTCAGGCGCCGGCAGAAATTTCGTCCTGCGAGACGAGTTCTATCGAGTGCTCTTTCAGGCTGGCCTCTGTGGCAGCGTGGTTGTTTGTATGAATGGCAATGATGTTTGAGACCAGGGTATAGCTATAGATCACATTGATGCCTGCCGCCGCGAAAATGCGGATGACCCTTGCCAGTTCGCCCAGCCTGTCGGGAAGGCGGATGCACAGCACTTCCGACTCTTTGGCGGCGCAACTTTGCGCGCGTAACATTTCCAGTGCCAGAGCCGGTTTGTCCACAACAAAACGCGCAATTCCGTAGTCGCCGGTATCAGCCGTGGAAAACCCGCGCACGTTAATGCCGGAAGTCTCAAAAATATTGAGAATATGCAGCAAATGCCCAGGCTTGTTTTCCAGAAACACACTGATTTGCGAAACTGCCATGACCAATCTCCATCTTTATGATGTAAACATGATTCAAGGCTTGCAATAATACCGGATTTCAGAGCGATTGAGTCACTCTGCTCCTGGAGCCGGGGATTATTCGATACAGAGAGTCCGCGCCTTGGATTAAAATACAGGTATGCCCGTTCCCTCCTCTCCATCTCCCGGTTTATCCCGTATTGCGCCGCTCCCTGATCTGCTCATCAGCCAAATCGCGGCAGGCGAAGTCGTGGAACGACCTGCTTCCGTATTGAAGGAATTGCTTGAAAATTGCCTGGACGCGGGCGCAAAAACCATAGAAGCGCGTCTGGAGGAAGGCGGCGTGCGCTTGATCCGCGTAAGCGACGACGGTTGCGGCATTGACCGGGATGATCTGGCGCTGGCGCTTACCCGGCACGCAACCTCCAAGGTTCGCACCCTGGCCGATCTGGAAGGAGTTGTCAGTATGGGGTTTCGCGGCGAAGCGTTGGCCGCTATCGCTTCTGTCTCGCGTTTTTCCCTGACCAGCCGCGCCCAGGGCGCATCCCACGCCTGGCGAATTGCCGCCCATGAATCTGTCGGCGAGCCTGAGCCGGCGGCGCTGACGAGCGGAACGGTGGCGGAAATGCGTGAGCTTTACTACAACACGCCGGCGCGGCGCAAATTTCTGAAATCAGAGGCCACGGAATTCGGCCATTGCGCGGAGACCCTGAAACGCATTGCGCTTGCGCGTTCAGATATAGCTTTTACCCTGTTCCACAACGGTCGTTCTGTCCTGAAGTTGTCCCAGAGCAACTTACCGGAGCGTATCTCCGCCATTCTGGGCGAAGATTTTACGAGTCAGGCGCGGACGGTTGCGGTGGAATCCGCCAATATCAGCCTTTCCGGCCTCACCATCGACCCTACCTACGCTCCCGTCAGCGCGCCCAACAGGGAGCGGCAATATACCTTCGTCAATGGGCGTTTCGTGCGCGACAAGGTGCTTGCCCATGCCATCCGGGAAGCATACCGCGATGTGCTGCACGGCAGCCGCCAACCTATGCTCTGTCTATTCCTCAGCATTGATCCAACCGCCGTTGATGTCAACGTGCATCCTGCCAAAACGGAGGTGCGCTTCAGGGAATCCAGCGCGGTGCATAATTTTGTCTTTCGCGCTCTTGAGCGCGTGCTTGCCGCGCCCATAGCGGATACGCCGGTTCACCCGGAGCATCCGCCGCACAAAAGCGCTGTCGTTTATGGCAAGTCCGGTGAAACCAGTCCGCAGTTTCGGGGCGCTTACCCGAAGCCGGAACAAGCAGGACTGGCGATCCGCGACAATGCCGCCGACGCCTACTTCAGCTTTGTTCGGGACGCGCATTCAGCCTTGCCATCAGACGCCACGACAGAGGATGACCCGACAGTGACGGAAGCGTCAAACCCGCCACCTTTAGGCTATGCCCTGGCGCAAGTGCATGGCACTTACATTCTCGCGCAGAACGCCGGCGGCCTGATACTTGTTGACATGCACGCCGCGCACGAGCGCATTCTCTACGAAACGCTGAAAAACGCTCTCGACCAACGCGCAATGAGTATGCAATCTCTCCTGGTGCCTGCGGTATTCCGGGCGAGCGAGACGGAAATTGCCACCGCCCTGGCGCATGAAAAGACCCTTTCCGAGCTTGGGTTTGCCATCAGCCAAAGCGGCCCGGAAGAACTCGCGCTACGCGCCGTCCCCACCCTTGTCAAAAATGGCGAGCTTATCCAGCTCATCCACGCGCTGCTGGCTGAACTGGAAACCCACGGCGCGTCTTCCCTGGTTGCTTCCCACCGCGACGAGATTCTGGCAACGATGGCCTGCCACGGCGCGGTTCGCGCCAATCGCCTTTTGACGATACCGGAAATGAACTCCCTGCTACGCCAGATGGAAGTTACCGAACGCGGCGGGCAATGCAATCATGGCCGCCCTACCTGGACGGCTCTTTCCATGTCGGAACTGGATAAGTTGTTTTTGCGGGGAAAGTAATGCCCTGCCGGGAGCACCGGACACCAGTCCGGCCTGAAGCTAAAGGAATCGCGTGTTCATTTTCGTATTCAGATATGCCATAATTGCCCGTCTTGGAAAAATGCCCTGCCTGGAAACATGATTCGCGTAACAAGCGAGTCAAAGTAAACTGGAGCTTGTTTCCATAACCGGTTTTTCGGATTCCGTTACACACGGGCCAAACGCAATGCCCGCCGTTCATGGCAGGGCGACTCAATAAACTTTTTAAGGAGCGTATCGTGAATTTGCCTTTCAACAAAAAACTTCTTGGTATTTTGGCGGCCTCATTGCTGACTACAGCGGGTTGCTCAAGCATGGATATGGGCTCGGAGAAAGCGAAGACGACGGCCACCGGTTCAGCCGCCGGCTCCCACTCTGAGGGCGCAAACGCCGGTCTCGAAAGATGCGACAAGACGCTTGGCACTATGGCAATCGTCGAAGATACCGATTCGGCCTGGTATCGGACGCTCAACGAGTACAAGCTGGGTTCGACCGCGCCGGTGCTGAAGCTGTTGGCGCAACAATCCAACTGCTTTGTGGTCGTTGAACGTGGTAAGGCCATGAACAACATGATGCGAGAGCGCGAGCTTGCCCAGTCCGGCGAATTGCGTAAACAATCAAATTTCGGCAAAGGGCAGATGGTGTCTGCGGATTACTCGCTCAACCCTTCGATTACTTTCAGCAACACTAACGCCGGCGGTCTGGGAGGCGCCATTGGCGGTCTGTTCCGTGGTCGGGGCGGCGTTGCCGCCGGTGTGGCGGCCAACGTCAACTTCAAGGAAGCCAGCACCCTGCTGACGCTGATTGACAACCGTTCCGGCGTGCAACTGGCTGCCGCTGAAGGCAGCGCCCGCAATACCGACTTTGGCGCGATGGGATCGGTCTTTGGCAGCCGCGCGGGCGCTTCCCTTGGCGGGTATAGCAATACTGCCGAAGGAAAAGTCATTGTGGCCGCTCTTACCGATTCCTTCAACAACATTGTGAGAGCGGTACGCCAATACAAGGCGCAGAATGTGAAAGGCGGCCTGGGAACCGGAAAAGGCGGCTTGCAGGTACAGCAGGATTAAGTCAGGGCAATCGCATGAAAGTCATGTCAGCCCAAGCAATTGAGCGCGGTAAGAATCGGAAGTCGCGGCGATGAGGCATCGGGCCTTAATGCCGCCCTTTCGTGGTATAGGGTCAAGGCGGATGAGGTTCAGGGTGATGTGCTTGAGCACGGCGAGGTTGTGGGCGGCATGGCCGGTGCGGGCGCGCATCTGATCGTCGGCGAAGACAACATCCATGCACCAGTGCAGGCGGTTTTCAATACTCCAGTGAGCGCGGATTGCCCGCAAGAGGCGATCCGCATCGGGGGCAAGACTCGAAAGATAGTAGCGCTGCTCAAGCGTCGTCCTGCCCAACCGCATTTTCGACCCGCTACTGTGCTGGTCGGGCACAGCGCCAAAGTAAGCGGCAAACTGGCGCGCGTTGGCAAAACGTTCGGGCTCGGTCTGTTTGGCTATCACAGCAGTGGCAATGATTGGGCCTATGCCGCGTACTGTCATCAGTTGGCGTGCCTTCGGGTCCT
>Ga0099364_10002336_pt1 | contig 30406 bp, 24 predicted proteins | sample TergutTh196P3_FD_73070 | JGI IMG/M metagenome (GOLD analysis project Ga0099364, IMG submission 73070) | Microcerotermes parvus P3 segment gut microbial communities from Pointe-Noire, Republic of the Congo - Th196 P3 | ecosystem: Host-associated > Arthropoda: Insects > Digestive system > Gut ...
GGTCCTGAATCGAGTTCAGGACGCAATCCCCTGCGGATTTTGAGGTGATTGCGGCTCGGAGGCCGCAATGACGAGGCTTGGAAGGTTTCAGCAGCGGGGTACTGAATAGTTACGATTTTTCAAACATACACCAGAGTTCCCGCGAGCACTCAACGGTCTTGCGGGAATTTTATCAATGCGCCGCATATTTGGTTTTTGATATCCGCCGGCCGGTATGCGGCCGCAATTTTGTCTATTCTGCCGATAGATTTTTCTTGTTTACCGGGCCGGGTTTGTGGTATAATTACGCGAATTATCGGAGGTGAAATGAGTGAGTGATGCTTATTTAATACTTGAAAACGGAGCGGTTTTCAAGGGGGAGTCGTTTGGGTATGACGGGCGGGCCGTCGGGGAGCTTGTCTTTTCAACCGGCATGACCGGCTATCTGGAAACGCTAACGGATCCGTGCCACTACGGACACATTGTTCTTCAGACTTTTCCGCTCATTGGAAATTTTGGCGTAATCCGGGGAGAATTTGCGGGTTGGGCGGATCAGGATGGCAGGGCGGCACAGCTAAATGCATATATCGTCAGAGAGTGGTGTCAGGAACCTTCTAATTTCAGGAATGAAGGAAATCTTGACTCTTTTTTGCGCTTTAACCGCATACCCGGCCTTTGCGGTATCGACACGCGCGCCCTCACGCGGGTCATCCGTGAAAACGGATCTATGAACGCCATGATTTCCGGCAGCCCGGAATTGAGCGAAAAGGAATGGGCAATGCTGAGGGAGTACAGAATAACCGGCGCGGTTGAGGCCGTGGCGAAGAAGCGTGGGGGCGACGGTGAGGACAAGTACCGCGGCGCTTGCATGGCGCCGGGCGGCCCGGAAAAGAAATTCTCCGTTGCCTTGTGGGATTTCGGAAGCAGGGACGCGCTGGTACGGCAGCTTATTGAGCATGGCTGTGACCCAAAGCTGTTTGGCTACGGGCATTCGGCCGATGAAATACTCGCGTGTAATCCGGATGGCGTCGTACTGACCGACGGGCCGGGAGACCCGGCGGAAAACACGCGGATAATAGGGGAGATTAAAAAGCTCTGCGGCAAGACAGCGCCCGGCGGCGCCGATCGCCGGTCCGGCTCAGGCAGCGAAACAACCGGAAAGAATATTCCGATTTTCGGCGTCGGGCTTGGGCATCAGATGCTCGCCCTCGCCAATGGCGCGAAGACAGAAAAACTCGCGTTCGGGCACAGGGGCGCAAACCATCCGGTGAGGGAGCTTGAGACGGGCCGCGCCTTTGTGACAAAACAGAACCACGGCTACACAGTCGCGGCGGATTCGATTCCGGGTAATGCGGAAATGAACTATGTCAACGCAAACGACGGGACCTGCGAGGGGATCGCATATAAAGATATCAGGGCGCTTTCCGTGCAGTTCCATCCGACGATTGAGGCGGTCGGGAGACTGCTTGGGAAGTTTACCGACATGATGGAGGGGAGAGACGCGAATGCCGCTGAATAGAGATATCAAAAAGGTGATGGTCATAGGATCCGGTCCGATAGTCATAGGACAGGCTGCCGAGTTCGACTATGCCGGAACTCAGGCTTGCCGCGCCCTCCGTGAGGACGGGCTTGAGGTCGTGCTGGTAAACTCAAACCCCGCGACGATAATGACCGACAGCCAGATGGCCGACAGGATATATATAGAGCCTTTGACTATAACGGTTCTTGAGAGGATAATTAAAAAGGAAAAGCCGGACAGTTTGCTGTCTACCCTTGGCGGACAGACGGGGCTGACGCTTTCAATGCAGCTTGCAAAGTCCGGTTTCCTGAAAAAGAATGGCGTGCGTCTGCTGGGCGCCAAGCCGGAGACAATCGACAAAGCCGAGGACAGGCAGCTATTCAAGGATACGATGATCGAAATCGGCCAGCCTATCGTACCGTCAAAGGTTGTGACGAACCTTGAGGACGCCCGGGCATTTGCCGAAGAGATTGGCTTCCCGCTCATTATCCGCCCGGCATTCACATTGGGCGGGTCCGGGGGCGGAATAGTCAATAACTTTGACGAGCTAAATGAGATTGCCTCGGGGGGTATCCGACTGTCGCCCATTGGACAGGTGCTTGTTGAGCAGTCCATCGCGGGATGGAAAGAAATAGAGTTTGAGATCATGCGGGACTCCCATGACAACGCCATCGCGGTGTGCTCGATGGAAAACATCGACCCTGTCGGCGTCCACACGGGGGACAGCGTCGTGATCGCGCCTTCGGTGACGCTGGCGGACAAGGAATATCAGATGCTTCGCAAGGCCAGCTTGGATATTGTGCGCTCACTTGGCGTAGAAGGGGGCTGCAATGTACAGCTCGCGCTGGACCCCGGCAGCTTTGAGTACATGGTCATCGAGGTCAACCCGCGCGTTTCCCGCTCGTCGGCGCTTGCGTCAAAAGCCACCGGATACCCGATAGCAAAGGTCGCGACGAAGGTTGCGATCGGTTATGCGCTCGACGAGATAAAAAATGCCGTTACAGGCAAGACGAGCGCGTGCTTTGAACCGGCGCTGGACTATGTGGTCGTCAAGTTCCCGAAATTCCCATTTGACAAATTCGTATACGCGAAGCGCACGCTGGGCACTCAGATGAAGGCAACAGGCGAGGTCATGGCTATTGGCACGACCTTTGAGGAAGCGATGATGAAAGCCGTCAGGGGCGCGGAAATTGGCAAGGACTGCTTTACCGACAAGCTTATTCGGAGCTTGCCTTTAGAGACGATCCGGGAGCGGCTTTACGAATGTACGGACGAACGCCTGTTTGTAGTATATGAAGCTATCCGGCGCGGCATATCCATAGGAGAGATATTCGACATAACTAAAATAGACCGTTGGTTCCTTAGCAAGATGAGTAATCTGGCGATGATGGAAAAGACGCTTGAGAGCGGCTTCGACAATGAAACATATGTGAAGGCAAAGCGTATGGGCTGGCCGGATGCGGTCATTGAGCGCCTGTCCGGGCAAAAGGTAGTGAGTCCGCTGCGAGCCTCATACAAGATGGTTGACACCTGCGCCGCAGAATACGCGGCAGAGACGCCTTACTTTTACTCGGCCTACGATGAGGAGAATGAGGCGGCAGAATATAAGGAGACGCTGGGCAAGGAGAGGAAGACGATCATCGTCTTTGGCTCAGGCCCGATACGCATAGGGCAGGGGATCGAGTTTGATTACGCGTCGGTACACTGTGTCTGGGCGCTGAAAAATGCCGGGTACGACGTCGTCATCGTCAACAATAACCCTGAGACGGTTTCAACAGACTTCGACACGGCGGACAGGCTCTATTTCGAGCCGCTTACCGGCGAGGACGCCCATAATATCATAGAAACTGAAAAACCATACGCCGCTGTCGTCGCATTCGGCGGCCAGACCGCAATAAAGCTTACGTCATACCTGCATAAGATCGGCGTGAAGATTTTAGGCACGCCGCCCGACAGCATTGACGCGGCGGAGGATCGGGAGCGGTTTGACAGGCTGCTGGAGGACTTGGGCATACTCAGGCCGGAGGGCGGCACAGTAATGACAGAGGGTGAGGCTGTGGAAGCTGCCGCGCGGATCGGATACCCGGTGCTGATGCGCCCGTCATATGTCCTCGGCGGGCAGAACATGATTATCGCGTTTTCCGAGGAGGATATACGCGAATACATGAACATCATACTGCGGCAGAACATCGAAAACCCGGTCCTCATCGACAAATACCTCGTTGGAACGGAGCTTGAAGTAGACGCCATCTGCGACGGGAAAGATATCCTTATACCCGGGATTATGGAGCATGTCGAGCGCGCCGGCGTCCACTCGGGGGATTCTATCGCCGTCTATCCGGCGTGGAATGTGGACGATGAGATGAGCGGCAAAATTATCGACCATACAAAAAGGCTTGCGATGGCGCTGGGAGTCGTCGGGATCGTCAATATCCAATACCTCCTGAGCGAAGGGGAGCTTTATGTCATTGAGGTAAACCCGCGCTCATCGCGCACGGTTCCTTATATCAGCAAGGTAACAGGCGTGCCGATGGTGGAGCTTGCGACGCGCTGTATGCTGGGGCAGGCGCTCGCTGAAATGGGTTTTGGCACGGGCCTGTACGAAAAACCGCCTTACGTGGCGGTGAAGGTTCCCGTGTTCTCCTTTGAAAAGCTAAGCAATGTGGACACGCAGCTGGGCCCCGAGATGAAATCCACCGGGGAAGTGCTGGGGGTTGCTTCCACGCGGGAGGAGGCTTTGTTCAAGGGTATGCGCGCCGCAGGGTATAAAATGAACAAAAACGGCGGAATCTTCATCTCGGTGCGCAATCAGGACAAGGCCGACGTTATACATGTGGCACAAAAATTCGCGAAACTGGGCTTTAGGATATTTGCCACCGTCGGGACGGCGGAGAAGCTGAAAAGCGTTGGTATTGATGCGGTTTCCATAGGTAAGATATATGAAAGCGGGGACAATGCCCTGGATCTTATTGAAAACGGTGAAATTGATTACGTCATATCGACCTCCACAAAAGGCCGCGACCCGGAGCGGGACAGCGTGAAGATACGCCGCAAGGCGGTCGAACGGTCGGTTCCCTGCCTGACGTCTGTGGATACGGCCAGCACCATTGCCGACTGCCTTATGAGCAAGTATTCCCAAGAGACGATAGAGCTGGTCGATATCAACAATATGCGCCGGAGCAAAAGGACATTGCAGTTTACAAAGATGCAGACCTGCGGCAACGACTACATTTACTTCAACTGCCTCGACAGTGAAATAGCAGACCCCGAAAGCCTGAGCATACGCTTGTCTGACCGCCACTTAGGCATTGGCGGGGACGGGGTCGTGCTGATAGAGAAGTCCGAAAAGGCGGACGCTAAGGCAAGAATATTTAATATGGACGGGACTGACGGCGGCGTCGGTGGAAACGCGCTGCGCTGCGTCTGCAAATATCTTTATGACGAGGGCATTGTACGCAAGCCGGAAATGCTGATCGAAACAGATGGGAATATTCGCCATGTGCGCGTTTTCACGACCGGCAGGCAGGTGTCGGCGGTGACTGCGGATATGGGGAAGGTGGAGTTTTCGCCCGCAAAAATTCCTGTGGCCCTGGAGGGCGACAGGATAATAAACAAGTCTGCGAATATTGGAGGGCGGGAATACGAGATTACCTGCCTTTCGATAGGGAATTCACATTGCGTAGTGTTCGTACCGTATATTCATGGCTTGGATTTAGGTTTGCTGGGACCGATGTTCGAAAACGATCCGATATTCCCCGACCGCGTGAATGTGGAGTTCGTTCTGGTGATGGATGAGACGACCCTTTTTGTCCGCGTTTGGGAGCGGGGCAACGGCGAAACCCAGTCATGCGGCACAGGCGCGTGCGCGGCGGCCGTTGCGGCGGTGGAAAACGGGTTTTGCAGGAAGGATACGGATATAACAGTAAAGCTGCTGGGCGGCGATTTAAAAGTGCGCTACACTGACGACGGCATTTTCATGACCGGCAGCGCAGTCAAGTGTTTTGACGGGACCATAGAGATTTGACGCTTATTCCACGCTGTAGGAGGGGAGTTGGGAGCAGCAAGTTTAGTAATAGCATAGTAGAAATTATTAGGGGGCAAAAATGAAAAACGTAAAAATTGGTGCAAAAATCCTGTTGGGTTTTGGCGTGGTTATTGTAATGGTTGTTATCATCACAATCAGCGTAATTATTAGCGGCAATTCAATTTCCAACGCCACCGACGATGTGAGAATCTACAGTGAAATCAATGAAATTGTCAATGAGACCTATGACAATTTCTATTCCGCGCGCATTTTCGCGACAAGGTTCAATATCCGCTACTCTGTCGATGTGTGGGACAGCTTTGATTCCGCGTTTGGAGAAACCGGCTCGGCCTGTGAAAACGGTTTGTTGTTTATCGGCCGCAACCCGGTTTTATCGGAATACCACCAGCCGTGGATTCAGACAACGGACATTCTGGATGATTACTACTCGTCAATGGAAAATGTAAGGAACGCATATCAGGAAGCGGAATCGGCAAAGAACACTTTGATAGAGGTAGGCCCGGAGATCGTTGAGGCAGTTCACGGGATGTATTCGGCGCAAGTGTCCGGAACCAGGGGTCAGATAATAGCCGGAGACCCTCCGGAAGAACTCAGTATTAAAATGGATAGGATAAATGACACAGTCGAAATCAATAACCTCGTCACGATTATGCGTATCAATGTGTCAAAAGCGCTTGAAAACTACACCTCTGAAAATGTAGCCGACATAGAGGACAGTATAGCCGCAGTGCGCGGCAGGATGGAAGAATACAAGGGCATCCTGCGTTCTCAAGCGTCAATCGACATAGCGCAAAACGCTCTGGATAAACTGGAAGCATACGAAAGCTCGGTTGGCGTTTTCGTAAATGAGCAAGAGGTTGTCGCCGCTGAAAGGTCAAACGCCGAGAGGCTGGGAGGGGAAGCCCTCAGTAACCTCAACGATAAGTCGGCAGATTTTAAGGAAAGGCTGGCCTCCGCAATCGCCGTTGCGGAAACAGCAGCGGATACGGCGCAGGTAATAGCTGTAATAATAGCCGGAATTGCTATTATTATCAGCGTTGGTATAGCCATCTTTATCAAGAACGCGATTACAAGGCCGGTACTGTTTATCAGTGATATAGCTTCCAAAATCGCAAAAGACGGCGAGTTGGAGTTCAGTGCTGCGGAAACTGAGAAGCAGCGCAAATTCTCAGACGGCAAAGAAGAAACCGCGCAGACAGTGGCAAATTTCGGTATGCTGATAAGCCGGCTGAAAACAGTTGACGAATGCTTGTCAAGCATTGCGGCAAATGATTTGACCGTACAATTTCATCCGCTTGGCGAAAAAGACAGAATGGGTAAATCGCTGCAATCTATGCTGATAAACCTAAACCGTATGTTCGGTGATATTAATTCATCATCGGGTCAGGTATCCGCCGGCTCAAAGCAAGTCGCGGATGGTGCGCAGGCCCTCGCGCAAGGCGCTACGCAGCAGGCGGCGTCAATAGAGGAGCTGTCAACCTCAATTTCGGAAATAGCGGCCAAGACCAAATCAAACGCTGAAATGGCAATAAAGGCGGCGGCCCTTGCCGAAACGATAAAAGGCAGCGCGGAAAAAGGCAGCGGCCAGATGGATGAGATGATGTCGGCTGTCGGAGAGATAAACGAAGCCAGCCAATCGATCAGCAAGGTAATCAAGACGATAGACGATATTGCGTTTCAGACTAACATTCTCGCACTTAACGCCGCTGTTGAAGCGGCCCGGGCCGGACAGCACGGCAAAGGCTTTGCTGTGGTGGCTGAGGAAGTGCGTAACCTTGCCGCAAAGAGCGCGGAAGCGGCCAAGGATACAGGCATTCTTATAGAAAACTCGATAGAAAAAGCAAATCTGGGCGTTCGCATAGCCGGGGAAACTGCCGACAGCCTGAGCGAAATTGTTTCCGGCATAAATGAGAGCGACCGCCTGGTAGGAGAAATAGCCAAATCGTCCGAGGAACAGTCATCGGCGATCGACCATCTCAATACCGGCGTAGACCAGGTAGCACAGGTCGTTCAGCAAAACAGCGCGACAGCGGAGGAAAGCGCCGCCGCGTCTGAGGAAATGAGCGGGCAATCTGATTTTCTGCAACAGCTTATCTCGCAGTTTAAGCTTGCTGACGTAGGGGCAAGGCTGAGAACGCTGCCTCCCGCCAACTGACGAGGTGCAGCGGCCCAAAGCTAACTGGGGTTTCTTTTGCAAAACTATTTGTGGCGTGTGTCACCTAAAAGCCTACCGCAATTATTACAAGCTTTTAGATGACACACGCCACTATGTCAGCTCGACGCCCCAGATTATCGAGCCTCGTGTTCCTATTACAATAGTATTTTCAAAAACGGCGGGCGACGACTCGACAGTCCCACCCAGGGCAATCGAGTCTAATCGCTCGCCGGTCATTCCGTCAAGCAGGTGCATAGTTCCGTTCATAGTGTTGTATATAACGTATCCTTTTCCGTTACGATCGTACACACAGACGGGGGAACTCCAACTGTATGAGCCTGTCTGATACTCCCAAACAACCTCGCCGGTGTGCCTGTCCAGAGCCGCAAGCGTGCCTCCGCCTATCGTCGGAGTCCTGGCGACCGGAACGAAAATGAGATGGCTCAGCTCGTACCTGCCTAGCGCCGGGGTACCCTGAACGCCGCCGGAAAGGTCGCGGACTGTGTAGCAGTAATAATCGGTATGCCAGACAATCTCGCCGGTCAATGCGTCTATTTTACGAATGGGGACAACGGCCGATGAACTTGCCGGGGCACGCCAGCCGGCTCCGTGGAAGGCCATGCTGATGTAAATGTATGGGTGATCGTCTTCAATCGCCAGTACCGGCGTACAGTTCGTATCGTCAATATTATCCACGACCCACACGATCTCAAGGGTGTTTAGGTCAAGGCAAATCAAATGGCCGCCGTTGTCGGCAAGGAAAATATGCCCCCTCCAAATCGCGGGGCTTGATTCAAAACCAAGCCAAAACCTACCGTTTGAGTGGGAGCGAATACCCCGGAACCGCCATTTGACCGGCTGATCGGGTTCAATGGTCATGGTTCCCGCTTCGGGATCAAATTCGCTGTTTAGCTTGATTATGTATAGGACGCCGTTTTCACTCGGAACGATAAGATTATCTGTCCCGGCGTCGATGAGCGGCGACGCGTCCGCCGGGTTCCAGGTGCGCGGCGCGAAGCTGTCGTTGTTGCCGAAGGTATGCAGAACAGAGCCGTTAATAAGGCTGATGATGAATATTCGCGAGGCGCCCCGCGCGCTCTCGTAACCCGCGCCGACATATAAAAGGGGATAGCCGCGGGGGTCAATGGAGCCACCGCCTTTGAAAGTAAAGCCGATAAAAAGCCTGTCGCGGGTTACCCGTCCGGTCTCCAGTTCGGCGAAGTATATAAATCCGTCCATTGCGGGATATATGACCTCAACGAGATCGTCCTGGGCCTTTGCCCATGTATGCATATTCGTCATTATCTCCCGCGTCGCGGCCGGCCACCTGACGATAAGCGGCTGGCCTGTCCAGCCGTGGCCGGTCCATACAACGCCATCGGGCGCCATAAGGCTTGCCGTGTTCCGGGTCCAGGTATTGCCAAATCTGCCGTTTCGGATGTCGGCGCGGCCAAAGGACGCGGTATCTCTAAGATGGTTGCCCCTGAAAGTGGTTATGCCCTCGAGATCGGTATACGTGTGGCCGAAACCGAAATCAATGCGCTCGGGAAAGTTGAATTCATCGACTATCACGCCTCCGGCCATAACCGCGGCGGATGCGATCATTTTTTCCGGGAGAGTTTCCTCAACGGCGAAAGGGAAAAACTCCGGAGGCTCAGGCTCGACCGGTACTTCCGGCTCAGAAGGCTCAGGCTCGGCGGTATTATCAGGCGGCTCCGCTGAATAACTCGGCATCGGAGGGCTGATTTCGTCCGGAATTTCGAAATGTACGGTTTCAATGCTGAACAAAGCCTCGTCAGGCTCAAGATCGCGCCGCTCACCAATGTGCACTGTAAGGGTCGCCGCCAGAACCAATGCCAGGCCGAGAAGAACCTTAAGCAACTTGAGTATGAATATGTCAATCACCTCACGACATATTATGCACTTTGATACAGGATTTTTCAACATTATTTTTTTCAGCGGGGTCTGACTCAATGTCATTTAGTACCTTGCGGGTCAAGCCCGCAATGACGGTATAGTTTGCATTTCAGCCGTTTCAGTGATATACTTTCGGCAAAAAGGAGATGAGCATATTTATGGGTAGTGCGATTTACGTTGTCCCAACGCCGATAAACGAGCCGGTACTCACATATGCCCCGGGCACGCCGGAGCGCAAAGAGATAAAAGAGGAACTGGCGCGGCAAAGCTCAGCGGTTATGGATATCCCGCTTGTTATTGGGGGGGATGAGATTTACTCATCAGCAAAGGGCCGCTGTGTGATGCCGCATAACCACAGTCATGTCCTTGCCGAATACTCGATAGCGGGGGCGGATGAACTGAAAAAGGCTATCGATGCGGCAATGGCTGCAAAAACGGAGTGGTACGCCCTTCCCTGGGAGCACAGGGCTTCAATTTTTCTGAAAGCCGCAGACCTGATTGCGGGCCCCTGGCGGCAGCGTATTAACGCGGCCACCATGCTGGGCCAGAGCAAGACCGTCTATCAGGCTGAGATAGACTCGGCCTGCGAACTGGCGGATTTCCTGCGCTTTAATGTCCACTATGCCCAAGAGATATACAAAAATCAGCCAATCAGCCCGACCTCCGTCTGGAACCGTATGGAATACCGCCCCCTGAGCGGCTTCGTCATGGCGATAAGCCCGTTTAACTTTACTGCAATAGGCGGCAACCTGGCAGCCGCGCCCGCGCTAATGGGCAATACGGTCGTATGGAAGCCGGCGTCCACGGCGGTGCTGTCAAATTATATGATTTTCAAGATTTTGCGCCAGGCGGGCCTTCCGGACGGCGTTATTAACTTTGTTCCCTGTAAGGGCGGCGACGTAAGCGAATATGTGATGAAGGACCCCCGGATGGCGGGCTTTCATTTTACGGGGTCTACGGAGGTTTTCAGCGGCGTATGGCGGCTTGTCGGTGAGAATATCCGTACATATGAGAACTACCCCCGTCTGGTCGGCGAAACCGGGGGCAAGGACTTTATTTTCGCACACAGCTCCGCGCGAATCCCTCCGCTTGTAACGGCAATGATTCGGGGCGCTTTTGAATACCAAGGGCAAAAATGCTCGGCCGCTTCCCGGACATATATCCCCGAAAGCATCTGGCCGGCGGTAAAAGAGCGGCTTCTCAGCGAGGTCGCGGCCATTCGTACCGGCGACGTCCGGGATTTCCGGAATTTTATGGGTGCTGTCATTGACGAGCCTTCCTACCGTTCAATTGTTGAATACATTGATTATGCACGCGAGTCAAAAGACGCGGAGATACTGTGCGGACGCTATGACGATACGAAAGGCTGGTTCGTGTATCCGACTGTGATTCTTGCGAAGACGCCGGAATTTAGGACATTGAAGGAAGAAATATTCGGGCCGGTCCTGACGGTGTACGTATACCCCGACGATAAGTTCGACGAAACTATGGCAAGCTGCCATGAAGTGACGCCCTATGCGCTCACAGGGGCGATCTTCGCCCAGGACAGGGCGCTTCTTGCGCGCATGGAGCAGGAACTGGCGGATACAGCGGGTAATTTCTACATCAACGACAAGCCGACAGGCGCGGTTGTAGGCCAGCAGCCATTCGGCGGCGGGCGCGCTTCCGGAACAAACGACAAAGCCGGCAGCGTCCTGAACCTGCTGCGCTGGACAAGCCCCCGAGCAATAAAAGAAACATTCCTGCCTCCGGATTCGGTGTTGTATCCGTTTATGGAAGAGGAATGATTGGAGAGGAGAGAGGAGAGAGGAGAGAGGAGAGAGGGGGGGGGGGGGGGTTGAATACTTAAGGCCTTCCAACTTGTTTCTCGACAGACCCTTAAGGGGCGGCGGCAATTATTATTTTGCCTGCCGCCCTTTTGTGTGTTCCGAAATAGTCAAGATATTAACAAACGGTCAAGAATTTTTTCATTATAATGTGGCAACTACTCAGAACCCCCTCCCGTCATTGCGGTCCTGAATCGAGTTCAGGACGCAATGACGAGGCTTTGAAGGTTTCAGCAGTGGGGTACTGAGCAGTTACAAAATGTGTAATTCTCAACAACACAACCTGATAGATTACAAACGCAGAAAAAATGGCATAGAGGCGATTTGGACGTCCTTGCTGATTGGCTTAGCACGTTTTGGAGTGCTTTCAGGCGAAAGTGGAGGGGTCGGCAGCGGGGTAGACGGCAGCGGGGTAGACGAAAGCGAAGTAGGCGGTATTGAAGGAGGCGGCAATGAAGGAGCCGCCAGCGGGGCAGACGGCAGTGGGGTAGACGAAAGTGAGGGAGGCGGCAGCGAAGCAGACGGCATTGAACTAATCGGCAGTGAAGTCGCAGCGATTGATGTGTCGGTGAAAAACGATTCGGAGTCCAGGTCAAGCGAAATCGCAAGAAGCTCAAGCCCCAACGAAAAATTTGTGAAATCGGAATTCAAACAGTCCTGGGCGTGGGTCTCTTTTCCGTCGCAAATTGGGCAAATTATTCCAGCCATCTTAACAAACCCTCCAAAAAGTTAAAATTGCTTCAGTTCTGGTTGAAATGTTCGCGGATCCATTGTTCGACTTCTGATTCATCAAATCTAACGGAACGCCCTATCTTGAGATATGGCATCCCGGCTTTTTTCCAATTGTCTATTGTTGCGCGGCTGACCTGATACTTTTGCTCCAAATCTCTGGATCGCAGATATACATCAGGCATATTAAACAACCTCCGATGAGCGAATATAGACATTCTAATGCATAAATATACAAATGTCAATTAAAAATATATAATATAATAATAAATAAGCAATAAAATATAATTATATATATAGATACATATAATTAGACATTAATCAGCAATAAACATCAATATAATAGTAATCAGAATTTAAAGACATACAAATATGATAATATTTGCGAAAATTAGTACTTATTAATATAAAAAATAAGCCGAAGCTTGAAATGCCTCGGCTTATTCTTTCCCGGTTATTTGGTATTTGCCGTTCTTGTCCCGGAACCGCGATCCGGCTAGAACATGAAGTTAAACATCAGGCCGGTGTTAAAGAGGTTGAATTGATTGGTGAAACCGGCGCTGTTGTAGAAGGAGTTATTTTCAAAGCTGCCGTCGAACATCGGGCTGGATACGAAGTTTACGGGGTTTCTGGATATATTGCCCGCCGTCCTCTGGAGTTGATTTGTAAAACCATAGTTTCTCCCGGAATTTTCCGTGAAAAACCGCTCCAACCTGCCGCTTTCGGCGGCCTCGTCCATCCGTGCGCTGTCTATGGTCATTCTGCCGGTAGTGTCAAAGCCAATGCCGACATTTGATAACTGGCTCGCATAAGTCCTTACCGTGCTGAGCAAGGTGGACGCCAGCCTTTCACCCCCGGGGCTGCCGCTGTCTCCAAGGCCGGCGGAATAGAGTTCGTTGTAGCTGTTGACCATGTTTTCGATTTCGCTTCTCACGCGGTCTTGATCCGGCGTCACGGATACGGTGACCGCGCTTTCGGTTTCGCTGTTTAGTGTGATGCTGAGGTTGTCGGTTAGGCTCACCGTGTTGGTCGATGACGTCCGTGCCCTGCCGTCGACTGTGAATTGGGCGTCTCCGGCTTGCTGAGTAATGCTGTCTTGCCCGGCAATGCCGAGCCGGGAGGCAATACCCTCGCCGCCTTCATCCGTGATTGTGAATGCGCTGTTTTCTCCTGTATTGAGCGACTCTACTCTCAGAGTGCTTTCGCCGGTATCCGAATCCGTCTCAACTGTGGCCCTGACGCCGGTATTTGACTCGTTGATCGCGGCGGCCATCCTACGCTGGACGTCCTCATTCGTGTCACCGTCTTGAACCTCAATGGATAAATCCGTCGTCCTCCCGCCGGATTCAATTGAGAAACGCTGTGTTCCGGAGGCTCCATCATACGCATCTTCCGAACGCATGCTTGCGCCCTCGTTTACCTGGCCCGTCGCGATCCGGTCAACCGTGACGGAATACGACCTTGCCGGCGCGGTTCCTGAGCCTGTGAAGCGCGCGGACACGGCGTCGGAGTTTGAAGAGGAGGCTGCCCTTCCGGCAAAAGCGTCCCTCGACAGCGAATTAATCGCGCTGCTGAGGTTGGATGAGGCAGTTTTAATTGTGTTTACACGCTGAAACGAATCCTGACTGAGCAAAGGATTCGAGGATTGCGCGCCGCTGCCGGCAGAGAAGAGGCTTCGGTTGAAAGCGTTGCTCGCCTGCATCGTCCCGCGCTGAAGAAGCACGTTGGTCATGCTCTGCATGGCAAAATTATTAAGGCTGTCATTAATCCTCATTATTTTCACCGCCTTTCTAAAAGCATAAAGTCAAAAAAATTTAATTTCCACACACTTTAACTATACTCCCCGGCGACGGGAAAGTCAAGGTAAATTTCCCTGCTCGCAGCGGTTTACGTAACAGTTCACGGTCAATGTCATTTAGATAAGGTCTCCTTGCCCCCTTCGTGCGCGAAGGGGGCTTTGACAGCCTTAACAAACTGACATTAGTTCACGGTTAGCTGAAACTCCCCCGAAAAAAGGGCGTATTATGCGCCTCCGCTCGGTCAGTTCCGGATTTTTCACCGGAATTCCCTCTATGTGTCGCACAACACGCCCTTTTTTCTCACGTTGTGCGGTCATTACGGCCGTGAACAGTAACCGGTTTACCCCAAGCCGGCTAATCCGCTTTTTCTTGCGGCTTCGGCTACGGCTGAAGCTACCGCGTCTTTCAGTCTTACGTCGAAAGCTTGGGGGATGATATAGTCTGCGTCTAATTCCTCATCGGAGACTAAGCCCGCGATGGCATATGCGGCGGCGATTTTCATTTCATCGTTAATATCGCTTGCCCTTACGTCAAGCGCCCCGCGAAAGACGCCGGGGAATGCCAAAACATTATTTACCTGATTCGGAAAGTCGCTGCGGCCGGTGGCAATTACAGCCGCTCCTCCGGCTTTGGCCTCATCCGGAAAGATTTCCGGCGTCGGATTGGCACAGGCAAAGACAATTGGGGATTTGCCCATTGTTTTTATCATCTCTTCTGTAAGCGCACCGGGGGCGGATACTCCGATGAATACATCAGACCCGGGCAACACATCCGATAAATGGCCTTTTTTCATCAACCGGTTTGTGACGGCGGCCACTTTTGCTTTTTCGTGATCAAGACCTTCCCGCCCCTCGTAAATGGCGCCTTTCCTGTCGCATATGACCACATCTTTCAGTCCCACGGCTATCAGCAGGTTTGTTATGGCAATTCCGGCGGCTCCGGCGCCGTTGATGACCATGCTGACGTCATCTAACTTCTTTCCCGTAACCTTTAAAGCGTTTATCATAGCGGCCAAAGTGACTATAGCGGTTCCGTGCTGATCGTCATGGAAGATTGGGACGTCGCATTTTTCTTTCAGCCTTCGTTCGATTTCAAAACAGCGGGGGGCGGAGATGTCCTCCAGATTAATCCCGCCAAAGCTGCCCGCCAAAAGGCTGACAGTATCTACAATATCGTCAACGTCCTTACTTCGGATGCACAGCGGTATGGCGTCCACGCCGCCAAAGGCTTTAAACAGTACGCACTTTCCTTCCATCACCGGCATACCGGCTTCCGGCCCGATGTCGCCCAGCCCCAGTACCGCCGTACCATCGGTTACCACGGCTACAGTATTCCAGCGGCCTGTAAGCTCATAGCTTTTGCTTAAGTCTTTTTGTATCTCAAGACACGGCTCCGCCACTCCCGGAGTGTACGCCGCTGCAAGGTCTTCTTTTGTTGATACAGGAACCTTTGAGACTATCTCCAGCTTGCCTTTCCATTGATAATGCAAATCCAAAGCTTGTTTTGCGTAATTCATTTTCGTACACCTGCTTTACTTTTCGATTGCGGGTATAGTGCTCAAAGCAGGTACTCCCTAAACTTCTCTATGATATGACTGACGTCAACCGGTTTGCCGAGGTGACTGTTCATGCCCGCCGAAAGACACCGCTGGACGTCTTCGCTGAAAACATTCGCCGTCATTGCAATTATTGGAATCGAATCCGCCCCGTTCAGACCTGATGCGCGAATGCGCCTTGTCGCCTCATATCCGTCCATTCTGGGCATCTGTATATCCATCAGGATCATTTCATATGCTTTGGGGTCGGAAGTGAACCTTTCAAGCGCTTCAACACCGTCGTTAGCGAAGGTGATATCTACGCCGGTATCCTCAAGGAGCGTTGAAACGATTTCGCGGTTGATATCTACGTCTTCCGCAATAAGAATACGCCTGCCGGCAAATATTCCGTTATGCTGAAATTCATCCGTATTGACATATATTTCCTCAGCCGAGCTTATCTGCGCGGTGATGTCGAAAATGAAGGAAGAGCCTTTGCCCGGCTCCGATTCTATCCAAATACTGCCGCCCAGCATTTCGACAATGCGCTTTGATATGGCAAGCCCAAGGCCGGTGCCGCCGAATTTACGCGATATACTGCCGTCAGCCTGCTCGAAGGGCGCGAATAAATGCGACTTCTGATCCTCTGTAATCCCTATTCCGGTGTCTGTGACCGTAAAACGTATCGTGCAGAAGCTATCGTTTTCTTCGATATTCTTTATGGTCATCGTTATGGAACCGCCGTCGGGCGTGAACTTAACGGCATTTGAGAGAAGGTTGGTTATTACCTGTGACAATCGCTGTTCATCGGACAAGATAACAGCCGGGACATTACTGTCAACATCTATTGAAAAATTCTGACCCTTATCCGTAACCTGGAAATAAAAAATGCTGTAGATGTTGCTGAGCATACCTTCAAAATGAAATGACTCATATGATAATTCGAACTTATCGGCTTCGATCTTGGACATGTCCAGAACGTCGTTAATTACGCCCAGCAGATGCGTTGACGCGTCCGTTATCCTCTTCATGGCGTAATTCTTTTTCTCTATATCCGCCGCATCCTGGCCAATGGTTGACATCCCGATGATCGCACTCATTGGCGTACGCATCTCGTGGCTCATTCGAGACAGAAAGTCCGACTTAGCCTGAGTGGAACGTTCAGCCAGCTCGCGGGCATGTTCCGCCTCGTGCCTTGCCTGTATGATTTCGGTCATGTCATGAAAAACGAACATGACGCCCATTACAGCCTCATCCTCACCTGACATGGGCGTCACATTGATCATGTAGTCCCGGGGGTTCCCATCCTGCCTGAAATCAATGGTCTGTTCAACCTTAACGTTACTGCCGGAAGCGATTGCTTCGATAAACGCGTTGTCAATGCTTTGAATGAACTCCTCGCCGGACACGGAAGAAAACAATTCCGTAAACAGCATTCCTTCTATATCCTTTTCGGGGTCCGTGTTACTGAGCCGCCTGAAAGCTTCATTGACGAGGACGGCTTTCCCGTCAGTGTCGAATACCATCAGGATATCCGGGGTGTTTGAGAGTATCAGGCTTATGTAGCTCTGCAGCCGGGATCTTTCCGTAACTGCGATCACGCGGCGCTGCTCAAGCTGCTGCGTCATAGAATTAAACGCCTCTGAAAAATCACCCATAAAATCCACGCGCTGCCGATAGTCGCCCGCGGCAACCTGCTGAGTCTGCCAGGTCAGGTGTTGGAGCGATGCATGCAATGATTTCAGCGGAGAGGCGATCTCGTTGCTCCTTGATGGTATGGTCGTGGATAAATTGCCTTTTGCCAAGTCCTGGGCGAGCTTTCTGGTTTCCATCACGCAGCCGGAAAAAAAACGGAGCCCTTTCCCAAGATCCACAAAACCTTCCGGGAGATTTTCCACGGCCAGTTCGGCTTTATCCTGATCATAGATAACATCACGTATGTAATCAAGCATTATCTTAGCGACGCGGTTTATGGCATTCACCTCAAATCCTTTAGGTACTAAAATGACCAGACCGCATCATATTGTATCACAGCTTATCGGCGCGTTCAACTTGTTTTTTCCTGTCTATCATGCTATGATGAGGGGCAAACAGAATAATTGCGGAGGTAGGCATTTTGAAAATATTGCTGACAGGCGGGGCAGGGTACATCGGGTCGCATATTGCGGTCGAGCTTATGGACTGCGGATATGACGTGATAATTGCCGACGATTATTCAAACAGCTCTCCGGAGGTCGTTAGGAGTATTGAAAAGATTTCCGGGAAACCCCCTATGGTCTATATGCTTGATGTCAGCGACAGGGACGGGCTTGACGGCCTGTTTTGTGAAAACAGGCCCGACGCGGTCATACATCTTGCCGGGTATAAAGCGGTTGGGGAGTCCGTTGCCGTGCCGCTGAAATATTACAGGAACAATCTCGATTGCACGCTGACGCTGCTTGAGATGATGCGGAAGCACGGCGTCGGGCGGCTGATATTCAGTTCGTCCGCCACTGTGTACGGCGCTCTGCACAGCCCTCCGTACACAGAGGATATGGAACCGGGCGTGCCCACGAACCCATATGGCAGCACGAAGCAGATAATTGAGCGGATGATAGCGGATACGGCCGAAAGCGGTGAATTTGAGCGGCTTTCGGCTGTCAACCTGCGCTATTTTAATCCCGTCGGCGCGCACATCAGCGGGCTGATCGGCGAGTCGCCCCAGGGCGTGCCGAACAACCTCATGCCATATATAACAAAGGTGGCAGCAGGGAAGCTGCCTGAACTGAGCGTGTTCGGGAACGATTACCCGACAAAGGACGGAACCGGCGTGCGCGACTATATCCATGTCGCCGACCTTGCCAAAGGGCATGTCAGCGCGCTTGAGTATTGTATTGAGAATCCCGGCGTGGAGACAATTAACCTTGGGACCGGAAGGGGTCACAGCGTACTTGAGCTTGTGGGGATGTTTGAGAAAGTCAGCGGCGTCAAAATACCGTATAAAATCGCGCCGCGCCGCGACGGCGACCTGGCGGAAACATATGCCGACGCTTCAAAAGCCGAAAAACTGATGGGCTGGAAAGCCGAGCTGGGGCTGGAGGATATGTGCCGCAGCGCGTGGAATGCTGTTAGGGTTGAAAGTTGAAAGTTGGGAAAGGTGGTTATTGGCGCCGTGTTATATAGCATTGAAGAAATCAGAAATAAGCTTCGCCCGATTTTTGAATCTGTCCCAATATATCAGGCGATATTGTTTGGCTCCTATGCAAAAGGGACGGCGGGAGCCGAAAGCGATATAGACATAGTTATTGACAGCAGGGGCGAATTACGTGAATCAGATTACTTAAGTGTACTTGAGGAAGTCTCGCAGGCCTTTCAAGTCCCGGTTGATCTGATTGAAGCTTCGCAAATAGATGAAGGCGGCCGGACTCATGACAAAGTTACGAAAACAGGTTTGGTGATTTATGAAAGAGCATGAGCGATATATAGGATAGGTGTTGGAAGGGGAAATTAAAATGGCAATCAACAAAGTAAGCATAGAGAATTTCACTGTTTTTAACAAAACTGAGATTGATTTCTGCGATGGGATGAATGTTTTCATAGGGGAAAATGGAACAGGAAAGACGCACTTGCTAAAGATTATTTACGCAATCTGTGAATCCTTAGTTTATCTGGGTGGGCCAAATTCCGACGCAGCAACACCTTTAAGCTTTAATACGAGAATTTACGAGTGTTTTCAAGCAAATGATTATACTAAACTATACTCTAATCTCGCAAATAATACTGAGAGCCGCAAACCCATAATAGTTAGAGCGATTATTGGTGGCGATGAACACTTTTATCAGATTCGCAGTACAAACGGGGATGCCGCTGACACTATATTTGAACCAAAACTCAAGGGTTCCGTTCCTGCGATTTTTATTCCGGCGAAGGATATGCTGACGCACGCCAGATTGGAAAAGGACTTTATGCATCGAAACCTGCCGTTTGACAAGACTGAAATTGATATTCTAAATAAAGCAGGAATCTCCACTATGAAAACCCTGCCGCCGGAGTTGACCATCATCATGGATAAGATTGCCGGAATAATCGGGGGAAGAATCGTCTACAAAAACGATCGCTATTATACTGAGAAAGAAGATGGTACTCTCATTGATTTTGCTTTCGAGGCAGAGGGCTTCAAAAAGCTCGGGTTGCTTTATCGGCTGATAGAAACCGGGTATTTTGAAAAAGGTAGTGTGCTGATATGGGATGAACCCGAGGCCAATCTTAACCCCAAGTGGATTCCCTTTGTTGTTGACGTACTATTTGAACTCTCCAGACGAGGAATGCAGGTCTTTGTTGCGACACATGAGTATAATATGATGAAGTATTTCAGCGTAAAGAAGTATAACGACAGCGAAGTTGCCTTCTTCAGTCTCTACAAGAATGGGAATAGCGTGGCATATGAACGAGAGGAAGACTATAGCTTTCTTGAATACAATACAATTGTTGACGCTAACACACGGTTGCTAGAGGATGAGATAGAGAGGGTGCTATAGTATGCGAATATTTGAAGAAGGGCTGACATTCGGGGAATATGATGAGGCCGATTGCTTTCATATCGAAAAGACAGACATATATAAGAAACTATCCGGTAAAAGCATTAAGTCAGTTGAATTTATTTTACATAGACCGGAAGCAAGAAAACTCTTGCTTGTCGAGGGTAAAAATACATTGCCGGCAAAGAATAATAGAGCAGCTTTTAGTGAAGAAATAACTGATATATCATACAAATTTATGGACAGCCTCCAGTTGGCTTGCGGAATTTGGTTTGGTGGGCATAACAGCATTGTAAAAGTCCCGAAGAATGGTATGAATTTTTTTAGATATGGGGTGCAGATTGTATTTGTTTTAGTTATCAAGAATCGCAAAGGCAATCTACTTCATATTGCGGATAGAATCAAACAACAGCTTATGAAAGAGCATAGGTTATGGAAGTTTGAGATTTTAGTGTTGAATGAAGAACTTGCCAAAAAAGAAAACCTAATAATTTCGGAAGACCATGCATGAACCTGACAGAAGCCTTTTCAGGAATTTCGCTTAATCGCTTACTCTTGAAAATGCAGCGAATAAATCTACATCACAATGATACTATCCTCTTAGCGGTTTCGTGCAATGAAATTCCCAATGTCGTTTGTAACTCCCCACTATCGGGTCTTTCGCCAACGGAACTGCCGATGATAGCTTACTTGGATATGGATTTGGCTTTTGCGAAGTATTTATGCAGTACGAATCCGCAACCTCTGGAGACAATATGCTACCTGTGCCGGCAATCTGCTGAAAAAGCATAAAATCATATTCCTTATGTAGCAACGGGACGAAGAACCGCTTCGCGCCAGAGGTTCAGCACGCTCAACAAAGGCTGCGGAAGTAATGACAATGCTTTATCTTCAATTTCTTTTGGGATTCCGTATGTGGCTTCCGCTATACTCCCCGTTATTGCCGCTAATGTATCACTATCTCCGCCGAGAGAGATTGCGTTACGGATTGCATCCTCAAAATCTTCGCTTTCGAGGAACGCGATGATTGCCTCCGGCACAGTTCCCTGACAGCTTTCGGTAAAGGTGTATGACGGACGAATTTCGTCAAGCGTCCGGCTCAAGTCATAAACGTACTTATCTTCAATGTATTCCCTTATTTCGTCTTTTGATTTTCCAATGCGGGCAAGGAAAATCGCCGATGCTGTGGCTTTCGCCCCTTTAATTCCTTCCGGATGATTATGCGTAACTGACGCGCTGACCTCAGCCGCTTTATCAGTAGCGTCAAGGGAATCAAATAACCACCCTGCCGGAGATACACGCATGGCGGAACCGTTGCCCCAACTGTAATAAGGATTGCAGTCATCTGAGAACAACCATTCATAAAAATGCGAGCCGTATCCGGAACTCGGATACATCCTGCCAAGCCGTTTCATTGCATTGATGTAATCATCTGCTCTGCCGCCATTCATCAATCCTTCCGCAACGGCTGCCGTCATAACTGAATCATCGGTGAAACTGCACTTTTCGCTGAACAGCGGGAAGTCTTTTGTTTTGATGTTATTCCACTCATAAACCGAGCCTATAATGTCTCCAATAATTGCACCTAACATAATCTTCACCTCTATTATCTATTAGAGTATCCTCGAAAACTCAAAACCATTGCAACAACAGGCATTGAAGTTTCGCGCCAAAAACCTCAACTCCGCGTCATGGCGGGCTTGACCCGCCATCCCCTGCGGAGTTCGGGGGGAATTGCGGCTCGGAGGCCGCAATGACGAAAAGAGTTTTCGAGGAGATTCTATTATTGCTGCACGGAGTACAGTATGGTACTTGAGCTGGTCGGGATATTTGAGAGAGTTAGCGGCGTCAAAATGTCGTTTAAAAACGATCTGCGACGCCGTCTGGCTGAAACCTATGCCAACGCTTCAAGAGCCGAAAAACTAATGGGCCGGAAAGCCGAACCGGGGCTTGAGGATATGTGCCGCAGCGCGTGGGACGCTGCTAGAGTTGAGAGTTGAAAGATATGCAATTACTTAAAATCTCCCAAAACCTAAGATTCCACCTCTTAGACCACCGCCTGTTATCTGGCGGCTTTCATCATTGACTGCATGAGCAAAATAGGACTCTTCCCTTCCAAATACGTCTTCTGCATAAAATTGAATTTCTCTCCCATTCGAGAAGTATACATACCAATCTTCATCGTAAAAATCTCGCCATAGCACCCGGCCATCCCATGAACCATCAACAAGGAATCCTGAGAAGGATTGTGTGCCTACTATGGAGTCCCAAGAAATAAATGTAGATGTAATTGTTCCCTGACCGTTTGGGAAATCGTTTGCCCACTCACCTTCAAATATGTAAATACCACCATAATTTATATGACTGTCAACCAGAATCCATATGCCATAACCGCTCCGCACGCTATCATCATAATCTCCAATATAAACAGCCCTGCCATAGTCAACAAAATACAGCCCTGCTCCGTAACCGTGAGTACCGTCAATGTAAATTACCGGGTAATCAGACGCCTGTTCCGTAAGCGTCTGGTATCTATCAGTTTTGATGGCGGAGTATATGCGATCTGTCCCGCCTTCTTCGTAATCTGCCAGCAAGTCGCGCAGAAAACGCTGCATATCGGTCAAAGATTCTCCCGCAATAGCGGCATCCAACTGAGCATTACCTATTTCCGAGTCGGGCATTATATCGGTTTCCGTTTGCGTCAACACGTCCAACATTGCTTCTATTTCTGCGTTGTTGGGCAGTATCATCGTACCATCCCTCAAGACCATAACCGCATTATCTGATTGCCCCAATCCCAAATACGCCTCCGCCGCGCCGGTGTATCCGCGCGGGTTCATCGGTTCAATTTCAATAACCGCGAGGAATTGCACAAGCGCCTGTTCGTAGTTGAGTTCTAGCAGGTATTTTTCACCGAGGTCGATAAGCTCGGCGGCGGTGAGCGGTTGCTGTGGTTGTTCCGGCACGCCGCCACATGCGGTGGATATCGTCAGCGACAGCACTGTGCATAGAAAACAAGTAGTTAGTTTTTTTATCAAAGTTGTACCTCCCGTCATAACTTAGCATGAGACTTTAATGGTGTTCGTTAGCAGGCTTCATGCTTTTTTCGAGAATAAAACCAATTGGAGCTTTCGCTGATGTTTTTGTTCCATAGTTAGAAATATATATTTTTTTGTTGTAATCGCCATTTTCCGTATATACTTCGTATTTATCAATCGGCCCAGCGATGCCATCTTCTATTATTGAGCCTTTCCTTTGATATATAATTCTATCACCTTTATCCGTTCTCAATCTGTGAAGATATTCTTGAGCCTCAAAAAAACCGGCAACGAAAATCGGCTTGTTTGAAACAAGACCATAATCAACGTCATTGAGGTGCATCGCTTGAAGAAACTCGTTTTTTGGATCGTCTCCAATAACCTTTTTCCTAATATCTTTGTTCATTTCTGGACTTTGTATCGCTTTGTCACGTTGCATAACGCTGGGAATAAACGCGTAAATATATCTTTGGCAAATAGTAATAGCTATGCGTACATGATCTTCTGGCAAAGTGTTGAACCGTTCAACCATACGTTGTGCGATCAAATCAGCGTAAAAATGTGAGCCGTCAATGCTGCCCATATTTCGCACCCAATATTGTGTATAAAACGAGACGCTTTGCTCAACAATACTGGCTACATTATCGCAAATTTCACCATACAGAGCGTATGCTACATTACATATCAATTCTTCAACATGTTTATAATCAGACGGGAACACTTTATTACGCATTTCAGGGATTATTTTGTTGTATGCAGCTAAGATATCAGAAGAAAGGTTGTCAAAATCCTTACTTGCTGTTTGTCTGCTTGCCAGTTCAGTCCCTTTTGCCACGAACATTTTAAACAAGTGCTTTTGTGTTTTAGTGCGTTGATACAATGCTATAAGCGCCCTAAACGCTTTCGGTGACGGCTTTTGCTCAACAGATGTGGGGCTGATTGCCAATGCTGCTTTTTTAAGTAAAGTTTTGGCTCGAAAAGGCTTAACAATAAAGTCAAGGGCGCCTGCCAGAATTGCTTCTTTTGATGTCGCTTCCAGTGATTCGCTTTTCACCGCCGAACACATTATTATTTTCGCGCCGTTATCAAAACTCACAATTTCTCGCGTCGCTTGTATTCCGTCCATTCCGGGTAATGTGATGTCCATAATAACGAGCGCGGGTCTATGTTTTTTATACATTTCAACCGCTTCTATGCCATTTACGGCTTCACCTATTACCGTATACCCATGCTTAGTTAAAATATCCCTCTGTGCTATTCGCAATGGTGCTGCATCATCAACCAAAAGGATTGTTTTGTCATTTGTGGAATCATGATTGGGAACGGATTTTTGTTTATTTCCATCTGCCATATATTTACACCTCCCCAACAATGGCTGGTCATACTCGAACGTTCTTTGATTGCAAAGAAGTTTCAAAGTTTTCTTAGACTCCTAAATAGATCAATGTTGCTATAATCAATCCTACGCACAACATCCTCAAAGGATATTTCGCTACCTTCCAATGTATTTACAAACTCATTATACTCTTCTTCGCTGATTTCTTGATCGTTGAAACTATACAAGAAGTAGTCTTCCCATATCCATTCATCATTTACAACTTCGAGGAAATAGGATGAGAAATTGTAAGAATACTTCTTTATCGAGCTTCCATCATATCCTGTATATTCAACAAAAGTGCCGATGACTTGTGCGCGCCCAACGTCCCAAATCAGCAGAATATACTTGTCATCAACGATGTACATTTCTGAGTTGCCGTGCACATAACCATCTTTTTCCTCAATGAATCTAACTCTACCATTTTTATACGAGAACAAATTCCACATCCAATGTCTTGTGTCTTGATGCTGCGCTAAAACAAGCAACTCATCAACACCATCGCCATCCATGTCAATTAAATGAAAAAACTCAGCTCTTTCGTTATTTATTGTAATGCGGAAATCACCGTAGGATAGCGAATAGCTTAAGCCTACCAGCATGTCAGTATAGGCACCATGCGCCATATGATTTTGGCGCACACCTTCTGCTAAGCCGAATAATATGCTTTCCAACTCGGCAACCGATTCAAAATAGCCCCCTGAAATGCCGCCATCTGCTAAAAATCTGTTTTCTGGCAGCCAATAGGCAAGTAGTAAATGGTTGCCTATCATCCCGAATTCATTATCCCATATTTCGTCCCATGATTCAAAATGCTCCGAATGCGACATTTCCTCGCCATTGATGTAATAAGTGTAATTTTCATATGTATTGTTATATGGAGCTGAATTAAAATCTGAGCCAAAATGCCATTCTGCTCTCTCCAACAAACCTTGAGGAGTTTCAGAACCGTAGGGATTGCCACTTGAAGTGATGATTGGCTCGCTATCCCCTATTAGGAAAATATCATGTGTGTATATCTCCTCCCGCCAACTTCGGTAAACATCCAGTCGCCCATCATTTCCCGCAATGACGTAATAACCCGACCCACCTCCTTCCGAAAGGCCAAACGGTTCTTCAAGCCTAAACAATAAGCGGGCTTCTTCATCGAAGCTCCATATGGCTAGATAATACTGTTCCGGCATCCATCCCAGATCAACATAATTCGACTCAAAATCCAATTGTGTAAAGATTAGTTCGGGAATGCCGTCGCCTGTAATGTCTTTGATGACAATACTTCTGATTTCGTGTTCGTTTTCTTCTAATATCTTGAGGTATGCCTCGGCTACCGCCCTCATATCCGGCAAACTTTCAAGCTCATCTTCCGCAAATAACTCATTTAGCATTGATAATATATTCTCATCTCCAGTTATGTCATAACCATGCCGAAGGATATCAATTGCGTCATCAATCCGCCCAAGTGAAACATATGCTTCTGCCGCACCGATGTAACCGCGAGGATTCATTGGCTTAACTTCGATCACTTTCAAGAACTGCACAAGCGCCTGCTCGTAGTTGAGTTCCAGCAGATACTTTTCCCCGAGATCAAGCAGTTCGGCGGCGCTGAGCGGTTGCTGCGGTTTGGAACAGGCTGTAATCAAAGCTATTGAGATAACCGCACATAATATGATTGTCGTTATTCGTTTCATTATAAGTTTTCTCCGTCCCCATTCAATACCCGGTACAATCGCTTGTGGCTATCTGTTGCATGTCGGTTATAAATCTTTGATACGTACACGCATCCATTTCTACGATTACCCCGAAAAAAGCATAATATCCTGTGAAAGATTCACTATTGGGTCTTTATGCCAATACCTGAATAATGTCCATAAGAATCAGTATCGTGAGCGAATCCTTGCCGGATAACATCCAATTAGTGAGCATCGGATCAATCCAGAAGTTGATATGATTCAAGTGTGAATACATAATCTCCATTTGGCCGATAATGATACCATAGGGTGTCACCATATATTTGGCGGTCGATTTCGCTGTATCTTTCATCCAAATCGCGTTCTTCGGGACCGCTAAACTCAGGTAGGGTATTGAGTGAAAAACGTCCTGTCAGTGTCAACGGCGTTCCGACAAGTGCTTCTGTTTCAAAATGGCCACCGATGACACTATTAGCACCTGATAACAATGCCTCATCAACTAATACGGTGTTTCCATCAATCTCAATATAGAATTGATTATTAAATCGGATACCATAGCCGTCAATGCTGACGCTCTGTACAAAACTTCGTTGCCCGGCTCTGGGGTCTCCGACAATATTCCCAAGAATTATATATTGATCTTGATATTGCTGCCATTGCTCACTATACTCATTTGGATTAAATACAATTGTTCCGACAACGGTCATCAGTCCGTCATCAAGTGTCTCCGCTGAGTCCTCATCAAGCTCCTCCGTAACAACAGTTTCCGTCTCTGGACTAGGTGTCGGCACAGCTTCAGCATTCGTGTCCGGTGTCTGCAATTCATTCAACATCCCCCAAATTTCCGCATTACCTGGCAACGAGCGTATACCACGCTCCAAAACCGCGACTGCCTCCTCCTCGCGCCCCAATCCCAAGTACGCCTCTGCCGCGCCGGTGTATCCGCGTGGATTCATCGGCTCAATTTCAATAACCGCGAGGAATTGCACAAGCGCCTGTTCGTAGTTGAGTTCGAGCAGGTATTTTTCGCCGAGGTCGAGAAGCCCGGCGGCGGTGAGCGGGAGTTCTGATTGTGAGCAAGCGGCAAGTAATGACACCATGATAACAGCACACAGCATTATCAGTATAGTCTGCCTCATATCAGATTAGCTCCATTTCTTGTGTAATCAACCTGTCAGTTTGCATATGACCAAAAGTTGTCCTCATCGTAGATAACATAACCAACAATATCGTTTTCAAAGAAGATTCTAAATAATGCCTCTCCCCCATAGCCGTCATCAAAGCTATATCCAACATATTCTCTTGGCGGCTCATCGTTTGACAATGCCAGTGATTCAGGGCCATCATTTAGTATTTCCAGTGCCTCTTTCATTGTTGTAACCCCAATAACTATACCGCGAGGCCCGACAACACCGGTACGAAATACCTGTAAATAGCCGACATAACTACTCCCGTGCGCTTGATTTAACCATGTAGCCGGCTCTCCTCTGCCCCCCTCGAGAATCACATTGCCCATTACTGTTCTGCCATCGTAATGCCCAGTCCAGCTTTCAAATATTTCTAGCCCAAAAGATGCAGCAAAGTCATTAATGCTTCCCTCTCCAAGCCTGATGCCATTGACTGTTAGCTCATCTTTACGAAGTGATTCTATAGTCGCGTTATCTTCCACATTGTCGGACTCTGACTCTGGCTCTGTTTCAGATTCCAACTCTGGAGATGGTTCCGGTTCAAGTGCAGGAGTATTCGACATAGAATTCGGCGATCGAAGCTCATCCAGTAACGACTGAATCTCCTCATTGCCGGGCAGCACCAGCACTCCCTGAAGCAATATCGCGACTGCCTCCTCCTCGCGCCCCAATCCCAGATATGCCTCCGCCGCGCCGGTATATCCGCGCGGGTTCATCGGCTCAATTTCAATGACCGCGAGGAATTGCACAAGCGCCTGTTCGTAGTTGAGTTCGAGCAGGTATTTTTCGCCGAGGTCGAGAAGTTCGGCGGCGGTGTGGCGCATTGGCTGCTCTGGCGTGGAACAGGCGGAAAACAAAATCAAAGAGAGAGCCGCGCATAGAATAAATGATGTGATAGTCTTCATTCCAACTTGTCTCCCCTTATTGATAGATTGTATGCTATGGCGGCGGCCGCTGATACAAGTAAAATCCATAAAGTCTTCCGTCAGTATTTTGCACACTAAAAAATTCTTCGGGAGCAGTTGACATGCCGGTACGATTTGCCGCACCAATATAACTGCCAAGCATTATTGGAACAGAATTTACAAAGTGGCAAATAATTGCTTCAAGCAACATATGGGAAGATTGTTGTCATAGTCCCATGTGTGCGCAGAATCTTCTCGGCAAAACTGTGCGTCAAGGCAATCAACACAAGTTGAATTCAACCGGTCTCGTCGTTGACGAAATGGTTTAAACTGGTTTCGCCAAACCGATGCAAAATCGTCAATCTTTATATTGCCTTGAATTAACTCGCTTATCCGTGCTATATCCGGACACGCAAAAATATCACCATTGTTTAATATGCTTGCAGTTAAGACTCCGGCTCCGCAAATAAAGTAGTGATTACGAATAACCCTTTCATATTCCGGCGTCACATAATGACTGCAACCAAAAGATACAGGGATATATGAGCGGTTTTGTCTGAACACCCGAAAAAAATCAAACAACTTAATCAATTCATTTGCAGACAAAAAACTTTCTTCCATCTCATTTGCCCTACCGATAGGTTCAATGCTTGTAAGTCTCCATGAATCCACAGCCAAAGATTCGAGCAACGTGTATATATCCGAGAGTTCGTAAATGTTATTTTTGTGTACCACCGTTGTAACTTGAACTTCTGAAAAGCTCTTTGCGACAATCAATCTCTTTATACCTTCAACTGCCTCATTGAAACAATCGTCTCCGCGCAAGGTGTTATGTGACCGACTCAGCCCATCTATACTGACGGAAACTGTCCTGCAATTTGTTCTTATCATTTCGCTGATAATAGAGTCTGTCAGTAATGTGCCGTTTGTTGTCATGCCCCATATAAAACCCAGTTTCGCCGCGTGTTCCATCACTTCAAACAAATCGGAACGCAACAAAGGTTCGCCGCCTGTGATATGTATCATGACTTCCTTTGGAGAAAAGTCATCTGCGAATCGGGTGAAAAATGAGCGCATTTCTTCGCCTGATATGCTATCTACAGGTGTATCTGCTATGCAATCGATTCCACAATGTTTACAGGATAGATTGCACTGCGTTGTGACTTCCCAGAATAAATTCCTAAGACTCGGCTTCTGATATAGACTGTCTATGTGTGCAGAAAGCCGCTGCATAATCTGTCGCTTCATATTAAAGGATAGAGAATCCATACTATCGAAAACTATCCATAATGGAGTTAGCACGCGGCGAAGCGTAAAGGCATTCCTTATTAAGCTGCCTTACAATTTCTATCGATGCTTGCATGCTAAGAGATAGTCCTTCAAGGATTTGAGTAGAGCGTTGGGTCACATTCTCAAATTCAAGAATATGCCCAAGAATGTGATTTTGACATACATGCAGTTCGGCTGTGCTGTGTAAAAAAGGAACAATTCTTTTCGTGATTTCTTCATACTCTGATTGCATTGCTCTTAACCTACTTGCTTCTCCTTCAAGAACTTCTATTGGAACTACTTCTTTTGCCATGATGATTCCGCCTTTAAATTTACTTGTGTATCTTGCTTGCGACAAAGCACTTAGACTCCTGAATAGATCAATGTTATAATCAATCCTACGCACAACATCCTCAAAGGATATTTCTCTGCCTGGCGCTTTTTACAGAGTAATGACTATTCGACAAACTCCTAATTCTCAACGCGGGTATATATTGAAGGCAGGCGATATGGCTCGGATCCTGAGTCCGGGTATATGCTGTTAATACCAGCCCATAATGTCTCACAGCAACCGGCGTAAAATGCGCACGAACAGCCGATACCGACGCCCTGAAAAATTGCATAAATCGCCCATTTGCCAAAAAAATGTGATATACTGCGACTCACAAGAGGAGGCGAAAAAAATGGAACGCTACAATAAGATAGATAGGTTGATGGTAGAAGGGCAAAAACTCATTGAGGCAAATAATAGCACTGCCGGCTGTGACAAGTGGCTCGAAGCCTGGGAAGAGATTAAGGCGCTGTTGTCAGAAGGGATAGCACGCGATGTCTTCGATCTTGACAAAAAACATAACTTTGCCGATTTCGTCAGCAATTTCGTCCAGGATTTAGAAATGGAGCTCCACAATGCGGGACTAAAGGAAA
>Ga0099364_10002337_pt1 | contig 30401 bp, 24 predicted proteins | sample TergutTh196P3_FD_73070 | JGI IMG/M metagenome (GOLD analysis project Ga0099364, IMG submission 73070) | Microcerotermes parvus P3 segment gut microbial communities from Pointe-Noire, Republic of the Congo - Th196 P3 | ecosystem: Host-associated > Arthropoda: Insects > Digestive system > Gut ...
CAAAACCAATCCGGAAAACATTGCTCTCCTGATTGTCCAAGGCTTAGTCCCTCCTTTACAGAAGCGGCAGAAGGCGCTCGGCGATCACGTCGGCCATCTCCTGTGTTCTCGATTGCCAGTCGGAGTTTATCTGGCGCCTGCCATCCTCGCTTGTGACCCAGCATCCCCCGATTATCGGGGCCGGCTCGCGGTCAAATGCCATCTTGAATCCCAAGTTCTTTCCGTTCACGGTTTCTGTGACCTTGTCGCCAAGTGAGGAGTCCATCGCAGCCAGTTTCAATTGAAGTGTTCCCGTCTCTCCACTCAGGCTTCCGGCAGCTTCGACCGCAAGTCCCGTCAGTATGTCGGCGTAATCCGGCCTGTCCCTCAGATGCACCAGCCCGTCCCGAAATTTTTTGAGAGCCTCGCCGAGCAGCCTGTTCTGTTGCCTTAAAGCCTCCGTCGTCTTCTCCTTCTCCGCCGAAAGTATCTGGCGGCGGTGAATATCCTCGGCGCGCGATTTAGCGTCCGCAAGCACGGCGTTTGTCTCGCGTTCCAGCTTTTCCATCTCTTTGGAGAGCCACGTCTCGGCCTCTTTTCTCGCGTCACTCGCGAGGTCCTCCCTCTGATGATTCGCGTGCTCAAGGATAATGCTCTGCAGCGCTGAAATTTTCTCATTTGAGATTTCGTTCATTCCATCTTCACCCCAATGGCATCCCGGACGTATTTGGTGAGGAAATCCGGGCTGCGTTTCGTTCCGTGCCTGTCGGGTATTTCAACAACTATCGGAAGTTCGCCATGCTCCCGAAGCTGCTGTATCATCTCCGGCAGAAGCTCGGCTATCTTTTCGGTGACAGCGAGTATCGCCACGTCAGGCCGTTCGAGCGCGGCGGCCATAGCTTCCGACGCATCCTCGTACCCGTGCGCGATAACTCCCTCTATGCCGGCGAGCCTCATACTCACCAATGTATCGCGATTGTCGCTTATCAGATACGCTTTCATATCGAACCTAAATTAAAAACAAGACGCGCGCTTTACAAATTCTACGCCAATTTACTGAAGATCAGCATGGAGATGACTATCCCGTATATAGCGACGCCTTCCGCGAGACCGACGTATATGAGCGTCGTTCCTATAGCCCCGGGCTGTTCGCCGACCAGGCCGATCGCCGCCGACCCGACGCTGCCTACCGCTATTCCGGCTCCCACGCAGGCGAGCCCGGTGGCAAGAGCCATTCCTATGAAACCCATCCCGTTGCTGAATGATTGTTCCGGGCTGACGGGCCCGGCCTCCGCGGCGTCCGCCGCCTTTGCCGGAAGGGCCGCCAGATTTATCGCCGCGCCCGCGAAGAGCGCCAGGCATGAGACGGCGATTATACATGCGAGCATCCTCCTGGAACCCCTAGTCCCGGCACGCCGCATCGCGACTCCGAGGCCAATAGTGCCGAATACAGCCAAACTGCTTAAAATCAATCCAAACATTATGCGTATCACCTCTGGACAGTTATTTTTTTCGCTTTATCAGTCTCATGATTTTTGTGCCGCGCGTTCCTTTTTCCAGGTCACAGGTCTGAAAACATGTCCTCCGCCTCTGTAGAATTTCCCGAAAAATTCGTAGTACTCCAGGCGGAGCACCTGTATGAACACTATAAGCCCCTCAAGGCCTACGATGAAAATGTTGCCGAGTATGTACATGAGGGCTTTAAGTATGAAACCGCCGGGCAGATTTCCCATCATGGAGGATATGAGCAGCACGGCGAACGAGAGCGCCACGTGGTTTAAGGCGAATGCAGCCAGCCTCACGAAGGACGCCGTATTAGTGAAGTAGTTCATAAGATTGTGGAGCACCTCGAACACCTGGAGCGCTCTCGCCTCGCTCTCCACATGCTGGCGGAGCAGAGTACGCGCGAGAGTATCGCGGAACAACGTCAGTATAAGGACCGTTGCTATAGCGTACCAAAGGTACGCGACCGGGAACGGTATTCGCGTGCCGGAAATTGAAATGTATATCGCTGTCACCGCGCCCCAGTAGACGAACAGCCCGGCTAATCCCTGGCCGTCGAACAACAGTCGCCCGAAATCCCGTTCTCTGTATCTTATAACCATGTTCAGTATCATACCCGCGCTGATCATCACTACGCCGAATATAATAGCGACGGCAAACAGCGTGCCGGTATCCTTCATAGGAGAGAGCCACAGCGCATAGCGCTCATATTCCATTCCCATGAAGCTGCCGTAGAGGAGGCCAAACACGATTGAACTGCAAGAGGCGCATTTCATCACGTAGGCAAGTGATTTGTTGAATATGCGCCGATGCTCCAGATAAGCCGCCGCCAGCCAGAGCAGCACACCGTGCCCGGCGTCCCCGAACATGAACCCGAAGAACAGAATGAAGGTTATCGCGACGAACGGCGATGGATCGACCTCTCCGTATGATGGGATACTGTAGAGTCCCACGATATCCTGAAAGGCGCGCACGATTTTATTATTCCTCAGCATCGTCGGGATACGCACGCCCGAGGCAGCTATATTTTTGACCTGTTCGACCGTTATCGCCGTGCGCGGGGCGTCTTTCTCTATGGAATCCCTGATTTGCTCGTAGGTGTCCTCCGGTATCCAGCCTGAGAGCACATACATCCCGCCGATTTCTCCGCGTCCTTTACAGAGGTCGTACACCCTCTGCATCGAATACAGCTTTGAATACAGTTTCTCAAATTCCTCGCGCTTTTCATTCAGAATATTTGAAGCCGCATCCTCAAGTCCCTTTATCGAACGCTTGCGGAACTCAATGCCGCGTTCCACCTGTCCCAGGGGATCCTCCCCGGACAGGCGGTCAGTTATCTCAGTTAGTGAATACTCCCTGAAGTAGACGGCGTCGAGAATCTTTCCGGCGCCTTCTTTATAGCCAGGCACCGTGAATACCAGGATCCACACGTTATCCCGGGCGCGGGAGAGCTCGACGGAAAGTAACGGGGCGTCGAGGGTGGTCTCCTCCAGCCTGGTGAAGTTGTCCGCCGAAAGCCGTCCGAAGCGCGCCAAAGCGAACTGCGTATCCGACAGCTCCCGTGGTTTCATGTTGAGTGAGGCGAGCGCCTCGATGTAGACTTTTGCCGCCTCAAGCTGTTCGAGTTCCTCAATGAGGGTATTCTTTCGCTTTCCCCACGTCTGGAGTTTGTTCGCGGCGTCCTCCACGAGGCTCCGCGCCTTGCGATAACTGAACTCCGATTCCAGCGGTACCGGCTCCGGGTCAGGTATATTCTCCCCGGAGGCCCTCCATACCATTGACATTTTACCCAGCAATTCATCATATGGGTTGTTGGTTTCGGTATTTATTCGCGACCTCAAATTTCTGTCATTGATCAGAAAATCGAGCGGCAGGGGTTGAAATCCCCCTGAAAGGACCATCCGCCGCGCTACCGGCTCCATTTCCTCCCGGGGTCCCACCATAGTCAGAGCTAACATTTTCATCACTGCCATTCCGGCTCACCTCCTGCCGCAGTAATGGGTCTTGTAAGGTATTCCGCCGCATTGCGCTTGTCGTGCCTGTATCGGACACACTCGATTATCCTTACTATGTCCGCTGTCTCGTTTTTTTTAAGCGTGAAATAGCTGACCGCTGTGTGAAAACCGAGCGGCTCCTCGCGGAAAACTTTAGACATCTGCAAATATATATATCGTTTGATATTTCGCTCCATTGAGAGGTGCGGGGAGTCGTTGTCCGGCGTCTGCGAGAAAATCCCGGCGTATTTGGGAAAACGCTCCTTTATCATATCCGTGACGGTATGCCCTGAGTCCGCGCGCGCCAGTTCCCTCAATATCGGCATCGTCACCCGGAATCGCGAAGGCAGAAGCCTGTTCAGCGTCTCCTCCGGTGTCATATTGTAAAATTCTTTAGCCCTGTAAAGTATATAGAGGTTGAGTAAATCAGCCCTTACCCCGAATATGGGAAGCAGCCTGTCGCACTCGGAACGTTCCATTTTTTTGAGAGTTTTATACTGAGACAGTTCGACGAAAATGTCGAGCGCCATCTCAAGGGGGAAAAGGCTGTGTTCCTCGCCCGTATGAAGGCGTCTTAAAGGTTCGGCCAGGACCTTGTGATATTGGGTATTGCTCAGCATCTCGGAGAGTTCCATGAAGTCCCGGGCCGATAAAACATTGTCGTAGGAAATTTTTGACTGCCTGGAGATATAAAGCCTTCTGCGAAGTTCCTCCCTGTTGTTTCTTCCGGCTGCAATGTATCTGAACACGTTCCTCAGATTATCCGCTTCCTGAAAGAACAGCAGGGCCTTGAAAAATCTATCGCGAGGGCTGGATAAGTGAAAAAGAAAATTTTCCGCCTGGGCAATCAGCGTGTTCTTGACGGCAGCTTCGAGGTCGTGTCTGTGAAGGTCCGGCGGCAGGGTATCCAGTTCCGCGCCGTAGGATTTGTTCCGGAGCTTTTGCGCGATTTCCGCGACCGTATCGCTTTCCAACAGATCCCAGTAGTCGTCTGTTGAAAGAAGACGGCTGTAAAGAACGCGCGCCTTTACTCCTACGGCCATACATTCTCCTTTTGACGACCAGGACAAGGTTATTCTACCTCTGAGAGTATCTTGTCAATCATTTCGGCGAGCAAAGCCGCTATGACTGTATCGGCGTTTTCGTCAAAATGCCTGCTTACGCGTTCCCGTTCCTCGCGCCCAAGGTCCACTATCTGACGCGCCTCGGTCTGCGCCGAGATGAGCGCGTTCGCCATCAGGCTCTTTGCCTGCTCTCGCGCCATCAGCATCTTGCTCTCCCTGTCGGGAATGAAAATTTCCTGGGTCGTCTTTATGACGCCCAGCGATTCGGACTTCGCGTCCTCCACTATTCTTTTCGCTTCGCTTTCAGTACCTAGAAGCACTGTCAGCACCTCTTGCAGCGCGCTCATTTATGCTCCCTCCTCAGTCACTTTTTTACATTTTCAGCGATTATAACGTTCATGTCCTGCCTTCGCGATCTTCATGCGGACGAAATCCTCGCGCTCGCCCTCCTCAAGCACATCCTCAATGAAGTAACTGTCACGTTTGTTCGCGGGAATAACGACCTTCTCCAGCGCGTTGACCCTTCTATGCGTGCGGCGTATCTGAACGGCCAGGCGGTAGACGCTCGTTTCCACCTCGGCGAGTTTCAGCAGAGCGGCGAGAACGCGTCTTGACAATACGTACGCGTGGTCCATCGCGCTTGTGGAACCGATTAAGGAGTAGCTCGGCTTTACGGAACAATCTATCTCGTCGATGTCTGGTATTTCGACGCCCATTACGGACCTGAGACGAACTGTCACCTCGTCCGAAATCGGGACAGAAGCGGCAATATCCTCGACCATGTCTATGCCGAGAGATATGTTTGCTTTCTGCAGTGCCGCGTAAGAATCCTCGAACGTCTTGAAAACGTTCGCCTGAAGGTCACGCGCCGAATCGATATGACGGACAAGTTCGAGCATGAGAACCTGCCGTTTCTGTTCCAGCAGATCGTGACCACTTTCGGCCTGAGCCAGCGCTTTTTTGAGTTTGACGAGATTGCCCCTCGTCGGCGGTACTCTTGGTGCCAAATGAATCACCGGACCTTAAGCATAATGCTATAATAAGATGTTCTGAAACATATAACGTTTCTCGCTGATTCTAATCCTCGCCGGGAAAAAAACAAGAGGTATTTGAAAGAATTAGCAAAAAAATTACGAAAGGGGTACTATTGATGTTCTTCCTTTTCATCAGTAATTCCGATATTGCTCGCGTGCCCGGCCTTTCCGCGGCGGGCGCGAACGCGGATGTTCTGCCCTTCACATCCCAGGCTGACGCCGACGTGATTCGCTTCGGCCAACCTCTGTCGATAGATTGTTTCCCAATGGATCCCGACGGGCATCCGACCCCCGCGATCATAACGCGGGCCGCGGTTACAGCGGCAGATATTCCGGTCTGCGTCGTGAGGGCGGGCTCAATAATGCCTCCGTCGCCTCCCTACGTGGAGCTCTGTTCGTCGCCGGGAGGCGATCCGCGGGCAGCCGCTTCGGTATGCGAGGTGAAAAAAATATTCGACGGCGCGGTGTCATTGGCAGAAAATTTTACAAAGGACGGGGACAAGGTAATGCTCGGTGAAAGTATCCCCGGCGGCACGACGACGGCGCTTCTGGTTCTTCGCTCCCTGGGTTACGACTGTATGGTTTCCTCAGCGAGCAATTTTAACCCGACCCTGCTGAAAGAGAGCATATGGCGCGACGCCTCCGCCCGCCTCGGCATCGAAAAGGGCGCCTTCAGGAACGATCCTCTCATTGCGATATCGGAGCTTGGCGACCCAATGCAGGCCGCCGTACTTGGGTTTGTTATGGGCTCGAAGAAGCGAACCGAGGTAATATTGGCCGGAGGCACGCAAATGCTCGCGGTAGCGGCATGCCTCAGGGCAATGGGCTGCGAGCGCGAAATAACCGTCGCGACCACCAAATACGTGGCGGATGACAAGACCGCGTCGTTCTGCGAACTCGCGCGGCTGCTCGGCGTGGAAACTTACTCCGCCCCACTCGACTTTTCCCTCTCTCCTTACAAAGGCCTGTGGGATTACGAGGAGGGCTTCGTTAAAGAGGGGGTCGGAGCCGGCGGAGCCGTCCTGTACGCGTCATGGAAAGGTGTGAAGGCAGACGAGGTGGTAGTCCGTACGAACAAGCTTTACCGGGAGATTGTCGAGTCCTACCCGCCGAAATGATCGGAAGCGAACGTTTTCCCTCCGCCGTTGGATATGCTCTCTGCCTCGTGCTGTTGACAGGCGCAGCTTTGTCCGGGCTTTACTTCGGCGACATATCCGTCACGTGGAGCGAGCTTTTCAGGATACTCTCGGAAGGGAGATTGTCGTTGACGGATGAACCGATAAAGGCGAGCCTGATATGGAGAATCAGGGTACCGCGAGTGCTCGCCGCAGCGATGAGCGGCGCGATATTGGCATCCTGCGGCGTGATTTTTCAGGCTGTTCTGCGCAATCCTCTCTCCGAGCCGTATACTCTTGGCGTGGCCAGCGGCGCGGCGTTCGGCGCGGCTATGGCGATTTTTTTGGGATCGCGCTGGGTAACGCCCTATGCATTCTTTGGGAGCGCCCTCGCTCTAGCGGCTGTGATAGCGCTTGGCGGGAAGGGCGATGACGATGACATATCCGGTGTGATATTGGCGGGCGTCATAGTAGGCAGCATCATGAGTTCCGGGCAGACCTTGCTGAGGGCGATCGCTGGAGAAAGGTTAAGCGCGATGGTTATGTGGCTCATGGGCAGTTTCGCCGCCGCGGGACAGTTCGACCTGCCCGTTCTTTGCGTGGCTTTTTTAGTCACAGCAATAATAGGCATATCCTTCGTTCATGAGCTTGATATCATGTCGTCCGGGGACGACGGCACGCATCTTGGCGTCGACGTTGCAAGAGTGAGGATGGCGCTTCTCACGGGGGCCTCGCTAGCCGTGTCGATTGTAGTAAGCCGCTTCGGGGTAATCGGCTTCGTCGGCCTCGTGGCGCCGCACCTTTTCAGAATAGTCTTCGGCCCCTCTCACGGACGCCTGCTAATGATGTCATCAATGGGGGGAGCCGCCCTTCTGGTCGCCGCCGACACCCTGGCAAAGGGATTGAATGAACTGCCGGTGGGAGTCCTGACCGTCCTCATTGGCGGCCCGGTATTCTGCTTCATACTTTGGAGGAGAAGTTAGACATGCTATCGGCAAAAGATTTATCGGTTACCGCCGGGGGAGTGAAAATCTTAGACGGAGTTTCGTTTGACGGGTCGCAGGGGGAGATAGTTGGGATACTCGGCCCAAACGGCAGCGGCAAGAGTACGCTCATTAAGACTATGCTTGGTCTTATCGCGCGCTGGTCGGGCAAGATCATCTATAATGGCAAAGACATGTCGGAACTAAGTCCAAAACATCGTGCCCGCCTGTTTTCGTACGTTCCGCAGAGTACCGCTCAAAATTCTCTTTACACTGTGCTGGAGTGCGTTGTCATGGGACGTTATCCTTATCTCGAACGTTTCGAGCGTTACAGCGCTAAAGATTTTGAAACGGCAATGGAATCAATTAACAGGGTCGGGCTTTCGGGTTTTGAGAACAGGGTAATATCCACGCTGTCCGGAGGTGAGGCGGCGCGAGCTGTATGCGCGAGGGCCATTACGCAGGACGCCCCGGTGATGCTGCTGGACGAACCGACTTCTGCGCTGGATCCCAAACACTCAATAGGTATGACATCACTGATACGGGAACTCGCGGCTGAAGGACGGCTCATAATATTATCTCTTCATGATATTAACCTGGCTATCAATCATACTGACAGGCTGATTCTGCTAAAAAGCGGCCGCGTATATGGGCAGACGCGTTCACGAATGGTGGATGAAACTATGCTCGGCGGTCTTTACGATATTCCTTGGGAAATATGGAGCGCGGGCGGAGGAGAAAAGCTGGTTGCAATCCCCGGAGAGATTTGACCTCCGGAATTATTCATTGTCGTCGAAAATAAGACCTCTGATAAGCTGATCTAATATCTGGCTGCTCAATTGATCTGTAACGCCGGCATTTCCGTTTCCCCCACCACCCGGACCAACAGGAATTTCCACCTTGAGCCTGATGCCCCTATCCTCCCTGTAGCCGTCAGGATTCCTGAGAGCGGGGGGAAGTGTGTCCATTCTGGGCGGAGCTTGGACTGCTATGTCCGAGAATCGCACGTCACCGGGTTTACCGGCGATGTGTAAGCTGACGTCGCGGAATTCGTTTTTAGATAATCCGGTGATCGTATTCCCCAGGAAATTTCTCAGAAGGTCTCCGGTATCGCCTATTTCTCCGCTTTCCATGGTGGCGGTTAATACTCCTTGAAAACCGGAAATCAGAGCGTTCAGCGCCCTGATGTTGACGTTACCCATACAGGACAGATCGATCTCCTGTTGAGTTGTTACACTGCCGTCGAGCGTGACGTACCTGTAAACCGGATCCTCCAGAGGCGCGGTTATTCTACTGCTGGGCAAGATATAGATCGTGTGTCCGTCCAGCGTGAAGGTAAAGTGCGCTGAGCGGAACCTCAGCGGTCTGCCACCGATCATTTGTGACACGGCTTTCGCTCCCTCGAATCCGGAAACCTCGCCGTCGAATATCTCAAGCTTCCCGTTGCCATCCTGCATGCTTGTCCTTCTGGAATCCCCGTAAAACTGCACGGAGAAATTGGTCCTACCGGTTATCGAACCCGAGTCAGGTACAAGGTCGTGAAATAGGGGTCCCATATCAACGCTCGTCACATCAATGAGCCCTTCCCAGTTTGTGCTATTCAAATCATTCATCATTTGAGCCGTCAAGTTACCTCCGTAGGCTTTAGCCGATGAATTCTCCACTCTAACGAAGCCGTCCGATATAGAGACATCGGCATTTACGTCTGTCATTTTGAGTCCGAATACAGACAGGTTCGGGACGCGGCCATGTCCCTTCCCACGGAAATTTGTAAATGGCCCGTTACCTTCGAAGCTGAAATCCAGCGCTCCTGTTATCTCTCGCCTCATTTCCTCATCAAGAGCAGCGGTGAGACTTCTTATGTCGACGTTCGTTCCGGTTGCTTTCAAATGAGTCTCCCAGTTCTTCGCCATATTGACGGAGCCGCTTGCGTCGATCCTTCCACGCCCAACTATCGCCCTTATATTTGATAGTTCAATATTATCCTTATCTCCTCTTATATCAGAGAAATTTATTACAGGCAGGAAGAGTCCAAAAGCTCGAACAGCGTTAAGCACACCCTCCGCTGTATAATTAGGGGAGGCGAGGCTGCCTTTTATTACGGCGTTTACACTAGCAAGACCCTGGAATCCCTTGGAGGCCGGATCGAACATGCGGGCAATTCTGCCTATGTCGGCGCTCGTCACGGCGGCCTTCAGGTTTAACTGTACCGATTCCGGCCTCATCCAACCCATTATGTTACCCACCGTACCATCCAAGCTGACATTTCCGTAGTTGATTTGCGTTCTGAGGTGGTCAAATTGAAGGCCGCCGCCGCTGTAAGTCACTGTGCCATTGAGTTGAGACAGGTTTGCCACATTCGAATAATTCAAGTCGGAATTTTTAAAAAACAGCCTGATTGAGGGCGCGGTATCAGCCGCCGCCTTCCATACCCGCGCATCTCCGGTGAGAGTGCCTGTAATATCCTGCGACACGAGCCCCATTGAGACGAAAACCGCGGGATCAAGGTTATTGAAACTTCCTTTCACGTTATACTCCAGCGATTTCCCATTCTGAGGAAGGGTGACTGTGCCGGATGCTGTCACCGCTGAGTCGCCCAGCTTGAATCCGGAAGAGTTCAAGTTCACGGAGGGAAAAGCGTAGTCGAACGCGATACGAAAGTCCGATAAGATATATTTCCCGTAAATAAAAAATTTCGGCAAGTGTACTTCAACACTCGGAACAGGTTTTGCGGTATCGCCTGAGAGTGACCATGTGCCGGAGCCCACGCCTCCAAGATTGAAATCCTTAATAACGCTAGCCAGATCCCCGAGTCGAGCTATGTTTAGATTCGAGAAGCCGCCATTGAAGGCGAGTTTGGCCGGAGCCCTTCCTTGCTGGATTGTTGCATTGCCTTCGGCGGTGAATGTCGCGTCCTGCCACTTCGCGCGCGCGGTCTTGACGTTGAGCGTGTTGCCGGCATATAGTAGTTCTGCCGAACCGTCCGAGAGGTGGTATTCGCCCAGCAGGCTCAGCTCAGAGGATGAGATCGAGACTTCGTATGAAAGCGCGGAAGCGGGGCCTCTGATACCGAGATTCACAGCGGCATCACCCTCTACTTTGAAGTCCGCCAGTTGTGGAAAGTTCGAGCGGAGTGACGCGGCCGAAATTTTCGGGATTGCCATCTCTGCGTTCACTGTGACGCGCTCGCCAATTGCGATATTTCCAGTGCCTTTGGCCGGCGCGCCTTGTATATCTCCGAGGAAATCCACCCTGACGCTGCTGCCCTTATCCACAACGACTTCTGCATCAATGTTGGAACATAAAAATGAAGCAATGTTTAGTGACGACGAGGTTAGCTGGGCCCTTGCGGAGATTGCGTTCATCGGTCCCGCTAAGTCACATGACGCCGCGTCTATCGTTCCGGCAAAATTCTCAACCCAAGGCAAAAGCGGAATCAGGCTTGCAGTATCAATGGAGTTTGAGTGAATACGCGCAGTTATTGTAGGGATTTTCCCGGATGACAGTTTTAAATCTACGTCACCGGAAAGTTTTCCATTAAAAGCTTCGGCCGAGGCATCTCGAATTTGAATGAAACCGTTTGAGTAGTGAAATTTTGCGGATGTTACGCTCAAAGGCATCCCTAGCACCCTTCCTGAACGTCCGGTCAGGTTGCCGGATATCTCAAGACCTTCAATATCGGCGAGATCAGGGCCGGTTACATAGAAGGAAGCATCGTAAAAACCCTCCAAATCATATTCATCAAGAAAGGGCAAAAATTCGGTGAGTTTTTTAATGTCGAAATTATTTACCTCACCGGTCATTTCAAGAGATGGCATTGCGCGTCCTGCCGCAGAGATGTTTATATTGGCGAGGCTCGCTTTAAAGTTACTGACGTTTATCGCTTGTGAGTCTGATAAATCAGTGTTGCTCAATTGGGCGCTACATTCCACGAAAAAGGGCCTGTCGTCGAAAATTCCTCGAATGTCAACCGCGTATGCCTGACCGCCCAGCCCAATAGAACCTCTTTCCAGGCTTAATGTCCCCCATGGAGTGTGCAATGTTGAGTTAGTGAAGTACAAATTGTCCACTTGAGAGGAGCCATGGTTTCCATTTTGCTCGAAGGAAATGCCGGAAAAATTTTCAATATCCGTAACGAAATTGGAGAAAGTCAGCCGTGAGAGTCTGGCAGCAGGCGAAGCTGCCGTTGGGAGAGCGACTTGCATTCCGATTTCTCCAACATGGGCGAGTTCAATATCTCCCGAAGATATTTTGGCGTTCGAAACGTAAACCCCTGTCAGTGGATTTCCTCTGATAGTATCCCAAGACATCTCGAACGGCCCGGATTTTTCAATGGAATCCCGTACTCTGCCCGCCACCAGATCAGCATAGAAAGTTTGTCCGGAGAGGGTTAGATAACAGGCCATAAGAACCAGGCTGAGTGTGACTATAGCCGCAAATATTTTGATACTTTTTGCTCGTGGCAAATCGCGAACCTCCAAAAGATTTTAAGCCTTTAAGCTAACTAATAAATATTACCATATATAAATCGGTTTTGAATAGCAATTCACTTGAGAATAATGATTCATTTGAGATTATGTCATCAATGAAATTGTCGATTTTGTTTCACGTGAAACTATATTTTTTCCCGCTTATGTTTATAATATGCATGGACAAATTATTTATCGCTAAAGAACGCGATTAATTGCGGAGGTGTAGATGTTGAAGGTTACGGCTATTGCCAACCAAAAGGGCGGCGTTGGAAAGACTTCCACGTGCGTGAATCTATGTGCGGGTCTTGGATTGATGGGTAAGAAAATCCTCTTGATCGATATGGATCCGCAGAGCAACAGCACCAGTGGTCTTGGTGTCGAGCGTCCCAGCCTCGAATCAAGTGTATATGACATGCTCGTCGATGATGTGGAGATCGAGAGATGCGTAGTCGAGACACAGTGGGAAGGAGTCTCTGTTCTGCCATCCACGATAGATCTCGCTGGCGCTGAAGTTGAACTTGTATCTGTTCTGAGCAGGGAAACTCGTTTGAAAAAAAGTCTTGTTGGTGCCGGCGGATACGATCATGTCTTCATAGATTGCCCTCCATCTCTGGGACTGCTCACTCTTAATTCTTTGGTAGCGGCTAATTCGATAATAATTCCGATTCAATGCGAATACTATGCTCTTGAGGGACTTTCGCAACTGACGAAAACGATTGAACTTGTGAAATCTCACCTAAACTCGTCACTTCGATTAGAGGGCCTTCTGCTCACAATGTATGACATGCGGACGCGGCTCTCAAAGGACGTGGCGGAAGAGGTGAGAGCGCGCTTTGGAGATAAGGTATTCAAAACGATGATCCCCAGAAACGTTCGTATCAGCGAAGCCCCGAGCCATGGGATGCCAATCCAGTATTACGATCCGTCAAGTCAGGGCAGTACTGCGTATAATAAGGTCGCAAAGGAGGTCGTCAAGAGATGGCAAAGCAAAGAGGCTTAGGCAAGGGACTTTCAGTCTTAATCCCAACCGAAGCGACGCTGAAAAATGAACAGACGAAAGAGAAGGCCGCCCCGTCAAAACAGCCGACTTCTGTGATAAATTGCGACATTCTTAAGCCAAATCCTTTTCAGCCGAGACGCGACATTGAGGATTCCCAACTCGATGAGTTGGCTTCATCAATAAAGGAACATGGCGTTATTCAACCGATACTGGTCCGAAAAAAAGGTAGTTCCTGGGAAATAGTAGCAGGTGAACGGCGCTGGAGAGCAGCGCGGTTAGCAGGATTGAAGGAAATCCCTGTCCGTGAGATGAAACTCTCAGATTCTCAGGTCATGGAACTTGCGCTGGTGGAAAATCTTCAGCGCGAGGATTTGTCAAGCATGGAAATAGCTCATGGCATTCAGGAACTCATCACAAATTTATCGCTCACGCACGAGGAAGCAGCAAAAAAAATAGGCATCAGCAGAGTTGCCGTCACAAATAAACTGCGCTTACTTCAACTACCAAAAGAAGTTATTTCCATGCTGGAATCAGCCGATATTACCGAGGGACACGCGCGCGCTCTACTTGCCGTTCCCAAACCCGAAAAAATGATTGAATTAGCGGAGCTGGTGAATAAAAATGGACTCAATGTACGGCAACTTGAAGAGCTTGTACGCCGCTTACCTATAGCACAGAAGATAGAAGCCGCGTTCCCAAAGAAACCCCCTTTTCCTTCGGAATTTGAGGAGGAGATAGCCCTGCTCAATACAAACTATAATCTCAACATAAAAGTTGCGGGTACTAAAAGGAATATGGGTATTATCATAAGAGGTCTGAAAAAATGGCAAGTCCAGCTTCTGCTTGAATATATCGAAGATCACAACGAAGAATTATTTCCTCGGGAATAGGAGATGCCAATGGATATTTTAAGAGCGCCTTGGCGTATGGAATATATTGATTCTTCAAATATAAAGACTGATTGTATCTTTTGTCATTACGCGGCAGACGATAAAGATGAAGAAAACCTCATCCTTGCCAGAGGTAATTCCTCATACGTAATCATGAATAGATATCCTTATAGCGTTGGGCATTTACTCATCGCTCCATATCGGCATACTGCAAGCCTTCCCTCTTTATCTGATGAAGAGAAACTCGAAATCTTTACGTTATCTCAGAAGAGTGTTTCGATATTGCAGAAAATAATGAATACCGACGGTTTCAACATCGGCATGAATCTCGGGAGAGTTGCCGGGGCTGGAATTGATACGCATCTGCATCTCCATATTGTTCCGCGGTGGAACGGTGATATTAACTTCATGTCAGTTACGGCGGAGACGAAAGTGCTGCCCGAAGCTTTGAGTGTTACATATCGGAAAATTCTTGACAAATGGGAAACGTGGAGCATCTCTTGATAGATGAACAGTACATGTCGATTGCGAAACCTGTTGATTTTGTGATCAATATTAAACGATCGCGCTTTATTGCATCTCTGCGTAATGTCTCAAACAGACTTGAATTCGAAGAAACTCTGAAAGAAATCAACACACTTTATCCCAAAGCTAATCACTATTGCTGGGCTTATAGATTTATTGGAAACCCCGTCATGGAACACGCTTCGGATTCAGGCGAACCAGCGGGTTCTGCCGGTCGCCCGATACTTGGAGCGCTGAAAAAAAATTCGCTGCTAAACATAATGGCAGTAGTGACTCGCTACTATGGAGGCATCAAGTTGGGTATATCAGGCTTAATATTCGCTTACGGAGAGGCAACGGCGCAAGCTATATTTAATGCCGAAATAGTTGTGCAAGAACCAATGGCTTCGTTTGAATTCACTTGTTCGTATAAGATGTACAATTTGCTCCTCGATACCTTAAAGCGCCGCCAAGCCCTCTGGGAGGATATTGAGGCAAACTTCGGCGAAAAAATTTTCGGTGAATTCAATATTCCTTTGAAGGAGGTAGAGGCGCTAATAAAAGAATTTGATGAAATGAAATATCGTGGAAACCTATCATATCGACAAAAATAATTAATTAAGGACATCCAAATCCAAAAGAGATATGCTATCACGTATCTCCTTGGGAGTTTTGACGTTGAATGTGACCGTATCATTTGCGCTTCCTGAAAGAACAGTGACTTTACGTGTCCCGGGAGTAACATCTGTAAAAATTCCGTCTGCCTCGCATATTCCAATGAATTTACCGTCAACATACCAGTAATGAGGAAAATCCCCCTCCGCGGAAAGAAAAATCCTTTCCGCGGTTTCGTTATTTTGCAGTATGATAGTGCTTCCTTCCATGGGCCTAATGATTTTCACATTTTTAACAGATAATGTATCTTCTTCGTGAGACATCCAGTTATGCAGTGCGGCGGGCCAATATACAATAGAGCGGCCATCAATATTTCTGTGTAAGGCGCAAAGCTTCGTGTCGCTGATTTTGGAAATAAAGAGATCTCTCACAGTTTGAGGACAATATTTATTTGGGATATTTCCGGAGAGTGAGCAGACAAATCTGGCGCTTACTCCACTGGGTTGCGGGAATAGTTTTTCATTCTCAGTCCAAAGCTCGCGAATAACTTTCAAAAAAATAGGGGTAGCCGCCTCCATGCCAACTAAACGAGCATCTCCTTTACCAGGTGGTGAACCCACCCATATGACCACTGTGTAATTGTTGGAATAACCCGCTGTCCAGGCGTCTCGTAATCCGTAGGAAGTCCCCGTTTTAAAAGCAATCATCATTTCCTTTTCGTTGCCAATTTCACGGTAAACAGGCAGGAGTCGCCTTTCATCTTGCAAAATAGTTGTCACCAGATAAGCAGCCTCTTGGGACAGTGCTTTTGTGTAGTGTGGGTCTCCATTGCGTGTCCAGCGCAACGGAGAGTAATTTCCGCCGTTTGCAAGAGTTCTGTACGCCGCTGCCACTTCTATTAAAGTTACCTCGCAACCACCCAGCACGAGTGAATCAGCGTAAAAGAGCGGATCCCTGTCAATATTTCTGAACCCGAATTGATTCAGGATAATTTTTGCTCCGTTATAACCGACGATTCGAAGTGTCCTTACGGCGGGGGCGTTTAAAGAACTCGAAAGAGCATTGCGCGCGCTAACCGGTCCTCTGTATGACATATCGAAATTCCTTGGCGCGCTTCCACTGAAAGACAAAGGCGTATCCGCGAGTAATGAGGCAGGCGTGAGTAAACCGCGTTCAAAAGCTGCGGCGTAAATAAATGGTTTTAACGTAGAGCCGGGAGAGCGCAAGGATGCTCCACAATCTACCTGCGCATATGGAAGGCTTGCTCCATGCTGTGAGTTTCCGACATAAGCACGAACAAAACCTGTTGAGTTTTCAATTATTATTCCTGCCCCAGTTATCGTGGTGGGAAATGAAGACAAGGCGTCGGAAAATATATTTTCCAGAAGTAACTGCAAATTTGAGTCAATAGCAGATGTCGCTACGTTTTCTCCCTCTGATTCCTGTCTGATATGCATTGCGGCCATAGACGCCTTGTCTGGCATTGAATACCTTCTGCCGGATAAAGTTTCTTGTTTGGCGAGAGTCAGCTCAATGTCCGTAATTAATTTTCTGGCGGCGAGATAATCCAATTTGATATTTCTCTCTCTGAGTGCCCTTTCTGGAAATCTGTCCGGCCGGAATCTGCTGGGGGAGCGAAGTATGGTTATCAGCGTTACTGTCTCTCCAAGTGAAAGAAAAGAGGCGCTTTTGTTGAAATAGGCGTTGCTCGCCGCTTCAATACCTCTAATATTCCCACCGAATGGAGCGCGGTTCAGATATAATTCGAGAATTTGGTCTTTGCTCAAGGTATTCTCAAGTTTACGAGCGTTCCAAAATTCAAGAAGCTTGTTGTAAAATGTCCGTTCACCCGGTTTTGCGATACGCAGTAATTGACTGGTTATCGTAGAGGCGCCTGAAACAATGCGGCCCGCTTTTAGATTTGATACAGCCGCTCTGCCGACCGCAAGAATATCTACGCCACTGTGTTTATAAAAGCGTTTATCCTCAAGGGAAAGTGTCACCTTTGCAGTCCAGATTCCTGTTTTGTCAAGTGGCACAGGGACACACCATTCATCTTTGTCGGACAGTGAAACGTTTAGCGCTTTACCGTCATTGTCCAGCACTACATTAGAGTAACTGTATTGAGTAATGTCGATCTCAGTAAAATTAGATGGTCTATCTATCATGAAATAAAATATCAAGACCATTAATATCTGTACGAAAGTAATTACAAGAAAAATCTTTTTAATTTTTTGAAATGTCATCGTAATTCGCCTTTCGTGAAATCACCGAATAAATCCCCATTGAGTGTGAATTTTATTATGAGGAATTATTCGGTGAATTATCAAGTGAATTGGGCACTCTATCTGATAGTGATGCTGGATGTTGTCCCAATGCTTCTAATACCCGGGGAATACATCCCTTCTGCCGCGATGGGAGGAAGAACGAATGTACCCGGTGTTATTGCCCTCATTGTAAATGTCCATGAAAATTCCTTGTCAATGTGATCGACAAAGAGCAGGAATCTGTCGTCGCGGCTTTCGGTTCTGGCTGTGGTATAGTTGTAAAAGTCATCACTATAGTAATTATAACTTTCATTTGAGTTCTCAGATTGCCGTATGAACTTGGGATTTTCAATTTCAAGACCGCCCGCAAGTGGAAGCGCGATGATTATATTTTTAAGCGTCTCACCAATGGGGTGAACCGTTATCCTTGCGGTGACTCGCTCGCCATTTCCCACGATACCTCCGTCTGAAATTTCAAAATCATCCGAGTTGAAATAACGCACAGAGACATTCATTCCGCTACTAATCGGAGTTGGAGCTTCGATTGGGACTCCATCGACTGTCCAGTTAACATACCCTGTTGAGGTTCCGGAATTTTTTACTTGAAGCGCATCTATTCCTTCGGGAATAAATTGGCTAAGGATATTATCTCCGAGTGTCTCAGCAAGCAAATCACTGTCTAAAGAAAATAACGCGAGTACGGCATCTCCCTTTGACGGATTGTATGAAAAAAATTGTGAAAGTGCGGGAAGCGACCATCCCGCTTCCTGTGTTGTGCGATAATTTGCCTCTCGCAATGAATTTAGTAAATTTGCGGCTATAGCGACGGCTGTTGGAGAGTGAGGGTCTATTTCGTTCCAGGCCAAAAGTCGTATTGCTTGCGTTCTAAGCGCGGAGTCGAGATTGGGGCCTTCAATATTGTCGTATGCCAATATTGAAGGAGATTCATCACTTGTAATCGAAATTGCGATATTCTTGTCGTTCCGAGCATAGGCCGCCGCGAGGAGAAGCCTTCCGTAATCAGGAATCGAGGATATATTATTCCGCAAATAAGACATCCATGCCAAGGGAGATTCCCCTTTTTCGGTGAGGGCATATGTTATGTAGGCGCGTGTCGCGAGTTGAGTTCCATATGATTCATTATCAGACAAATCGGGCGTTTCAGCCATGAGAGATCGGAGGTATTCGAGAGCGTTTCGTAATGTTTCACGTGGAACATCAATGCCCTCTTTTTCACAGGCCACCAGGAAATGTGTCGCGTACACCGAAAGCCACTGGGACTCCGGATGCGTCTCCCACGGCGAGAAAGAACCATTATATAGCTGCATCGACTGAATTCTTCTAATTATATGGGATAATTCTTCCATCGTCTGAGCGCGCGCGGCAAATCTTGGGTCTATGCGCGACGCCAACTCGGGCGCGGCTAAGAGTACCCATCCGCGAGAAATGGTTTGTTCGGTACAGGAATATGGATAATCGAGCAGGAATTGCGCGATATTCGCAAGGGATATTGACGGCATACCCGACATTGAGATCATAGCCCTTCTTGTGCCCGGAAACCAGAGGGCGGGCAGCGCGAATTTGACGGTTTCCTCGGGGTTCACCGCAATGGCTCCGGTGGTCGTGATTCGCGGGTAGGGGGGGCGCACGGACAATTCAATATCCTGGTTCAGTATGGTATCTCCGTATTGTGTAGTCAGGGTCACTTTGGCCACGCCCGATTCGTCATCGGCTTGAAGGATGAGCGGGATTGAGAAAGCCCCTTCTTTTGCCGGAATTATTACGGCCTCGGTGTAGGTTTTTTTCATGTCGGACTTATCAGGCAATTGTCTTTCGGCTGTGGAAACAAGCGAAATAGGACCGTCGATTTTTAAGGTGACTGTAGTGTTGATTGAGCTGTCTGTTCTATTGAAAAGCTGTATCTGTGAGCTGAAGACGTCGCGGGGTGCCAAAGCTCTTGGAAAGGTAATGTCTGCTACAACATCGCGCGCTATTTGCAATGATTTCTCCGATGCGCCAAAAGCTCGGTTTGACGAGGCTATTGTCATAAGCCGGGCGCGGCCCGAAAATTCCGGTACGTCCATCGCCACGTCAGCCACCCCATTTTCGCCGGTCTTTACATCCATTACGACGGTCAGTATCTTGAAGCGATCCGCGCGAACAGGAGCCAGGGACGCCTTTAGCGCGGCGCTCATTATATCGTCGTCTCCTCCACCGGCTGTGAGTACCGGAGGCGTCTTTAAATATAGAGGCATCAGCTCCGTGTATATGTCGTAGGCGTTCAAAGAAAGAGCGCGTTTTTGGGTGTGATTATCATAAAAATTTGGCGTTTTGAAGTTTGTGAGGCCTAGTACGCCTTCGTCGACCAACACCATGGAAAATTCTCCGGGCGTTTCATTGCCGCCCGAGTCGGTCAGTTTTACTCTAAAATTGTTCGTTTCCCCGCGTTTAATCTTTTCCGGCGCGGTGACATCCACATCTAGTTTTAATTCGCCGCAATCAACGAAGATCGGCGCTGCCCCAAATGCCCTGTGCGCCGACCATGAATCCTCAGGCGCGGCTGCGCGCACAAGGTGAGCGGTTATCCAAGCGTTAGGTGTCATATCGGGCGTTACATCGAATGTAAATAGGGCGCTATTTCCTTTGTTCGCGGACGTGTCGTAATATAGCACATTATCTGTCTCGACGGAGAAAAGAACGGTTCCCTCGAATGAACCTGACACGGTGGCGCGAGCCTTGTCTCCCGCCTTGTAAATATCTTTGTCGAGCTTAATAGTAAGAGATTCCGGTAAAGTCGCGTCATCCACGCCTCCATATCCCCATCCAGAGTCATATACGTGGAAACGCTCCGCTGCGTAAGTGTTGTTCGCATCATCCGCCAAAGAGACGATGTAAGTGCCGGAATTGCGGAACGATAATTCGGCAGCCGCCTTACCGTCTTCAAAAGCTAACGGCTTATTATCAAACTCCGCCAAAGGTATGATTTCGGCGCGGAGTTCGGAACGTCTGCTGCTGCCTGCTGCCGTCATTATGTTTCTTGTGATTTCTCTGGCAACTGTCAAAGTGACTCCTTCAGGGTTTTGGGCGTTGCCCTTTGTATCTATTGCGGCGAAAGCGAAGGGTATCGCCGTGTTGGTTGAGAGGCTTGCGGCGGAGAATTTTATGCCGAGCATCATATCGTTTGGGTAATATGGCATGGTCAAACTCTTATATACCCAGCGTCCCGCGTCTTCTCTGACTCCAACTGTGAAAACGGCATCCAATATTGATCTTGCTGAATTTGTGATAGGAGGTAATGTCACCGTCGCATCGCCATCTCTGGATAGAGTTCCGTTCGCCTCGGTCATATTTGATGCGGCGGATTCGATTCGGTAGTTGGAGAAGAAGGAGTAATCGGGCCAGTCAGGATGCGAGTATTCCCGGGGAATGAGGCTGGTTTCTACTTCGTAAGCAAGCTCTGAACCGGCTGCCCCGAAGAGGTATTGAGCGAAGATACCTAAAGTTGGCGTGTCATTGCGATGAAGTTCGGCCTGATCGCTCGATACCGCCACATCTATTTTGGGTGGCGCAAAATCCTCAACAAGAAAATTCGTGCTCGCTATCGGAACCGTTTCTCCCGGAATCAGAACTTCGGCCCTCCAGGCGCCGGTAGGCCCGGCCTCTGTAAGCCTTACATCGACGGAGGCCATTCCGAACTCCGAAGTCATCACCGTGGAGGTGTTCCATTCGCGTCCCATTGAGTTATAAACTTTGATTTGGACGGGGAAAGGCATCTCGGGGGACAGGTCGGCATTACGCACAAGTATACGCAGGGGCGCTGTCTCTCCGGGGCGGAATATGCCGCGAGGCGTGTAAATAAATCCGGCATATTTCTCACGGCTGTATGGGACGCCATTATAGCCGGCATCGCCGGTCTGCCAGATATTCCCCTCAAGCCTTAGTACGGAGACGTCGCCGTCTTTTCGCAGTATGACAGTATTCGGCAGCAAATTACTGTCCCAGTCGGAATCCCTTTTTATGGAGACGACACCGTGTTCGTCAGTAATGCCTGAAGCAATTAATTGATTACTAATAGTATATATTTCTACTGAAACATCGTTAATAGGTTTGCCTTGAGATATGGAATTAGCCCAAATGAGAGCGTTGTGAGGCCCGATTTTCGCGCTTCCGGCGAGATCCGTCACATTTATCACTCGCCATGTACTGGGCCAATATTCAGTTGAGGCGGCGTGTATTACAAAAAGACCGGTGCGCCCGTCAAGTATTTTGCCAAGATCAAATGAGAATTGCGCGCTCTTATTCGGCTCGGATGAAATTTCAAATTCATTTTCATAAATCATTTCCGTTTCATTGCGTAAATAGTAAGGCCACCCATCCTTGGTGACGAAAGCGACATTGTTATCGTATACCCTGCTGACTGATATGTTCAGGTTTCTCAAATTCACAGATGTAAAGGGAATTAATAATTCCTCATTTGCAGGGGAGATGAATCGGCCGGTTGCCGCGAATTCGATTGACGGATCGTAATCCGGGAAGATGAACGACTTCTCCCAGGCTTGCGAAAGTCCCTCGCCGTAAATGGCAGGGAGTCCCGGTTTCAGCTTGACCGTTATCAGCTCTCTCGGCGGGAAATCTCCGGCTATGAAAAATTCCGAGCCGCTGGTACTTATTGTAAAATCGTGCTTCGGCGTGATCTCTATGAATGAATGAGCTTTTGCCGCGTCTATCTCAGTCGTGGCGTGTATTACGATTCCCATTTGAGAGCCGTAATAATAGTTTGTAGCGCGGGACCCGGTAATCTTCAAAGACAAATCGCGATCAGCGGTAACGTGTACGGGATTTTTCATTACGAGCAGACCTTTGGTGGAGGCAAGACCGGCGTCGATGTCGAGGGTTATGGGGCTCCCATCGCCCGGGACGACCCGGAGCAGCACATTATATGAAGGCCCTGCTGCACTATCGAGAGCGAAATTAACCCTGCCTTCTTTATTATCCCTTACGTCGATAAAGCCTCTCAATTGATTGGCACTCACCGGCGCGTTGAAACTAAGTTCATATTGCACTTCCTTATCCATTCTATAATCGATTTGTCTTATGCCGAGAAATTCAAGGGGCGCCGTGTTGAATTTGAAAGTTTTATTTCCGGAAATTGACGTTCCATAAGCATCTTTCACTCCGTCCGGTATGGTTGCCGTAAACTCCGTGGCTTCAGGAAGATAACCGTCGCGGAGCTGATAAATGAAAGTGACGGGCGATATCCAGACGCCCTGCCCCTCTATATCCGGGGAAAATACCACGGGCATGGACCTCTTCTCGGGAGATGTTCCAATATCGTCGCTCGTTATCACCGGAGCGGAGAAATCGATTCGTATATTTGCGGTCCCCGTTACCAATCCTTGAGGGGAGAATTCAAAGACCCTAAAATTATCTTCCGCCGCCGCCTTTACGGTGAGCGCGAATATAAAAATCGTAATTACCAGCGGCAGCAGACACATACTTGCCAAAAATCGACTTTTCACAGAACATCATCCCTTCTATATTTCGTTCAGCCTAAAACCCTGCCTTCCCTAACCTGGCGACTCGTAACTGCTGCCCATAAGCGATTTCCAATCCACGCTTTCATCGAGGAGATTCGGGCATGACATGTCGGGGTAAAACCAATGCCTCCCCAAACCTATCAAAACCTGCCACCATTCGTTGGTGTCAGGGGCTGTTATCTCTCCCTCCGGTCCAATCCTGCGCAGCTCTCTGTAAATCAGAGCCGTCATCTGATTCTCATCCAGGCACATTGTGGTCTTGCTGTAAAATTCCATCATGTGTGTATAGGAACAGGTTCCAAGCTGAAACAGTATATCCCTCCACCTCTCGGGGATTCTCGATGTGCGGGCAAGCACTATTTTGTTCTTTGCTCCCGAATATTTGTGATTCACCACAAACAGGACGCTGTCGAGCGGAATGTGATGAAGCTCGCTGTATTTCTTGATGAGTGAATCCGCTATTGGCCTGATCCTCGAGGTGCATATTTCAAAGTCGAATTCGTGGCTTGCTTCCAAATCTATTTCATCTCCTTTTTGTAAGTGGTGAGAATATACAACAAATTGGTTTTTTTGTCCCGAAGCGTATAATAAGGTCAAAATAAATCAATTATCTCTAACGCATTTATTGAAAAAAGCTACACCTAATACGCCTCATATACGTCCATAAGTTGAAATATTCCCAACTTGGAATCGTGATTCTGTTGTAACGCGCGAGCCAAATAAAAAACAGCGACTGATTTTGGAGGCTATTGATAATACGGTAGGTAATTTTTAGGGAGTTTCGGATTAATACCAAATTGCAATCAAAAGATTTACAGCAAATTGACATAACGAATACTATGCATAACGGACGCGCAATGTGCGTCCGTCGCTTTCAGATACATTAAATCAAATTGCTATGATATTGCCGTCACCAACGTTAGGGGTGACATTCTTGTCCGGCCGTCCAGTCTCCGCAGGCCGAAAATAAGAACGGGCGGCAATCCTGCCGCCCGTTCTCGTAATGTTATCACTTTGATGTTTGATAAAAACACCTGCCGGTTCTCGTGGAGTTTTTATGAGAAAATTGGTGTAAATTGCGCTGATAACGTTTGATTATAATTAACCTTAACGCATGAGCGGCAGTGACGGGAATTGTTATTAACGGGAGACTCTGGCGAGCCAGTCGTCGATGAGCTGACGGGATATACTGATGGAAGGCGGGATGTCGGGCAGTTCGTCCGGCGAGAACCAGCGTACTTCGCTGAGTTCTCCTCCGTCCGGTTTGGGTTCGCCGCTCTCCCAATCGGCGTTGAATCCGAACATCATCGAATTTGGGAATGGCCACGGCTGACTGCCGAAGTATCGGATATTTTTTACGCTGATCCCGCACTCCTCGAAAATCTCGCGGCGAATGGCTTCTTCGAGGGTCTCGCCGGGGTCGACGAAACCGGCGAGGACACTGTATCGTCCCGCGGGAAAATTCACGTTATGGCCGAGCAGTATTCGGCCCTCCTTCTCCACCGCGACGATAACCGCGTTTGAAAGCGCGGGGTAGATGATATTACCGCATGAGGGGCAGAACTTTGCCCGATCATGTTCGTGGTCACGCGTCAATTCTCCGCACGCGCCGCAAAATTTATTTTTAAGTGATAAACTCATCATTTGATAGGCTGTACCCGAGCGCCGGAATATTTCAAAACCGCAAATCCAAGGCAATTCACGCCTGCTGATAAAACTCAAGAAAGCGGGGAGCTCCTCCCCGCTTTTGAACTTGCCCCACATGTCTCCGGGCGCGGATTTTTCCACAGGCCCGTATTCGTCTATTATGTCCTTGAAAATTTCGTAATCGTCGGATGACGGAAGCGTGTTATCGTGCGAGCGTATTATCACTTTCCCTTCGGGTGATCCGTCGAAGATGAAAAATATGCGGCCGGCCTCAGAGGTTTCTGAGTTCATGCTTCAATACCCGGCCCAGGTTGTCGGTTGGCAATTCAGGCAGGATTCTGACAGACCTCGGCGCTTTGTAATTGGGCAGGTGAGCGCGTCCGAAACTTATAAGTTCACGCGGCTTTACGGTGCCGCCATCCTTGAGAACCACGTAAGCCCGCGGAGCTTCCCCTCTCTTGCCTCCCGGTACTCCTATTACGGCGGCCCGCGCAACCTGCGGGTGACGCTCGAACATCGCTTCTATCTCGCCCGCGTAGACGGTCATACCGCCGGAAGTGATAACGTCCAGAGCCGGTGATACGATGGTTATGTAGCCCTCATCGTCCAATCGCACTATGTCCTGTGTATCGAACCAGCCGTCCCGGAATCTCTCAGACGGCGCGCCGGGAGTTTCGTAATAACCTGCGGTCACGGCGTCTCCGCGTATCCACAGTCTCCCTTCGGTGTTGAACTCGGCCGGGCTTCCATCCTCGCATAACACCCTCGCGTCAAAACACCTCAATATTCTGCCCGACGTTCCGGGTTTCATGGCGGCCTCTGACGGCGTCACTGCCAGGACGCTGGACGCCTCAGTCAAACCGTATCCCTGCAGTGGGGTCACGCCAAATATCTCTCTCGCGCGTTCCGCAATTCCTGGCATTAGGGCTCCGCCTCCGTAGAATAAAAGTTTTACATTCGACATCGGGGCCACGTTTCTTTCTCCGCCAAGCAAGATGGAGAGCATCACCGGCACGGCCGGTATTATAGTAACCCCGGCTGTTCTGATGGCATACAGCGCGTTTTTGGGAGGAGTGAAGGAGCCGACCAGCACTTGCGGCATGCCTGCCGCGAGGGGCAGTATTCCTCCTACCACGAAGCCGAGCGAGTGGTAATTCGGAATGGCGTTTAAAATGACGTCGTCCTCGTTGAGGCTGGGTATGCCTTCCAGGATCGATGAAAGAAGGGTAATTATATTTTCGTGAGTGATGGGCACTGCCTTGACGATTCCTTCCACTCCGCTGGTGTGGAACATCGCCGCCACATTCGTGTCCGTATCCGTTTTAACGTCCAGCCCCTCGAACGGAGGGATGGAATCGCCGAGTCTCGCTGTCGCGGAGGGAATACCGGCTTCCGTAAGCCTCTCCGCTATGCCGTCAAATTCCGCGCTCACTATGGAGGCAAATACGCCAACGCTGCTCAGATAAAGAGGCAGGGGAGGATACTTTAACTGTGAATTGACAGGCGCCACGGAACCGCCCAGCCTCCACGCGGCAATACAGCTAGCCAGTAAAAGCGGGCTGTTTGGCATGATCAGCCCCAATTTGTGACCGGCTCCGAATCCGCTTTTCGCCAGGTTGTTTTCACATTCCGATACCATCTCCTCAAGCACCCCGCGGGACCACCATTCACCCCGCCACCAGAGGCAAGGTTCGCTTGGGGCCTGTTCAAACCCTTGTATAATCATTTCATCCAGTCTGTTGTTCAACAGAATCGCTCCTCGGTCGTTGCCTCGCATCAATTTGAAATCAGTTTAATTTTATGGCATCAGCAACCTCATCAATTAAGGAATGTCGCCAGATAAGCGCCCCATGCCGCGGCGAAGGGCAGCAGATTTTCAGGTATGTCGTACCTTGCATGATAAAGACCGTATTCCATTCCTGTACCGAGAAACATCATGCAGGATGGAACACGCTCCGAGAAATAGCAAAAATCCTCACCCGTCAGGAGAGGCGCTTGCAGCGGACATATAACGTCGCTGCCGAGTAACGCCGTCCCTACCTTGAAGACGTCCGATACCATCTCATCATCGTTCACGACCGGGCTGTAGTCCAGCGTGTATTCGACGGACGCCGCAATATGCGCCATGTGCGCCTGGGACCGGATCACATCCTCCACCCGCCGGCGCAGGAAACGATGCGTTTCGCGGTCGGTGGTGCGAAGCGTGCCCCATAGATTCACTTCCCTCGCAATGACGTTGTAAATCTCGGCCGCCTCTATGCGGCCGAATGACAGCACCGCAGTCCTTTGAGGATCGACCTCGCGGGTCAGTATCGATTGCAGGGAGATCTGCATAATCGCCGACATATAAAGAGGGTCGCTGGTCAGGTAGGGTGTGGAGCCGTGACCGCCTTCCCCCGAGAGGCCGATGTGCAGTTTGTTCGTGAAAGCCGTGACCTTGCCCTTGTTCGTAAAGACCTGCCCGTATGGCAGGTATGGTATCCAGTGGACACACAACATCCGTTTAATATCGAATTTTTCCAGGACGCCGGCTTCGAGAATGTATTTTGATCCACCCTTTCCCTCGTCGGCCGGCTGGAAAATGAAAACTACCGGGCGCGTCAGGTCATCTCTGTGTTCCGACAAAAGCATCGCCGTCCCCAGCATTGAGGCCATGTGCGCGTCGTTTCCCTGCACGTGCGATATACCCTCGTGGTATGAGGAGAACGGCAGACCCGTTTCTTCCCTTACCTCGACCGCGTCAATCTCCGAGCGCAGCGCCAGCGCGCCGCCCGGCAGGCTGCTGCCGATTCTCCCTATCACGCAGGTCGGCAGGCCGAAGCCCTTGATGACCTCCATGCCAGGCATTGCGGACAGCAAAGCCTCTATCTTGCTGGAAGTCATATGCTCATCGAGTCCCAGTTCGGGAAATTGGTGAAAACTCCTTCGCCACTCCACGAGGTCCGGCGCGATATGTTCAGCTTCGGTCAGCAGCTTCTCGCCAGCCTCACGGGTTCTTTTCATAATCATCCTTCAAGCCAGCGGCGAAAGGAGGCGGGCGCGCTCCACGGCTCAATTCTCATCGACGACGCGAAAATCCTTCCCTTGCACCAGCCGTCTATGCCGGAGCTTTTGCCGGTGAGGCTATCCTTTATCTCCCAACATTCATCGTTGTGGTGCAGGGATTTCAATGACATATTTAGAGAGGAGTATCCCCATATCCATTCCTGTGAGCCGGATAACAGAGGGTTCCGTTTTTTACGAAACGCGACGGTCTTTTGCGTGATGTCCGCCGTGACGGATTTGTAGACGCTGTTATACGGCAGTATCCCGAAGCCGCGCTCCTCCCCGTCGCCCGCATGTTCCGGCGGGAGAGTTATCTTGTTCCCGAGTATCGGCGCGGAACCGCCCTCCGCTAACATGAACGACGATCCGCTCGACGCGCGTTGAAGCATTGTCTTGATATAAACATTGCTGGAAAAACTATGTATCGACATGTAAGCTGTCCCATGAGGGATATATACTCCATGGATAGGAACATTATGAATGATATTGCCCACCAGCGGCACTTCCACCACATTACAGCCCAGCGCCCGAAGCAAGTGTTCCGTCCCGTCCCCGCCCAATGTGAGTGTCTCGTGCCGGACGACGGCAATATTTACCTTTCCGCTGTCGGATATGGGTTCGCAAAGCCGGGCCTGCCGTATCCATTTTGGGCTGAGTTGGGCGATAGCGCTGAATAACGGCCAGTTTATCTTGTGTTCCATTTGCATTAACTGCATGGAGGCCGATTTTATGGGAAATATCATATGCTGCGCTTCTTCAGAAAAGAGATTGGAGATAAGGGGGGCGTCTCTTTCCATAGCTTTCGGCAGGGAACCTATCGACGTTATCGTAAACAGCCTTCCCGCCTCCCTGTCCACCAACTCATACTCCCTGTCGTTCAGGACCGACCGGAACAGCACCGAACGTATGGCCGGGTTATCGTCCTTTTTCAGCGCGGAGAGCACTTCTTTGAGTGTCCGCGCCGTCAATGTCGATGAAGCGTCGCCGTATATTACCGGTATTATGTCGCATTCGAGCCACTCGGCCAGAAGAGCGCATTCCTTCGGTATCTTGAAAGAGGAATCCTCGGACCATTTGCCGCCGAGGTTTGTGATGACCAGATTTAAACAATCGGGGGAAGCGGCCTGCTGGAAGAGCCATCTCAGATTCGCGCGGCTGTCGCATAGCGTAGGATCGAGAAGCGTGACCGGCTGCGCGCAGGTGAGTTGCAGTATGCGGAGAGAGAGTTCATCGACATTTCCTAGAAAAAGCCGCAATTTGTAACCCATGTTCTTGAGCGCGTTTGCTATAAGAATACCGGACATTATCTTTCCGGGTCGATGTTCGTCAGCTATTATCAGTCTCGGGAGAATCAATATAACGCCTCCTCGCCCCACAAAAAAGTTACATTATCATTATAGTTTACCACATTATGAATGAGCGGGCAGGCGCAGGATCAATACGCTGTAAACGAAATTAACTCTCGATGCCGCGCCGCGCCGGTATTCCCGAAGCGAAGTAGTGCTTTACGCTTCTCATCTCGGTTACAAGATCCGCCGCGTCGAGTAATTCCGGCGCGGCTTTCCTTCCGGTCAGCACAAGCTCGGTCATGTCACGCCGATCCCGCAGCAGTGACAGAACATCGTCCTTTGTTATCAGGCCAAGGCTGCACGCCACATTAACCTCGTCCAGTATCACGAGATCATATGCGCCGCTCCTGAGAGCCTCTCTCGCTTCTTCCAACCCGCGGGACGCCATCGCTTTGTCCTCATCGGACGGTTTGCGCGTGATGAATCCGTTATTGCCGTATTGCCTGAAAACGAGGTTGTCCAGCGTTTCCAGTACGTTCTTCTCGCTGTAGTCCCCGCTCTTGAGAAACTGCGCGAAGTAAACCCGCAGACCCGCCCCGAGCGCGCGAACAGCCAGCCCTATGGCAGCCGTCGTCTTGCCCTTGCCGTCCCCGGTGTATACCTGCACGCAACCCTTGTTGAAAATATCTTTTGTCACATCATACGGCATGTTTTTTCAGTTGAAACCACGCCAGTCATCCTGATAATTTTCAAGTGACAGCTCCATTGGGGGCCCGATGAAACGCTTTGTTTCGTCGAGCTCGAATGTGGCCAGAACGTTCAATATCTGGATGTCTGTCACGTTATCGGTCTCGTATGGAATGGAAAAACGCCTGAAGCCGAATTTTTCGGCGAAGTAAGGAATACTTCTGCCTGAACTGTTATTCCGGCAGAGTTCGGCCCTGAGCGAATTCAGAAACGCCTCGGGGTCGAACATCGGGTTTATGCTTGCCGCCACGAGCACCTTGCACTCGTCGATAAATATGGAGCTTCGCCATATCCCGCAATTAGTGACCCCGGCCCCGAATAAGTCGCCTGAGCCCTCCAGACCGTGCAACACCCGCTCCATCTGTTCCGAGTAAGCGAACACGATGGCAAATCCCCTGTGTTCCTGTGATCCGGCGTACGGGTGCATCAGATTTTCCGGCACGAGCGTCCCCACCGGGCAGTCCTCGTCGTCCCACATGTAAAGCAACTCGCTCTCCGTCATCATAGCAAGCGCCGCGATGTCGCCAAGAGTATCGCTGAAAAGAGAGTTGGTTGTTATAGGTTTAAAATCACATCTGTACGGCACCCACGTCTCAATATCGAACTCCATGTCCTGACTCCAATATGGGAGGCGCGAGACGCCGCTGAAAATCCCCGGACGCCGGGCATCCTTATGAAACAAGCTTTTGCGTGACCTTTGGCGTCTTTGCCAGTAA